>TARA_R110002126_G_scaffold118099_8_pt1 | contig 14630 bp, 7 predicted proteins | sample TARA_R110002126 | Tara Oceans TARA_R110002126 (sample SAMEA4397536) | marine metagenome | biome: Polar Biome; feature: [DCM] deep chlorophyll maximum layer (ENVO:01000326); material: water (ENVO:00002006), including particulate matter (ENVO:01000060) such as... | depth 30 m
AATGGCAGCTATCGGTGTCTGGGGTAGCCCTGAAGAACTGATGAACAGCAAAGAGGATACGCACAACGCTCGTATGCTGAGGGGCGAGGTGATGCACAATATCCCGCTGGTGTCTGATGAGATGACGAACGTAAACGGCGAACAGATGTCTGACTACACCTACCAAGTATCCAGTGGGCGACAGAAAAACCGCATGTCTTCTAGTGGCAATACCGAACGCGTTAGGGGCAAGCCTTGGCAACTGCTTGCTCTGAGTTCGGGTAACACGAGCGCATGGGAAATCTTGGGTCGGCATAAGGCAACGCCGAAAGCAGAGATGCTGCGGATGTTTGAGCTAAACGTGAAGATGATGAATTTTACCAAAGGCGACAATACTGCTACTGCCCACCTCATAGAGGACTTTAAGTCGAACTACGGCCATATCGGCATTGAGTACATCCAGTGGGTCATCAACAACAAAGACGAAGTGCGCAAGATCGTAGACTCTGTGCGTATACGCATAGACAAGGCGGCTGGACTTGGCCCAGAGCATCGGTTCTGGGCGAACGGTAACGCCGCGATTATCTCTGGTTTGATGATTGCTAAAAAGTTGGGTCTCGTAAACTATGACGTAGCCTTAGTGTACAGATGGATTGTGAGTGAGTTGATTTCTCGTCGCAACTACGTCAGCGATGCAGGGTCATCCGTCACTGAAACACTGAACAACTACTTGTCAGAAAACTACAACAACCTGCTCAAGATCGAAAGCACTGAAGATCAGCGTGGCAGGAATGATAACGTAATAGAGCTTGTGCCTATTGGTGCAAGTCCTCGCGGTACGTTGGTCGCACGCTACGAGCCAGATACCAAGTTGTTGTTCCTGCGTCTCAAGCCGTTCCGAGAGTGGTGTGTTGACCAGCAAATAAACTACCAAGGCGTAGTGGATGACTTGAAAGAAAAGCTAGGAGCCAAGCGCGTTAAGAAACGTCTAAGCAAAGGCACGGACTTCAATCTCCCGCCTGATTGGGTGCTAGAGATGAAGTTTGCAGAGATGGGGCAGGGTGACGATGGATCAGAAAGTACTAAAGGTTGATGATCTAAACCCTGACGGGCTACGGATCACAATAAATTGGGGAGTTATGGACGTTAAGTCGTCCATCTTCATACCCTGCATCAATACCGAGAAGGCTAAAGATCAGTTAAAGAAGCTTGCAAAGCGTAAAAAATGGGAGTTTGAGGTGCAAATATGCATAGAAGACAAGAAACTAGGTTTACGTGTATGGAGAACTGTGTGATACGTTGATCATTACGACATTGTTTACAGTGTTGTTCTCCATTGTTATCTTGCCCCGCATATAACCTGTGCGGGGCTTTTTTATTAGAAATCGTATTGGTCTAGGATACTCTGCGACATCTCTGTGGTTGTTACACCCCCGCGCATGTTACTTGTTGTCCTGCCGAAAGATTCGAGAGAACGTTGTTTTGTTTTCACCGTAATCTGTTTTTTACGTGTATCCGCGTCTTGTGGTAGCCCTGCGTTGTACTCTTCAATAAGAAGTTCCACCTTCTGCAACTCGTCTCTATCGCCTTCCCGGATAGCCATGTTACGGCGACGCAGTAGTTTAGTCCTTCTACTGTTTACAGCGTCTTCCCGGCGACGAGCGTTTTTATTTGCTTCAAGCTGCTGGATGTAGGCTTGCGGCGCAAACCCTAGCCCCTGCATGACTACGTTGTATGGGTTGATGTCCTCAATAATTGGGTCACCACGACGTGTTGTTGCGCCTTCTGTAGCAAAACGTAAAGATTTAAGGCCGTTCCTGATCGACGCAGGGGCCATGGATTCGATACCGCGTTGCACCTCTCCATCGTATATATCTTTAACGCCGCGTTCTATACTTAACCCTACACCGATAACTGGACCTCCAAGCTGTTCGATTAACGTCCACAAATTACTTTGATCTTTGTCGATGATCGGGGAGCGATACAGCAAGCTGTTCAGCGAGATGCGGTTGGCTAAATCTACGCCTAGTATCTCGTTGGAAAGCCCACCATATATACCTTCGCCAACGAACTTGCGTGTCATTGCTTCAAAGTCGTCTTCGTCATCATCTGCAAACATGTTGTATATTGCGCCGATACCGCCCATCAAAGGCATACCGCCAAGACCTGCAAACAGGCCAGTTGAGATTAGGAAGTTGCGTCCCGCCGCACGAGCCACTGGATCACCTTTGGCAGATTCCTGCGCCAACTTAGCCATCATATAGTATTTACTGATTGCAAAGCGTTTAAAGAGGAACAAGATGTTACCGATTGCCCCTTGCGCCACAATTGGACGTCCCGCCGCCGCTGTAGAACCAAGAGTAAACTCTGTGGTGTTTATAGCTTCTTGCGCCGCTTCACGATAGTCAGCGTCAGTAAGGGGTGATCCTTTTTCACGCTGCATTTTCTGGACCTCTAACACGTAAGAAGCGGTAAGCGTTGTCTCACGGTTAAAGCGTTCTGAGTGATGAAACATAAAACTAGAATACTTATTAAAAGTTTCTAAGGGCGCATCGCGTCCTATCTCCAAATTCTCCTGCGTCATGGACTGATTGAACTGCCCTTGGTCTATGCCCATAGCTATAAGGATATCAGCACGGACATTACGCAGTATCTCAGGTAAGCTATTTAGGTCATAGTTAGAGATAGATTTGCCAGCCGCACCCATATTTATTTCTTGCGGGATAAGTTGGCCGTCTGCATCTTTAACCATTATGGTACGCTTACTGGGCGCACCTGCAAACAGTTTAGTAGCCGCTCCAAATGCACGAGCCGTTGGACCTACTTTATGTTTACCTGCAATGACAGGCATAGCACTCATGGCAACGTCAAAGAATGTAATCGCCGCTGACGAGAAGTTAAGCCCCATCGTAAAGCCAAACCCCAAGCTGTTTACCACTTGTGAGTAGCGAGGTACGTTAGGGCTTTGCGCGAACTTAGCGATCTGTTCCAGTTTCTCTGCCAGCATAGCTGTACTAGGATCGGTTTTGTATGGTGCCAAATCCTTGCGAAACTTTTCAAGCTCCGCCGCAGATTTAAGTTGGACAAGCTGACGATTTAAATCACGGCCTTTTTCTTTGAGCATAGTGTAGGAATCAAAATCCATGCCCCCCATACCTGTTGGCGTAGTATCACCGAGGAATCCACGTACACCTTTACGACGACGTAAACTCTGCATAAACGAACGCTCTGGCATTGCGTCAAGAGACAAGTCTACAAGCTCTTGCATTACCTTTTTATAGTCCTCGTCAGTATTAAACTTTTCTTGGTTAAATTGCACTGACTGAAGTATGTCCCGAATAAACCCACTGCTAGGTACTTTGTCAAAGCTCATAGGGCTAGTAGCCTCAGTGAGTTCAAATTGAGAGTCAAAATCCTTACCTTGAGGCTTATTATATTCAAGCACTGCGGCTTTAGCTTGCTCTGCTTTACGGAGAGTAGGGTAGTACTCCACAAACCGCTCAACATTACCCTTGCTTGGATCAATTGCCTGATAGGACAAACGATACTTACCCTTACGCAGCAGAGGAAAGTAAGGTCGAATCTTACCCGTATCTTTTTCTAAAATCTTACGAAGTTGTTCAAACGCAGTTTTTCTAGTTTCTGCATCAGGGATTGTAGCGTCTAGCCGTGCTTCCAAAGCCGAAAGAATATCGTCATAAGTGTCTTGGAAGTAGTTGCGCATCTGCCCATAAAACTCCTTACCTTGTGCGTCGAGCTTACTGTATTCTGCAAACAACTCATCGTATTCGGCAGAGCGTTCCTTGTCGTCACGAATAGTTTTCATGTACTTAGCATCGTTACCCCGTGACGGATCAATCTTTAAGTAAGTACTGCGCGGGATGATGTTGTTTAGTACAGCGGACATACCTTTATTTTTACGCTGCCATTTATGAAGGTTGTCCAGTATAGAGTTGAGTACATCGGACTTCTGACGCAACGCTCCACTCTGCTGCTTAATTAAAAGATTAAGTTTTTCTGCAAAGGGTATTTTACTTGAAGCGATGTCTGTCAAGATGTTTACGGGTAATGTATTTAATACCCAGCTTTTTGCTTTTACACTAACGCCTTCGTTAAATATAACATCTGCGTAGTCTTTAACTTTTTCAGGCGCAAGGTTCGCTGCTTTGTTAAGTAGCTGCGAAGACCCTTTCTTAGTACCTGCCATCAACAACATATTCGGCGCTGCCCGTGTGGCAGGTGATGGAGCCAGCATACCATCTATAAGGCGATCAACTTCAGTCAGTGCTGAAGGGGAGGGAGACAAACCTAGTATCTTACGCACGACACGTTTAATGGCACCTGTAAACTTCTCCCAGCCTGACATCTTGCCGCCATCTATCTTCGTCAAAGCTAAGGCACTTTGGAACTCAGGATTACTGAAGGCTTCTGCTACAAACTCGTCGAGATTACGGGTGCCGTATACTTCGCCGAATTGCTCGCGCACTGCGTCAAGTAGAGTTTGTAGCTGCTTAACTTCTGGCAAGGAGGGATTTGCTATAGCCGCCGAAGTAGCCGCGTGAGTCATTTCGTGCAAGACAGTATGCACGTTCATCCCATTGGTAGCGTCGATGTAGATTGTATTTGTTTCAGGCTCAAACATACCAGCAGCTTTGCGCCCCGTCATCTGAGACAGGTCATCAACCACTTGCACCTGTGTCGTGCCGAGAACTCTACCGAGCTTGACTGCAATCTCACGGATACGATCTACTTGGCTTGTTGACGCTATGGCGTTGAGGGCAAACTGTAGATCACCACGTTGTAGTGCGTTACGGATGCTAGGCAGCAGAGCTTGATCTAAACCATGCACAGGGTCAATAAGCAAAAAGCCCATGTCACGAGACGAAACATAACCCTCGTACAAGTCCATTATTTCTTCACCCGACACAACTGTTTTAGTTTCGGGGTCGTACACTATCCTTGTGGTAGGGCCAACGGTTGCGACTTTGTTTTTGTTTTCGCGCAACTGAAGACCTGTACCGATAAGATACGATTCAAATGCTGTCCGACCCTTAATTGGTCGGGTTACGCGAACTACCTCCTCGCCAGACTTTGTTGTAAGTATGTTAGCTGGTTCAGTCATAGAACTGTCGAGGGCGAGCCTCTCGTTAATCTGCTCACTTATAGCTTTTATACGCTCTGCTTCTACATACGCTTTTAAGGCTTTGGCTTGTTGTTTTTGCTCGTAGTTGTTATCGCTATTGGTTATTTCCTTTATAGCCTTTGTCATCCCAATAACCGCATCGGATAAGTTTGCTTTAGAAGTATCCCGCTTTGCTAGTACAGCCGCATCACGGGTAACAGCCATAGCTTGTGGAGACATGTTATCAAACACCCACTTACGTGCATCCATAGCTGACTTCTGAGTCATGCCTTTGTAGAATGCGAACTCCGCAGGAGCGTAATCTTTCTTTATCGATTGCGTAGGACCAACAGCCGCGACTGCACCCATTTCGGCAAGAGCATCGACAGGTCTACGGAACCGTTTGAAAAACAGCTTGGCGGCTTTAGCTTGCGGGTTAAGTTCTTTGTCCGTAGTGTTAAGAAGCTCGACAACACCTTCCTTGTCTACCGCAGTAGTGACTTCGGCAACATCTCGTGGGTCTACTTGAGTGTCGTGATACTCCCGCACTTGAGGCTGGCTACCCCGGTTACCCTCAAACTTGCCCTCAATCTGTGCTTGTGCAGCTTCATCTCGCGCAGCATCGGCTTCTTGGAGTTCAGCCTGTGGTACAGCCGCGCCTTGAACTGACGCTTGAACTGACACTTGATTTGGCGCGTACATAGGATCGTCAATAAGTTTAGGCTTACCTCGCGGCTGCAAAGTTTCCTTGTTTATCGGCGTCATAGTCCCCGGTATAACCTGCCTCGCGGCATTATCAGCTTGCCCCGGTGCTGCATTACGCCCGTCGTCAGGAGCAGCTTGTAGATCAGCTTGTACATTCACAGGCGTAGCGGTAGCGACCTCGGCTCGCTTCTCTAATTCGACTACTTCTTCGGGTGTTACTTCAGCTACTGGGGCTGCTAATGTATTGGGCTGTACTCCCGTTGCCAGTTTAGGTGATTGAGCAGAAGACACACCTCTTCCCACTGGTTCTTTGATAGATGCTGCAATCGGGGCGGTATTGTCGTTTCCAATTCCCGGTTCTCCGACTGCAACCACGCCTGATCCACCACCTGCAACGCCGCTTCCAAGTCCTGTTGGTTCAGATTTAACGAATTGTCCTCTAGCATACGTGTAACCCCTCTCTGCCATCGCAGATTTTACAGTGTCCGCTTTGACCCCTTTGTTTTTTATATATTCAACAAGCCGTTTAAGAACAACAGGATCACTAATAGGTTTATTACTTTCCTTACCTGCCTTTGCAGCTTTACTTAACGCTGATTTATTTCCCGGTACACCAAATACTTTAGATACAAAGTCTGGCGTAAATGTATCTTGCGCCGCCTCAACGGTTTCGGGGTTCTTTACCTCAATCTTCTTACCAGTCTCCTCGCTCCTCTTCGCAGCGGCGAGGTTTTCTTCTACTACAGGCTCAAGGCCCGGTAAGTATTCTTGAGTTTTGTCTTCGGCTTTCTTATCAGCCTCGGCTTTTTTACGGGCAGCTTCATCTACCGCACGCTGTGCGTCATTAGTCTGCCCCGCAGTTTGAGTTGTTAGCTCCGCTCCTGTGGCTAGTGTGGCTTCTCCACGCTGTACATTTGTCTGTTCCGCTTTGCCTTTAAGTGACTCAGGTTTGGCAGCGTTCCGCGCTTCGGTTTGCAACGCCGCGTTAGCCGCTAACCTACGTTCCGCTATAACCTGTTCTATAACTTCTGGGGAATAATTTTGATCTAGTTCTTCTCGTACAAAATCTTCACTTTGGTTAGTTAATTCAGGATCGGCGGCGATTGCTGCCCTAGCAACGGAAACAACGTCTTCAGTCGGTTCAGGTGCAAACAACTCGCCCTGCGTCTGGCCTTTTTCTAGCTGTGGCAGGGTAGGTTCAGCTTCTGACTCTACAGGTGCAGAGGGAGTAGCCTCTGTAGTTTCTGATGTAGTGGTAGTAGTCGGGGGAGGATCATCTGGTTGCTGACCGCCAAATGATCCGATTGTAGCACGCGTACCACCACCGATCAGGCCACCTGCAATAGCTGCTTCACGATACTCTGCAATGGCGTCATCGCTATCGACTTCTAGGCCAGCTTGCGCTCGCTCCATCATCTGTTGGCCGACTTCGGTCAGTGCCTCGGTTGTTGCACCGCTACCTGCACGGCTGACTGTACGTGTAAAGATTGATTTACCAATAGGTTTAAATATACCTCCCAGCAACAACTTATCAGACACACCTTCAAGTATGGCTTGGCCGAATGTGGCGGTCAGCGCATCACTTATATCGACACGGGCTTTCTTGCCCGAAGCGACTTCGTCCTCTTGACGTTGAATGTTGTTACCAAACAAGATCGGTGCGGTTACAAGAGCAGCGGCACCTGCACCTACAACGAAGGGCGCAGCTACACCTGCGGCACCTGCTATAACGGGCGCTGCAACGGCGGCTCCAAGACCAAGACCGAGCTGTGGAATCTGTTCACCAACAACTTCACCTGCGTAGGTTAACGCCGACCCAAACCCATCAACGTCAGTAGACTGCATACGTTCTGGTTGACTAAGTTGAAGTTCACCTAGCTCTTGACGACTACGTTCTTCTAAGCCCTGCCCATAGTTTGCAAGGAACCCAAGACCTGACTGTTCACCAGCGGTGCCGAGCGTCTCGCCGAATGCCTGTTTGATCTGCTTCTTGCCACGTTCATAGCCACGACCAATGGCAGTGCCGTCGTCAGGCGCTTCGTACTCTTCCCCAAAAACATTTTCGTATTTTTCAGCGTACTCTACGCGTTCTTGTGCGAGAATGTTTTGTATTTCAGCAAAATCTTCGTTGGATGGGGTTTCCCCTGCGTGGTTAAATTTATAGTTACGCCCCGTTTGAGAGTCAGTATATTGATAAACGCCCATCGTGTTTTACCCTACTTTTGCTGAAGATAGATTAAACTCTCCTGCGCCACTACCTGTACCGCCGCCACCCGCTATGCCTATAAGCTTCTGCCCTTGCTCAATAAGTGCTTGGGCTTTGCCTGCCACATCGGCGTTTCCTTGGGCGTTTGCGAGCATATCGTTGCCTTCTTTTAGTAAATTAAGGCCATTGGTCAGCATCTGATTGAGCGTTAAGCTACCCCCTTTGAGTCCGCTACTTCTTGCTCTCTGCTGGGCTATGTCCCGTTGAGTTTGCAATTTAAGCATGTCGGTCTCGAAAGATTGTTTATCCTTTTTAGATTTTTGTAATGCGCCGACACCCATAAGACCTGCTTCACCGAGAGCGCCGCCAAGCGTTGGGTTCCTAGATGCCATAAGGGCCATGCCAGTTTGCGCAAGTGCCATCCATTTATCTGATTCGGATTGCTTCTGACGTTCCGAAAGCATTGTAGCAATGCGCGAATCCAGTGAACCAAAACCTGCACCGCTTGTGCCGCCAGAAGTTTGTTTAGTTGGTACAGATTTGCTTGCGGCTCCAACCTTTGTACCTGTATTGTAACCGAGTTCGTTTGCTACGAAGGTAGGATCACTTGCTATGGAGGTAGGATCACTTGCTATGGAGGGAAGATTATCACCAAAGCTTAACTCATCTGTTGTTAGTCTTGGATTTAATACGGATGGAAAATTTTCTCCAAAACTAAACCCAGTCTTTTCGGCAGGGGGTACATTAGTTTCTGTAGAAGGTATAGCGGGTGCGGGTTGTCCGCTTATATCAAAAGCCTCTGTTACATTTGCAAGTTCAGCGTCGGCGGCTTCTAAGTTAGCTTTCTCATCAGCTAGTCTTCTTTCGATTATGGGTCTAGAGATATCGCCTGCTGTCGCAAGTGACTGTTCTAGCTGTTTAATTGTTTCAGCGGCAACTCTACTAGCACGAGCTGCCGTTGACGTTGCGGCTATTTTACGATCATCCATAATTGAATTGGAATAATTAAGTTCTGCCACCCCTAGTTGAGCAGTTTCAGGTAGCTCCATTGTAGACCCACCCATACTTGCTAATTGATCTTTCATCGCTTGTAATCGGGTAAAGTCCTCAGGTGTTATAGCCGAATCGGCTAATCGATCTATCTGACGTTGAATACGTAATCTATCAGTATACAATTGCTGGTTAGCATTTTGTTCTGTCCGTAATTGAAACCCAGCCTCAGTTGTATTTCTAGGCTGATAATCGAAAACACTTGTGCCGGGGTTGTAAGGTTCAGCTACATTACTCGGTGTATCAATCTCAGCAGTTCCTCCAACCTGACCTGCCTGCATCCTTCCCTGTTCAGAGAGAATATTGTCCATCATCTCTTGAGCATCATAGTCCTCTCCTGCATAATCGGCAGGCGTTTGAGAGAATGCTACAGGAGGTGCATACCTTTGATCCGTTGACATCTGACCGGGTACACCTTCAGGGAAAGAGAAAGTATTTGATCCAACCTGACCCGCTTGCATCCTTTCCTGTTCAGAGAGAATATTGTCCATCATCTCTTGAGCATCATAGTCCTCTCCTGCATAATCGGCAGGCGTTTGAGAGAATGCTACAGGAGGTTCTCTATTTAGGTCTGATGCTGAAGTTAAACTTCCCAAAGCACTAGCGACAGGTTCAGCCAAAGGATTGTTCGAGTAAACACTGGAACGAAGTTGGTTAAAAATAGAATCTTCCGTATTTAAAGATGGTTCTATATTTGGTCTTGACATAAGCTCTTCAGCAGTCAACTGCCCTGACCGTTCTGATGCTAACTCACGATTCCTAAGAGCTGTTTCATTGGCAAGGTCTGCTGCTGTAGACGAGGAACTAACTTCTCTAGATGGCATAAAGCTACTAATGTCTGGGTTCACACTTCCCAAAGCACTAGCGACAGGGCCAGCCAAAGGATTGTTCGAATAAACACTGGAACGAAGTTGGTTAAAAATAGAGCCTCGATTAGTATCTTCAGCCACTTCAGGTTCGATAATTTCTGCCGCTCTAGGGGCAGCGGACTTAGCTTTCATAGCTTCTTGTATGCTTATTAGAGTACGTGAATCTGTGACTACTTCCCCGTTTGGATCAATGATAGACTGCTCGTCTTCTGAAAGATAAAAAGGAATGCCCATAATGGTCACTAAAGGATCACCAAGCTTACCACCGGGAGCAAACTGCATGATTCCACCATCAGACATCATTTGTGGTGCTTGTGTAGGCTGTACTGGCGTAGCCTGAGCTATACCTGTATTTTGTGCCGTGTTTGTCTTTGGTGTCATGGAACGAGCCATTTGCATGATACCTTCTTGAGGCACCCCTGCACCTGTTATAGTCTCTTCTGCAACGGTCTTCATGTCAGAGTTTTGCTGACGCTGATAATCCTCACGCATTTGCTTACGGCGTTTAAGCTCACCTAAGATAAGGAATTGAGGCGCATTACCAGTTGGCTGCTGAAACTCCTGCATTAAAGCGTTCTCTGGGAGGTTCTTTAAGTTGTCTTGGATATCTATTATGTTCATGACGTAAGACCCTTATAAAGACCAAGCCCTGATATACCTGCACCAAGAGCCTGCTGCATCGGGTTGTACGAAGCAAACCTTTGCTCATCTACATTAGGAGTTACTGGGACACCGCGCAAGATACCTGCCATCTGCTGATACTGTTGCATCGGGTAATCGCGTTGACGAATAAAGTCTTCATATGACATATCGAGACGCGCTTGATCTTCTGCGCGGATATCACGACCAGTAGCTTCGAGTAGCTGTGCGCCTTGTATATCAGCAGCACGTTGACGCTCGCCCAATCCCGAAAGCCCTGCACCCAGACCAGCTAGGTTGCTTGCTCCAGAACCTATAGCTTGATAGGCAGCGAGACCTTGACCTGCGCCGAATTGACGGGATGCTTCTCTTGCTTGCTGTATCCTTGCAGCTTCGCTAACGTCTATGCCTTGAGTTCTGGCAAGTTCAGCAGCTTCAGATTGTTGGATACGCGCCATCTCACTAGCTGTTAAGCCTTGCGCTCTGCCAAGTTCATTAACTCTGCCAGACTGAACTCTGCCAGCCTCTTGCTGCATGATACTATCCATGCGAGCATTCTCAGCAGCCTCTGATTGCTGAACTCTACCCATTTCCATACGAAGAAAATCATCTAAGCGAGCTTGCTCATTAGCCCTTGCAGCCTGTGTTCTAGCTGCTTCTTGTTGGTACATATTATCCATACGAGCGTTCTCGCCCACACGACCAGCTTGTGTTCTGCCCATCTCACCAGCCATGCCAGCCTGCGTACGTGCAAGTTCCGCTGTGTTTGCGGCCTGTACTCTGGCTGCTTCTGCTGCTTCCATGTTGCCAGAACGTGCATACTCATCTGCTTGACGGAACTCACGTTGTGATTGCTCTTGCATTCTAAGTGCATCGACGCGCCCTTGCTCTGACGCGAGACCTGATTGGACCCTGCCGAACTCGCCAACTTCCATGCCAAGCTGACGTTCTTGTGCAGCGCGATCACGCTCAAACTGTTGTGCTGACTGCTCAAATGCAGACTGGGTGCCAGAAGCACCGATACTTCTAAGCCTGTCTTGTAGTGATTCCTCGGCTAAAGACTCTTGTACTGCTTGCCTTGATCCACCAAATGCACCAGCTTGTACTGCTGCTGCGTCACGGCTTGCGCCCTGTCTTTCAAAGTCTTGTATAGCTTGAGACTTCTGATCTGCTACAACAGCGTCCATGTAAGGTGACATGTATCGGTTGGCCTCGGCAGTGCCAAATTGGCGTGTAGGATCAAAGCCAAAGCCGCTATAGTTAAAGTCATCTCTCACACCAAAGTTACTAAACTCTGCTGGGTTTCTAAAGTCATATTGACTAAACTGTCCAGACGGAGAGAAGTTAGCCATCTGATATTCGTTCATCATAGAGTTAGGGTCTACCGACTGGAACTCATCCATCATAGAGTTTGCTTGAGCTTGCTCGAAACCTGAGTATTGGTTTGGATCAAACGCTTGGAACTCATTGGCAAAGTCGGAAGTATCGGCAGCTTGGAACCCAGAGTAAGGGTCTACCGATTGCGCATCAAACTGACCAGTGTTGTAGTTAGCTAGACCACGTAGGCCACCTAGTGCTTCCGCTTGCATGTCCATACCAGCTTGGGCAGCGGCTTGAGCTTGAGGCATTCCAGCAATACCAGACTGGGCAATACCGCGCGTCATAGCACGAGAACCCATGATATCCCCGTACATATCAGATGACGCTATGCGCTCACCTTGATAGGGCATGTAGGTACTCTCTTGCTCGAAACCAGTTATGTTCTGATCGTCGTCGTAAATAGGGCGACTAAGATCATCCTGATAAGGCTGTGTCGAATCTTCAGCACCCTGCAACATCCTGCGAAAGTACGGGTCAGCGTACTCAGGTAAGTTAGTTTGACGGATGGTGCTTTCCGTTGGTGCCTGCGAACTGCCTTTGCCCATATTATAACTCCATTCGGTACGCTATATACTCAGGATAGAAACCGTATTTCTTTAACGATCTACCCCAACCTTTTCTGCCGTAGCCCTCTAGGTGACTACATTCTAACTCATTTCCGTACTTACGCATAGTGTCGATCAACTGATCTTCCCATTCTTTCATGCGCGTTCCACCTACCCAATCCAAGGCCAATGCTTTCCGTTGAGGGTATACAATAAGTCTTGTGGTGAATGCAGCTATAAGACCGTCATCTTCATCCATTACAACCCAAAGAACATAAGTGCCATTAAGTACTCCGCTCAAGACATCAATCATTTCTGCTTTGTCTTTAACTGTGGCTACGCTCTTCTTTAGTATACTTTCAACATCCTTCCATACATGCCTTACCGCCTCTGAAGGCACCAAGCTGACTCTCAATTATCCCACCATTTGTTGGAGTTTCTCAGGAGCTTTCTCTTCAGCACGGTTCACAACATCAAGGAATCCACCACCATACGCCTTCTCAAGCGCATCAGTTGTGTTCTTCCTCAAAACAAATTCCCCATCAGACAAGAGTACATCTTGCTCCCCTTCAAGTGTCGCAGGAACCATGTCGTCTACACCCGAACCATCGCCGGGGCCACGCACCATACCTTTGTCACCTTCTTCAAAACGCTGCACAGTCTCATCTAACTCTCCCGACTGTACGCGCCCGACAAGATCACGTAGTGCGTCCTCGCCGTACTTCTGAACAAACATTGCTAGAACAATTTCTGGCTGCTCAGACATTCCTTTAATAGCTTCTATGGCACTGACGATAACATCTTTTTCGTTCATGCCGTTCTGTGCCATCATTTGATCTGCTTCAGTCTCCCCACCTTCAGCCATTCGACGTAGACCCATTAGGCCACCATCTGCATAAGCATAGGGAGGTTTAATTTCAGAGCCATCTGCTCTTGGTGGTCTTTGATATTGGAAGTATGAACCTTCTCCACCACCAGAAGCGTAAGGGTTGGGGTTATAAGTCCTACGCATCGGATTCGGCATCGGCACTGTAGTGTCGCCTTTTGCTTTTTCCGCCGCTCTTTTCTTAGCTTCCTGCTCCATTAACTGAGCATCAGTCATGGTTTGCGCCATGTAACCGGGCATAAACCCTTGTTGAGCAGCGTTGAAAGCGCCACCTTTAGTAGCGTTAGCAGTAGCTGGATTGGCAGCATTTAGAAACGGGGCAGGGGCATTGGCACCAGCAGCGCCAAAAATCTTTGTACCTAAGTTAGATGACGGTCCAGCAGCAACGGAAGATACTGGTGGTCCTTTGCTGAAAAGGTTATCTATAAAGCCAGCCTGTTGAGGAACGGTAGTGCCAGCACCTCCACTTGTCACAGCTGCGGGAGCTGTTGAGTTAGTCAGACCCCCCATAATCTTACCCCCAAGGAAGGACGTGAGACCTGTTTGTATACCTTGGCCGAGGTCACCAGTCTGTACAAAGCCACCCAAACCAGCCCCTAGTCCAGACAACATTGGGACAGAAAGGCTAGCCATATAACCGCCAAGTGCGCCTGTACCAGCCAGTGCAGGGAGACCCATACTTAATAACAGTGGTAAGACCATGACTATCTCCAGAAGTTCAACTGAACTTTAACATTAAAATTCTAATCCATCAACTCAAAGTGCGGTGCATCAATAAATGGCCTTCGACCCTGTGATCTTCGTAGGTCAACGTACTCGTTCATTGCCTCTTCAGCAGTGCCTTCGTATGCACCGAAATCGTCTATGTGCCAAGCTGCACCCCAGCGTATCTTGACGCCAAGTTCTTTCGCAGTCTCTTTCATAGCGTCTGCAATCTCATCATACAGGTTGAGTTCCCACCTGCCGCCATCGATGTAGGCCATCAAATCTACAGCAAAACCACCAAGGTGTTTGGACTTCATGGTCTGGCTGGCACCTTTAGCTACAAGGGCTTCCTGTTCTTTGCGGGTTCTTAGCCCACAGATCACACTAAAGTCCTGCTCAGAACGACCTATTGCTGAACGCACAAGCGTCTGCATACTAGGGTCAACGCCCTCTAGCCGCTCATTGCTACGGTTTCCTAATTTATATGTCATGGTTTCACTTTCATATACTTAGATACGGCTCTTCCACCGAACCAAAAACTTAC
>TARA_R110002126_G_scaffold79755_2_pt1 | contig 14630 bp, 11 predicted proteins | sample TARA_R110002126 | Tara Oceans TARA_R110002126 (sample SAMEA4397536) | marine metagenome | biome: Polar Biome; feature: [DCM] deep chlorophyll maximum layer (ENVO:01000326); material: water (ENVO:00002006), including particulate matter (ENVO:01000060) such as... | depth 30 m
AATATGTTCAAATTAAGGATAAAAGATAACTGAAAATGTTGTTTTTTAACTCAGTTCTTTGTTACCCAACGATTTTATCTTTCAGTTTGTATTGTAGTAACAATTCCATTTTCTGTATATACGTACATTTCATCGTAGACATATTGGTTGGAAATTGTATGTTCGGTTTCTGTAGTATTAATTTTATTCGGTTGTCCTTTTATTAATATAATTCCGATTTCTTTCATTCCTGGTTTTATCTTTTTATCACGAATGCAATTTGCTGTTAACTCTCCATACATCTTAATGTGAGTTTTGTGCATAAACTCTTCTGTACTTTTTTCAATTCTGGCTTTTTCCTCTTCTTTTTCTTTTTCGGTTGGCTCAATATAATTTTCCAGAAATAAAGTAAAGGCTGTGTCGTGGGTTGCATAGAGATTTAAAAAGATATTGTCCTCATTTAAAGCGATTAGTCCGCCACCATCAATTTTATATACTTTTTGCTTAAACCCAGATTCAGTAATTTTTTCAGACGACAGTTTTAGTGTTCCATCCAGTTTTGAGTCGTCAGGAAGTTCCACCGAGAAGTTATTATTGTCAAGAATAAATTTTCGTATATTATCCACAAAAATTTCGTCTCCAGAGACTTTGTCAAAATAGGATTGTTTTTTAGATTCAAACGTCTGGCTAAAAATAGCATTACTAAAAATTGATAGTATTGATATTAAAATATAATTTCTGATTTTCATAAATGTAGTTTAAATGATTTTTGCTCGAAGTATTTAATTAATTTTTGCCATAGGTACTGAAAATTAGAAAGAATAATACTTTATTTGAACTTTGAAGGAATATACTAAAAATCACCTAAAACAATAAACTCTTTACAAAAGGTAGGATTTGTATAGAGTTTGGACTATCGTAACATTTTTTAGAATCTTCTTAGGGTAATGCTTTAAATATCAACCAGTATGTAAAAGCAGCTGCTGTATCCGAAGCTAATTGTTTTGCATTTTCTGGTCTTCTATCAGTATCTTCCTCTTCCGTTTTCTTTTTGCTTGGTTGTCCAATTATATCGGAGATACCTCTAACAACCCCAATCATCATCTGGCTATTACCTCTTCCTTGCCGCATAGCAGCTTTTGCAAAACCAAAACCCTCCATTTCAACTGCAGAAGTATCATTGTAGTGTTTGGTTAAAATATCACCTATTTCTGATTCATAATGCTCAATAATTTGTTCTCCAGAGGCAATAATTCCCAAATCAGCTTTTACAACTTGATTCCATCCATTTTTAATTAATGATTTCCAGTCCTCTTTTCTTCTTTCCTTTTTTGCTATTTCCATAAGAGTGTATGTTGTGGAAGCTAAATCAGGTCTAGCCACAAACGATTTTTTATCTGACTTCCCTGCCTCATAAGAATATATCTCTTTCGGGAAAATTACATCTCCTAGGGAAAAATCATTTGGCTTTCTTGAGCCAGCAATTCCAGCGAAGAAAATTGCAGAAGGCTTGAAATTTCGGATTGCTCTTTCTGTTTCTTGTGCTGCAATTGTGTTTTTTGCACCACATTCACGGATAATGACTTTAGCAATATCTTTCTCATATAATGAAAATATTCCTGCTTCATAGGTGGTGTCATCTTGATCAACTTCTACAACTTCTTTCAGGAATAGTTTAACAGCATCATATTCTTCTTGTATTGCCGTTAAAATAACTACTGTTGGAAGTGATTCTATTGCATTTAATTCGCTTTCTTTTTGTTGTACCATAGGTTTATATTGTGATGTTAGTGGCAGAATCGGACTAGGACGGAGTGATTCCCACCAGCTTAGTTTCACTAGAGATTTAGAAATTTCATAAGCCAACGTGAATGACACATAGTATCTTGATTTATCATAAATTTTACGTGCTGTGGTTGTGAAATTTCTATTTAGAATAATAGTGCCAAGCCTATGAGATTCATATTCCGTGATTTGTGAACTATAGTAGTAGATATAATCACTAAGAAATTTTTCTGGTAGATTATAGAAACTCTTGAAAACCTTTAACACTGGTTCCATATTATTCCTGTTTTTATTTAGGAATGATGTAATATATAATGCAGATGTAAGACGATCGGTTAAAATTTGCTCTATTGAGTCACCATCAATTTCATCTTTGAGTAACCTCGCTAATATTGTGTCGGCTGTTGCTTCAATAAACTTATCCCTAGAACTAATTGGTATGTATTCCCAAACTTCATTGCGACTGGTATAGTCTGAAATATTTGAATAAGTTGTGTGTGAAATATGTTTAAAAACTATGTCATCTACTTTTTTGCCTTGCAATATTAAATCAAAAGCACTGAAAACAATCGCTTGTTCTTTGCCCTTGATACCATAATTAAAAGCTTGCTTTTCGTTGAGAACAGCTGTCCAAATATTTAACCAACAAGAAATTTGTAAATCGAGAGATTTTAAAAGAGACTCATTTTTAATTATTCTTTTTGTCAGTTCTAGAATTAGTTTCTCGTTGCAAGAATCTAGAGTAATGGCTAAGACTCCATTATCTGTAATTTTTTTTAGTATCAAGCTCATACCTATTGAATCCTCAAAACTTAACGGATGTTCAAAAGTCAATTGCTTTTTAACGGCTTCTTCGGGTTTAAAGAGTTTTAATAAAATTTCTGCATGCAACAAATACCATTTCCTTTTTTGTGCCTCAAGCAAAATACTCTTTCCCATTTCAGTTGGTACTTCTTTTGGCAAATGCTTAACTAGAATTGCTTCCGAGCCTTTAAGAGAAGGAATAATTGACAGAATCGTTTTGGAGCAATCTTTTGAGAAGAGTAAGAGTTTCCAAATTGATTTCTGAATAGTCTCTTCCGTCTTTGATATGTTTAATTTAAATGTGTTAACTATGGTTTTATGCCACCAAGTTCTGTCTTTTTCATTTATAGCGATTGCTGAAACTTCTGAAAGCATTTCAATATGCCTAAACTGCGGATCGCTAAATGCTTTATTAATTATTGCATTTACGAGATTTTCACCATTTTCATCACCTTGATTAAAGGAGACCCAAGGGACGTTTCTTAGTCCTTTTATATTGGTCTCTAAACCATTGTTAATTAACTCGTTATACTTTTTAAGAAATTTCGATTTAATGGTATTACCAAGATTCTTCTTTGGTGAAAGCTTAGCAAGAATTCTTAAATCACGCCTTAACAGGTCAGGGTCATTTAGTTTGTCTAAATCAATATAATCTGCGTATAAAATGTCCCCCTGGGTATATGTGTTCAAATCGTCAAGATTCGCACCAATGTTTTTAAGAAATTCATAGAATGGGTTTTCTATTTGTTCACCTAGAAACAAGGCTTCTGTGGGTGATGTGATTTCAATTAAGTCATTCTCTTCACCACTGATTAGGCTACTTGCATTCCACCTTGCCAATAGCTCACTTTGAATAAAAACTATGGTTAAATCATCTGAGGTTTCTATGTCTTTGGGTGAAAAACTGGCTCTAAACTTAAGTTTTTCTCTGAATGCATTTATAGGGGAATTCCATAGTTTGTTAAGAATTGACTCAAAAGAGCCTATATCACCCGTAAACAAAATAGGTAAATCACCTTTAATAAATGATGAGAGTGATTTTTGAATATATATTGGTTGCCTTTCTTCATGGGTTTGTTCAGCATGTTCAACTTTAATCACTATAGGTTCCAAATTGGTTCTTTCAATAGGAATTTCGGATATAAAAAGGTTTAGAATACTCTTTAAATCATTAAGGTCATTAAGCAATGCTACTTCCGAAATTAAAACATGTGTTAGAACCATGCCAGAGCGACTAGCTTGTGAATCAGGAAAGGTTTTAGTAAAAACGTAATATTTCTTAAAAGCTGAACCTGAGAGATATGGTTTAAGCGTAACGCCAGGTGTCAGTGAACCGGGTCTGTCCGTAAATTTGATTAAGAATGAAGTTAGTTCAGAATCATCAATAGTTTGATGAATTTTGGAATGAGCTTTGTTGACTTCACCATAAAAGGCTTGATGGATAATAATGTTATTCATGCCCTATAAAATCCCAAATTAAACCTGTTAAATCCTTATTTCGGCTTCCACCTTTATCAACAAAATATCCAAAATTTATAGGTTCCTTATCCATGAAGTCATCATCAGGGTCATCTGTAAGTGATTTCTCTGTTGATGATAAGCCTATAATTGAAAGTGATTTATTTTGCCAATTATTATTCAAGAAATCAAATAACATAGGAAGCCTCTCTTGAAGTAAAGTTGAAGGAGCCTGATCTTCAGGAAGGTCTAGTTCATCCCAGCAGGATAAAACTACAGTTAAGTTAGGCTCAACAATTGGAGAGAATGTTGAAAGTCCTTTTATATAGGCTAATGTTTGAATTAATTCGACATAAAAGGCTGCTTCCGATATCTTTACGGGAGGCGGTTGACTATTCCTTTTTTGAATTTCTTCGGCACTTGGAATTCCCTTATTCACGATGTCCTCTAGTGTAGTTAGCTCGTTAAGTCGAATGAACAATACCCATGATGTGCTATTTTCAATGTAGTCTTGCCATAAATCATTGACCTTTCTATTATCTACAATAGAAGTAATTTGTTCACCCGCATAGTCTGGAAAAGCCAATTTAACCTCAGAGTTCTTAATATCTGTGATTTTCAGTTCAATACTTCGGTTGGCACTAGCTTCTGTATGTGCGGCTCTTTTTCCATTATAAATGTTTTTTAATCCGTCTTCAAAAATTGTTAAATCAGAAGGGCGGTTTTCAGGATCGATTTTAAATTCGAACTGACGACTGTTTATACGCTCGTATAATTGAATACCAAAATGAGTCTTACCTGTATTTGGACCTCCAATTATCAAAATATTATGTTTTTCCATATCATTCATTGATAGTGCGTTTTGAAAGAAACATATCCTCGGGTTTGGCTACTGAAATCTTTGGTAGTGTATTGTGATTTTGTTTCGTTATCTCTATAATCCAGTTAACTGATTCCAAAATAGCCTTATGGAATTTCCCTTTATCGCCTTCTTGAACGCTAGTTTCAAATTGGTGGAAGTGTCTAAATGGTGTAGCTTTTATATGTGTGACTATTTGCTCTTTAGTCTGTTGGCTTAAGTCTAAATCTGATTTAGACCATATTAGACCAATTGGTCGATCATTGATGTTTTCAATTAGCCGATCAGCAACTTGTTTAAGTTGTCGTTTGGCATTACCTCTTTGATTACCAGAAAGCATATCATTGTCTGCAAAAAGTAAAAAACCATTACAGTTTTCATATATCCACTGAGCACCGATCGCATTTTCGCTATTGACATTATTGCTCCAATAATCAAACCATTCACCTGGTGCATCTGTAAAAATCAGGTCGATATTCTTACCTACCTTATTTTTTAAGGTTAAATGAAGTAACCCTGGAACTCTCCCTGAGTTATTGGTAGTATGGTCTGGGAACTGAATTTCTGCATTACTTTTCCAACTCAGATACCAAGCAATATCTTCCCATCCGTTGAGAGTTAGAGAACCAGCAAAACTATATTCACCTATTTTAGCACCCTGTCTAATAAGACAGTATAACGTGGCTAAAAAAGTAGTTTTCCCAGCACTTGCAACTCCTGTAACCCCTATAAAAATTGGCTTTCTTGATGCTGTCAAAAAATTAAGATCATTAAGCCCCATTGTATTTCCTGTCCATGAGATTCTATGGCCTTTGCCATCCAATGCTTGCTCGTCTTCCTTTTTAGGAGCTTCCTTTTTACCATAGAATTTGCAATCTGAAAGATTTATGCATCCTTCAATATTGCATCCACTGTCCTCAGGGTAACATTTAGGTTGTGAGCAATTTCCAGCCATATTACTTTGAGCTTAGTCTTTTGGTGAGTAAATCATGAAAAATTGCAACAGATAAATCTTCAATAGAAATCTCATCATCTTCCCTAATTCCTGTTCTTTCAGTAAAGCCTTCGAGTTTAGTCTTATTATGTAGGAAAAGAACGATAAAATCAGTTATACTAATTCTTCCATCAGATTCATTTATTTCGGGCAAAAGGTGGGTTATTTCAGATTTGGTTGAATCTCTTATTAAGGAGTTAAAGAAATCCTTAAATTTTATTTTTTCATCTTTTTTTTCAATTAAAATTAACAAGGTATCTCTCAAAAGATAGTCTACACTTATTGGAGTTATTTTGGCAACCTGATCGTTTAGGTCAGTGCCCATTATAATTGGAAGAATAGGTTGTGAAACTTCTCGGTAGCTTTTCCTGAGTGATGGAGAATAAAGGGTTTCTTTCCACCAAAGCAACTTACTTCTTCTTTCAACTGCCAATATTGAAGCAAATGAAGCTTTTAGGTTTTCATCTAATGATTTTTTGAAGTTAGTAAAGAATTTATTTATTGAAGATTCAACACCACTAATTAATTCATCTTGATTAAAATCCTTAAACGCTAAATTAAGCGCTCCAGTAATTCCTTCGCTTGTTTCAGAAATATAGGCTTGTTGGAAGTCTGCATTGGCAAACCCATGACCAATATGATGACCAGATGGTCCCTTTGCTGCAAGGCCGTTCTTAAATGCAGATTTTATCTTTTCATTACTAACAGTAACATTTCCGGGTTTTATATCTGAAACTTTTAGTGTACTAAGTTTAAGCTTTGGCTCCTCCTCAATTAAAGACCATTCTTCAACTGCATGCTTTTCTGCTATTTCTCCCAATTCAGTTAAGAGAGTATGGACAATATCCTTTTCCTTACCAAGTTTTGTGTAAGGATAAAAATTTGTAGAAGTTAGGGATATAATTCTCGCGGCAACAGGATCTTCAATTCCCAGTTGCATTAAGGAATTAAGAATAACACCCCTATGGATATTTCTAGGCATATCAGGATATTTTCCCCTAAGCGCCTTCCAATATTTAGTGACAATTTCTTCAATATCTTTAAGTATTGGTTCCCTGTCCGAAATATTTGGATCGAGTGCCACCAAAGAATACCTTGGTAATAGGGAGTAATTCTTTTGTAAATACTTAACTAGGGCTGCAACAGATTGTTCAAGCCATTTTAGCCTATCGTCGCTATCGCCAATATCAAATAGACCAGACTTTAGCGTTGATTGTAAAAAATTATCATCCATGTTTCATAATATTAATATTCACATATTGAAAAAAATTCGTGAGCATGTTAATCCATAAAGATCGTCAAACTGGTCAAAAAGAAATACTTACAGAACCATTTGTTATACCTTATAGTTAACAAATCGATGAAATGTAGGAATTTATAGACGAACGTAGACTAAGAAATCAATTTTTATGGATTTAGTTAACACATGATAGGTCAAACTATACTCTTTATATTACGCCTTTTGTCCATAGTCTTAGGATTGAGGTCGAACTCCCTAAAATCTAATTAGAAAAAACCTCACTCTTTACAAATTCCGCTTTTTTAAAGAGTCTTATTTATTTTTCTTTAAATGTTTTTTGCAAAGTGCAGTTTCCAGTTCTTGTTCAGTATCCCAGAAAACGATACCACAATCCTTACAATTTCTTCTACCCTGAATCGCTAGATATTTGTAGAGAGTAGGTTTAGATTTAATACCGACCAATTTCATTATATCTATAATAGGCAATTTATTCTCTTGATAATATGAAGCTGCCAACATCGCTTTCTGCTTAGCCTCTTTTCCAAGTCCTTTTTTACGTCCCAATTGTATACCCCTTCTTCTTGCACTCTTAAGACCGGCAGTGGTCCGCTCGATTATGATATCACGTTCCAATTGTGCCACGGCCCCGAACAGTGTAATTATAAATTTGCCATGGGCAGAAGTCGTATCAATGAACGGGTCATTTATACTTTTGAATTTAACGCCAAGTTTCTCGAACTGATCGACCAATTTTAACAGGTGGGAAATACTCCTGGCAATTCGGTCGAGTTTCCAAACTATGACCGTATCTCCTTCCCTAAGTTTAGAAATCATCAGATCTAAGTCATGGCGTTCTGACTTGGCACCGGAGGAAACATCCCTGTAGATATTTTTCTCTGTTACACCTTCTTTCAAAAGTGCATCGATCTGTAAACTGGGATTTTGGGTTTTGGTGCTGACCCTTACATAACCAAAAAGCATATCTAGTATATTTATAGGTCTAAAAATAAACTAATCAATTATACCGATAAAATGAACCGCTATTTATTTGAAATCCGATTTGATTAAAAAGTTCAATAAAACGGTCGTTTGTTTATACTTTTTTAGTTCCGTAAAACGTGAATTACCAGAACTTTTAAAAAGAACGACAAATGGAACTGGATAAGGATTTGTTTGACGCGAATATCGATAGTGCCATAAAACGGCCGTTTTATGGGACCCAGAATTCTGCACTTATCTTCAAATAACTAATGAAAATAAACAATTTGTCATACCCATATAATCGATTTCTAAAATCCATTTGAAATTCTGCCCAGATAAATCCATATCTGAAATTGCTATGCAATATATTCTAGCGAATCTTAAACCAATAAGATTGTTTCAGCTTTCCCTACTTGTCCATTAGGTAAATGTAAATTTCTTAAGGTTTTAATAGTATAAATTTATTCCTTGATTATTTTGTGGGTTTCCTTTATCTTATCCGAAACAATTTCCAGTATGTACAACCCTTTTTTAAGAGCTGTTATATCTAAATCAAACTTCTCGTTATTAAAAGTTCCCTTACCATTCATAACCTCAATGTTGTTTAAATCAATAAGTTGGTAGCCAAAAACATCACTATTCCCAATTTCCGCTGATTTAAAGTCTCCAAATGTGGCACTCTCCTTGGAGATAGTAATTGTTGTACTTGCGGGATTAGGACTTATACGATAATAACCGTATCGCCCAGGTATTGGTCCTGTAAAGAAAGCTGAAACTTGACCAGTACCACAGGTATTCTGATTTCTCACCTCAATACGGATACTATTCTCCGTATAATAAAATGTTGTTGTTCTTCCAGTAGTTGTACGTGAAAAAGAATTGTTAACATACCAATCATAAGGGCTATTACCGCTACCACCGTTTATGGTCACATCAATATAGTTGCTACTTGAACTGTATATACTAATGGACATCGGTGTTTGTCCCTCAACCTGATTTACGTTTAAACGTTCCGTAAATGTGGATCCATTGTTGGAAGTTGCCCTTAACCACCCACTTCCAGATGTTGATGCATTAGATGCCCTTATTATAGCAGAAGTATTGTTTTGTGATACTATTTGTATGTTGCCCGATGCAGTCCATGTTATATTTCCGGTTCCATTCTGCAAAGTATACGTGCTGTTGGTATTACAGACCAAATTATTCCCAGTGATATCAGGTAATTGTAAATTGTTACTTATCCAGCCCCTATAATTGAACAGTCTTGTATATATGGTCGGTTTATTATCTTTTGGAGATTCGCCCCAGCTGCTACAACCAGTAAGAAATCGTTGACTGCTTTTTAGAACGGTTGCCGGCCCTCCGCTATCCCCTCGGGACACGCCTGAATTTACCAACCTTAACGCAAACATATTATTTGAAACAGTAACGTTTCCAGTATTAAGGTTGTTCGCAGAGTTATTAGATATAATGGGCATATCCAGTGTCTGCAAAATATTTGATGGAGTAGTTGCGGTTCCATCCAAAGTATTTCCCCATCCGGTCACCCTAGCCATTCCCCCGGGCAGTGCATCAAAAGCGCTATCAGTTAGTTGAATTGGCAATACGTCGTTGTTATAGTTAAGCGGAGCGGTAATCCTAATAAGGGCAACATCGTTTTCTTGGGTTGCCGGATTGTAATTGGGATGCCTAATAATCTGCGCCACATTTCTATATTGTCCGGTAATGAGGTCATTTCGTTGTGTTATCCCTGCGGATATCGTTATTTCATTTACTCCGATTACATTACCCGTGTTGAAATTTGTTATACAATGGGCTGCGGTCAATATCCATTCCGGAGTTAAGATAGAACCCCCGCAAATATGTTGATTTCGTGCAGCCAATATATGGTATGTACCTGATCCTCGCATTGATATTTGCCAAGGATTCTGGTCTATTGTAGTATTATTGCCTCCAATTATACGCTGTTGGGCATAAGTAGCCGCAAACATTAAGGACATCAGGATTAGTAGGAATTTTTTTTTCATAGTTTTTATATTTATGACTATTCTTCGAGAAGGGTGAAACCTTTGTAATCGTTCGTCACAAGTCCATGCGCTCCAGTAAGACACGATATTAATTTTCCTGTTATTTCAACATCTGAACCTTCATCTGACTTAATTTTTTTTACTGGGAAAATCCTTATGGTCTTTTCTCCATTGATTTCGAACAACGAGGGCAGATGTGTTTCAGCATCCACTTCATAATAGGTCTTGATACCGTTGAAGAAAGGCTGACCATCTTCCACAACTCTTACTTTTGCCGGAATGGCTTCGGTCAGCTCAATAAGTATGTCAGGCTCTATACATAGAGCATTAAGGTCGACATCTTCATTTTCTTGACCATTGGAACAGGACATCATCATTGAGATGCAAAGAAAAATCATCGTTTTGATCAATACTTTTGATTTCATAAAGATAAATTTAGTTAATATTAATTAAAGTAGGAAAATACTTACATTAAAGTCGATAAACAGTTCATCCGACAAAGATTTCTTTTAAGATGTGGAAAAGTCGAAAGAGTTGCTTAGTCTCCGACGCTTTATGACTCTGTTTCATGTGTTTTTATACAAGAATCGACCCCTATCCAATCTGCCTGCTGAAGATTTAATTTCCTTTACTCCTTTATTTCTTTTATCTCCGGTATGGTATCCGTTTTTCATTAGGCTTTCGTCTTTGGGCATAAAAGAGGAATATGACAGTTTAAAAGAAGCGTTTGGGAGCCGTTCTGTAATGTCATCTCAGCATATCAATTTGCACTTGGAATATGATTTCAAGAGAAAAAGCAAGGAATACCACTTTGATATGGACAGAATGGAATCATTGATAATCCCTTGATTTTATCACTAATGAACATTTCATCCCAATTTTGGATGAAGGCCAAGTAGAAATTTTGATAGTTCTCTAAAAGGAACCTTTTACGGCACTACAATTTATCTCTGACGTTCAAATAAACCTGTTTCCATTTAATTAGACGAGTATGTTTAATCCCAGGTTTATTTAGAATTAGATAAATCTAAGATTATAATTTAGATAATTGACAAATAGGATCACTCAGCACATTCCCTTTCATTTTGCGAAAAGCTCCATTGCAGGAGAAAGCGCTTCACTACAAAAGGTCTTGAACACAATCCTGAATTTTGACTTTCTATTACGCCTGCCAGTCAATTTTCTTCTTTCCGTTGTGCTGGAAAGAGACACTACTTTCCCGAGCTAAAATTCAGGATTACGTTCGCCAGAACAAATACCACGTTGACACTTTCCTGCACAAAGAATTAAAATTTGAGTTGGGACGAACTGCATAATCATTCGCACGCTCACTTTTATAAGTTCTTACCCAATCTAATTTTAGGTAGGGTTACAGAAAAGGTAACGGCGATGGCGCTATGGGAAGTAACTGATTAAAACTGGAATGAATGGTAATCCGTATTATTTTGCTATAAAAAATAGCGGTAACTAACTGGAAATATAGCATTCCATATCAAAAGAAAAGGAATACGCTCAAGATATAATAAGTAGCTGATCTTAAAGGAAAATGAATGTCAAAATATAGCAATAGAAACCATGCAAAATGAATTCGAAAAGTATCGCAAATATCTAATTGTCAATCAATTAAAATTGAATAACTTCTGTTTATTACTAAAAAATATTGATATTCCAAGCGTATAAAATAGCTTTTCAAAAGTAGTTGGAAAGTATGAAGATCCTGAAATGAAATGAAGGAATCGAATAGCAAGAGGGTAACACGCTAAAGCTATGTTTCGTTTATTCGATTTTGCCATAAACCTAACGTTTATATGGGTTAACAGGGTTTATTCAATATTTTGAATCTATGGATTATCGCTGCTTTTTAGTAAAAACAATCGTTAACCGCCGTGAATAGGCATCAATTTTACTAAAAACTATGGATAAGGGATATGAAAAAGAAGAATTTGAAACACTAAAGATTAAAAGTTCAGTAGCCGGTCATTTTAGAAAATTTAGTAAAATGTTATCAAGGTCCCAGTCGATGACATTACTCCTGATGATGGACTTTTTTGAAGAAAATGGAATTTCACCGACAGAGAATTTAGGACCACGGATGGAGACCTTGGAAAACAGGATTTCTTTGCTGATAAAGAAACGCATGAACGGAATGATCGCGATACTGAAGGATATCGAAAAATCCCAGACCAAACCTACGGCGGCAATGCTGTATGCCCTCTTTGAACAAACCGAACCGGTCAAAAAGCCAATGATGGTAGAGAAAAAGTACTTCAAAGAAAAAAAGCAGGTACGGTACCAAGAAAGAAATAACGATAACAAAATCACGGGAATGTGATGGAAAAAGTGAACTACATCGCTCACCTGAATGCCGTCTTCGAAAAATTAAACGAGGACGATAGGGTCAAACAAGGGCACATTACCTTGTACCTGGCGTTCTTCCAGAAATGGAACAGGGAGTACTTTAAAAAGACCTTGACCATAAATAGGACAGCCATAATGAAAAGGGCAAAGTTCAAATCAAAAACGACTTACCACAATTATCTGAAGGATTTGAACGACTGGGGATATCTAGTTTACTTTCCCTCCTTTCATCCGGCAAGGGGCTCAAGAGTAAGGCTTCCCATTTTCGGGACAAGTAGTGGTACAACCTCTGGGACACTTCCACGTCAAAATTTGGCCAGCAGCGTACCGGAACCTGGCCAAAATCTGGTACCTTCTTTTAAACATAAAACAAAAGAAAACTTAAATAAACTGGAAAGACCAAAAAATGGCCGGGCTGTTTTAATTTTTTTTAGAGAGAATAATTGGCAGGAAACGGAAGGTAGAAAATTCTATGCCTACTATGAATCAAAAAATTGGAAACTACGAGGAGGTCTAAACATCAAAAACTGGAAAGCGCAAGCTAAAAAGTTTGTAGAGAAGGGTATTGAAGGTAAACAAGAATTGACCACGCCAATTTCTGGCTATCTAAAAAAACTTCAGAGTAGGGTTGAAAGAAATTTTGAAGACCAACTTTAAAGATTTACATAAACTTATTTCTTAAAACTGCCATGTCTTTTCCTACTTTCATATCCAAAATCTTGGCGTAATGTTGCGTGGTTCGCAAATTCGTATGACCGAGCATTTTACTAACGGATTCTATAGGAACCCCATTTGTAAGCGTCACCGTTGTTGCAAAGGTGTGCCTGGCTAAGTGGAAAGTCAAGTTCTTCACAATACCACAGCAATCTGCAATTTCTTTAATATACGAATTCATTTTTTGATTGCTCAGTACGGGCAGAACCAAATCTTTTTCTTTCAAAAGCTCATCATCTTCGTATTTTTCAATGATAGCCAGGGCAATGGGTAAGATAGGAATATTACTTCTAGTATCGGTTTTGGTCCGTCTGGTTTTAATCCATTTCTCGCCGTCTGAACCTATTACGATATCGGCATTGGTCAGTTTCTTAACATCTGCATAGGCTAGGCCTGTGAAACAACAAAAGACAAAGATGTCTCGTACTTGATCTAAGCGTTTTATCTTAAATTTTAAATCGATAATACGTTGAATCTCCCCTTCGGTTAAAAATTCACGCTCAACAATTTTCAGCTTTCCCTTCCAATTTACAAAAGGGTCTTTATCGATCCAATCATTCGCATAAGCTATGCGAATGATTTTTTTAAAATTGGTAATATATTTAATTGCGGAGTTATGCGCACACTTACGGGTCATTTTAAGGTAGTATTCGAAGCCTGTAATGAACTTGTGGTCCACATCTTGGACCGGAATATCATTTTTCTTGTACTTCTTCCTAATATATTCCGTGACGTGTTTTTTACAGGTGCGATAGCGTTCCGCTGTACCAGGGGAGAAACCCTTGCCTATAAGACTTTCGACTTCATCATTATGTTCCTGGAATATTTCTAGGAGCATTTTTTTTATTTTGTCCTTGCCCAATAGTACATCGCGCATATCAGAAGCGGAATAAGAAGCTTTGTCCTGTTCAAAATTCCTCTGAATCGAATAAATTCTATTTTTTATATCGCTTAAATGTCTATTGATTTCTTGAGCATCAGCAGAGTTTCCCATCACTAGTTGGGTTCGAGAGTTCCACAAGTCAAGGTGGACTTTTCGGTGGACGCTAAATTCTGACCGACGGCTGTCAAGTGTTATTCTCAGGAAAATCGTAGTCTTACCTGCAGAATTTACTTTACTTTTTTTGATGAAAAATAGAAGGGAAAGTGGACGTGACATAATTTTGAGCTTAAATTTGCTTTAATTTAATCAAAAAATCACAATTAATAATTATTGTAAGAAACTTATTATCAGTTATTTATGAATATCTGGTGGACCTTTTTGGATTTACTCAACCTCCACCGAATTAGCCCCTTTTAGAATGATATTATTTGATATTAAATGAAATCAATAAAAATGAAAAACCCTGTAAATCAACGATTTACAGGGTTTTTGGTGCCTTTTAAAGGACTTTTCGCGGAGAAAGAGGGATTCGAACCCCCGGAGGTGTG
>TARA_R110002126_G_scaffold280677_1_pt1 | contig 14626 bp, 32 predicted proteins | sample TARA_R110002126 | Tara Oceans TARA_R110002126 (sample SAMEA4397536) | marine metagenome | biome: Polar Biome; feature: [DCM] deep chlorophyll maximum layer (ENVO:01000326); material: water (ENVO:00002006), including particulate matter (ENVO:01000060) such as... | depth 30 m
GAGCTTGTTTTTATTGAAGATTATGGATATGCTAAAGCAGGATTTCCATTACCTCAACCATCACAAGCATTCGTCAAAGCTTATTGTGAGCAAGGTGGAATTGATGAAGTAGATGTTGAATATGAATTAATTTGGGAAGAAACAGGATGGAATAAAATGGTTGGAAAAATACTTAAAGTAGACCCAATACACAATACCATTACTACTCACAGAATTGTTGAGAAGATGTATAGTAGAGAGAATCTTGAAAATCTAATGATGCAATCTTACATCTACGGACAGTCTGATAAAACAGATAGCTTTCATAAAAGAGAGAGTACTATTGAGAAATTGATTAAAGAAAACTTATAGATATGAAACGATTTAGAGAACAATTAGATGATCCTAACGATAAGTACACTGTAAGATGCCAAAAGTGCCACAGTGAAGACGTAAAGACAACTTACGCCTATGTTTTGGTATGTAATGACTGCGGATATATAGAAGACGAACAAGAGCAGGAGCAAGAACCCGAACAAGAATATTAAAAACCAAAAAATAATAATTATGAAATCAAAACAAGAGTTAATATTTTTATCATTTTTAAAAAATAATACCACAGTTAAAACTGTTAAATTTCCAATATATCGAATTACAATAGGCGGTATGATTAGACATTGGGATAACTTTAACGCTCCGTTATTAACTAGGATTAGTGATGTTAAATCGAGTTAATTAATAAAAACAAGCTCTAAACAATAGTGTTTATAGGCTTATTGCTATTTTACTCTGTTTTCCTTGTAAGTTATTTAATTATTTTTTACATTTGTGTATAGAGTTTATGTTTAACACACAATTCAAAAAGCTATGAAAGTAAAATTAACAGACATTGTTTATTACGCCCCGTCTATAGGGAAAAAGCGGCTGAGTAAAATGCACCTAGAAGTTATAGGATTAGAAAGAGGCGATATTAGGCTTAGAACCCTTGACACCCCAACTGTAGTTTTTGTGACTTCTATCAATAAGTTTGATGAGGTAGTTTCAAAAGCTGATTATTATAGAGACCAGTTTATTAGAAGTAAGCATAGTTATGTTAAAGCTATAAGTGAGCATAGCAAGACCCTCACTGATTACGCTAAAGAAATGGCTTCGCACTCTCTTTTAGCCGAAGAATATAGTCAGTTAGCTCTAAAATACGCAAGTATACTTCAAGATAATATTAAACTAATGAGTGAAATAGCATCATACAAAATTCCTAACTATAATTAGCTATGAGCAGAACTACTGATAAAATAGAAAAGGTTGACGATATTGTTACACGTATCTTAACTACTCATGTAGAAACTAAAGATAATGATAAATTGTTAATTTTAAAAGTGTGGGCAGATAAGAACCCGTCTTTAAGAGGTGAAGCATTTCTATTTAGAACTTTTGCTCTTGAATTTTTAAAGGATGGTTTTCCCGATCCTGCTACTATAACAAGGTCAAGAAGAAAGCTACAACAAAAGCACTTTTATTTACGAGGTCACTCATGGGAGGCGAGACACAATGAAGCGGATAAAACTAAGGGAGACATTTAATTTAGCATGGACAGACGGAAGAAAATAGAGCAGCTTGATAAGCTATTTATTGAGTTAAGAAATATTACATCCGAGCGAAGCAAGGAAAGAATATTGTGGCATAGTGACGGGAAAGGCATCAACTTCGATAATATATCAGTACTTAATCGAAAAGCCCAAAATAAAAAAGACGAAATACTCGCTTTAAGAGGGCTGCTTAATAGATATAAAGAAAAAATACCGAGCAAGTACAACTTTACTTACTTTATTGTCAATGTGGACTGAAAATCCATTAAGCTTATTCAAAAACAAAGATGATGAAAAATGAATTTGTAGGTGTCAAAGCGCCAATGTATGTTACCTCATTAAAAGGCAAGTTACTTGCTAGGATACACTTTCCAAGTCCTTATTCAAATGGGGAGTTTATAGTCATTCAAAAACATGATTACTATACAGCCACACATAAACTAGGAAATACCATATTGGCTAATTGGAAAGCACTTGGAAAATTCCCAAAACAAAGATTATGAAAAATCCGAAGCCAATTAAGTATCTAAAGTGTGAACACGATGAAATCGCAGAATACAGAAAGAAATCAAAAAACAAACGAAAGAGAGTTCCACCACACAAAATATCAAAGGCTTTTAAAAATCAAACATAAACCAAAATAATAGAGATGACTATATTAAGACACACTATACGTTTGCTAGTAAAAATTCCAAATACCCCACTCCATTTAATTTTCTTATTTATTATTTTAATGAAAGCCAAAGGAAATAAACCTATTATTGAGTTTTTAGTAAGCTATGTTACTTCAGAAAAACATCAGGCTGACACAATAGATTTATGTCACAAGTACTTCGACCTGTATTATCCAAATAAAGCAAGATATATAGTAGCAATAACTTTTTATATCCTATTATTTCTATGGATATTTTAAACTAAGACAGTGAAGATATGAAACAAGAAGAAACAAAATGGTTTTTGAGTTTACCAAAAGAAACAAAACTGATGCTCCTAAGAGACATGATGAAAAAGGGAGAAACTGGAATGGCATTCGCAACAATGAAGATATTATTAGATGCGCCTATTTCAGAGGGTGGCATAATTACAGATGAAATCAAGGAAGTGATGGATCAAGGCATTGAAAATTTAAAAACTACCGAGGTGAAAGTTAATAATTACATAAACCAAAATAAAGAAGATGGGCGCATTACAGGATAGAATAGACCTACTCCAAAAAGAGATAGAATCTTTAAAGGAAGAAATAGAGAATAAACCAATAATATGCACTCAAGAAGCTATAATATTTGAGGTACACCCAAAGACACATGGCAAAGTTACTTGGGCTGATGCGATTCGGGCTTGTGTTGATTTAGGAGATGGATGGAGATTACCTACTAGAATAGAATTATTGATAATCTATATTAATAAAGATGATATAGGAAACTATGAAACTAACTACTATTGGAGTTCTACCGAAAGCGATAACAGTATAGCATGGATGCAGTACTTTTTTAATGGAGATCAAGACATTACCAATAAGAAAAGCTTAAACTATTTTAGACCAGTAAGAACAATAGAAATAGATACTGAATATATTATTGAGTAATGATAGATTTAAGAAAAGGAGATTGCTTAGAAGTAATGAAGCAAATAGAAAGCGGTTCAGTAGACGCTATTATCACAGACCCTCCCTATGGAACGATTTCGTGCAAGTGGGACTCAGTTATAGACTTCGATTTGATGTGGGAACAACTAAATAGAATTATTAAGCCTAACGGTGCGATAGTTTTGTTTTCTGCTCAACCGTTTACTAGCTCATTAATTATGAGTAATCCTAAGATGTTTAGGTATGAATGGATATGGGAAAAGCAATACGCCACGAATTTCATGGGCGCAAAGAATGCACCTTTAAAATACCACGAAAACGTTATAGTTTTTTCAAAAAAAACACATCAATATAACTCGCAAGAATACAAGGTTATCGAACTGCAAGAAATCGAAAAAATGAACGGGAAAGAATTAAAAAAGTTTTTCACTAATAGAGATTACGACAAGTACGCAAAAGTAGACCGAAGAAAAAACGTGAATAATATTGAGGATAGAAACGAGTGTCACCTTGGTAAAGTTAAACACACTAGGAAAATAGATAATGGTTTCCGAAACCCGAAAAGCGTCATCAAGATAAACGGCTCAAAAAACAACAACGTGCATCCAACTCAAAAGCCTATATTATTAATGGAGTATTTGATACGCACGTACACCAATGAAGGAGAAACTGTATTGGATTTTACTATGGGAAGCGGATCAACAATGGTAGCTTGTCAAAACTTAAAGCGTAACGGTATAGGAATAGAACAAGATGAAACATATTTTAAGATAGCAAGTGATAGAATTAAAGAGACCGAATATAAACTATTTTAGACCAGTAAGAAGCATACAAATAATAAAAGTAAAATAAGTAATATGAAGACAAAAGATTATGTAAAAAAGTATGAGCTTAATAAAGATGACAGCTTTAGCCGTAAAGATTTTATTCAAGATTTTACCAACGATTTTAATGGTATGTTAGAAGTTGCGAAAATTGGAAAAGACTACGTGAGATTTAAGAGATTGATCGAGGACTCTAAGAAAAAGTGGAGCAACATTAATAACAAGACTGCGGGGCAGCTACCCAAAGATTTATGGATACAATTTTATAGCACTGTTATTACATCATGTGAACATGACCTTTTCCCACATTTAACAAATAAAAAAATAAAGTCGTGAGCGATGACCAAGAAAGACTAAATAAAAATTGTATAATAGCAGAAATGATTATTAAAATGTCTCCTAGTACACTTAATTCTACGCCTCTCAAAGATGATGACTGTATGATGCATGGCAATAAAACAATTAAACTATGTGATTTAGATTATCATGAAAACTGGAACTCCTTAATTGACGCTTGCGAAGCAGTAGAAAAGATAAGAATTATGATTCCTACTAGATTTTTAAATGACATAAACTATAACCTTACTTCTCACAAAAAAAAAGGTCTTTTTAATTCGCTGTCTGCACTTTCAGATTGGTTAAAGTGGCGAGAAAACATGAAATTAATAATTAAGACGTGGACAAAAGACGTGACTTAAAGTAGGTCTTAAAAACAGTTAAAAATACATAATGTTTATTCCAACAGACTGTCCTCAGACAATAAATCTTGACGCTAAAATGCATGGGGCTTTTAGTTTAGTTAGCTATGCAGTTGAGTTTTCAAATAAATTAGGGTATTCAATAGAGGAAAGAGATAAGATTGTGTGTGACTTGATAAAAGCTCGTTCATTTGATCAGTTGCTTGAAATTTTTAAGCATAACTTTGGCAGTGTTGTAACGCTACAGTACCGACATAAAAAAATTTAGATTAACAATAAACGTTATTATTTGATAATATATATTTTATACGCTAAATATTATTATATTTGATATAACACACACAAAAAAGCTATGTTATTATGAAATTAGATTTTCAAGATACTCTAAAGCGTGACGCAATTGGTTTAACATTTAAGATCAAGGGCGATGACATTGAAAGAGACATATATACCGATAAAGCAAATATAAAGTGGTCTTTGAAGGTAGAAAGCAGGAATTGGGGTATAGATGGTTTTAGCTATGAACTGATTGAATTGCAAATGCCAATTACGATAGACGCTGTGCTTGAAGATGGTAAAATTGAATGCACAACAGTTCAGGTGGAAATAAAATTTAACTCTAGCTTAAAGTACAAATGCTATGTTTGTAGAATGTATGAAGATGTTTTAGAGGATAATGAATGGAAAGAAGTTATTTTTTCTTCCTTTCCTATAAACATTAATATTGAAGAAGCCGCATCGACAGAGGATAATAAAAGGACACAAATATTCATAAAATATTTAGAATTAGACCTAAACTCGGAAGAGCGACAGCTTACATTAACAATTTAATGATTATCGTATACTTCAAAAAAAGTTTTTAATTAGAAATTAATAAAACAACAGCTAAAATTAATTATTATGGCAAAAAAGAAAATAATGTTTGACCTTGAGTTTACGGGGCTACATAAGCTTTCAACTCCTATATCAATTGGATTGGTGGCAGAGGATGGAAAAGAGTTCTATGCGGAGTTTACCGACTATGATGAAATGCAATTAAACGATTGGTTAGTAGAAAATGTTATGAATCATTTAGTTTTGGGAGACTATGATTTTGTTAAGGACTATAAGCCCGAAGAAAAATTAGTTTTAGTAAAAGGAGATACTGAGATAATTGCTCAAACATTAAGCGCATGGCTAGACAACTACAAAGAAGACGGTATAGAAATGTGGGGCGATTGCCTTGCTTGGGATTGGGTTTTATTTGTGAGCATCTTTGGTAACGCCTTTGATATTCCTAAACATATATTCTATTTACCTATGGACTTATCTACCGCATTAAAGCTTTGCAGACAAGACCCTGATTTAGATAGGCTTCTATTTGTATATGAAAAGAAAGAGTTAATCCCGAAATCTGATATTGGATCGCATAATTCTCTTTATGATGCTCGTATTCAAATGGAGGTATACAAAAAGATTCTTAGCTTAATGGACATGGCAGACAATAATAGTTTAGTAGACACGGAAGAGCCTTCAAAAGATTTAGCAGACGAAAAGCCTTTGCTTTTAGATGAAATAACTAGCGATGTAAAAGGAGATGAGAAATCTATAACTGAATTTATAGAGCCAAATCAAGACATGGTAAATGAAGCGGGAGAAGAATGGAATCCCCCTATGTAAAATGAATTAAACTTTTAAACTACTAAAATAGGTATCTTAGCTATAACTAATCAATTATTGATGGGCGATAGCGATAAAGATGAATACAGCAAAATTACGCGAAAACTAAACATTGAAAGAGAATTAGAAAACTGCGTCTATATCATAAATGAGATTAAGAATATTAACTCAATTGTTGATACAGACGCAGAGTTTAGAATGGCAGTAGTAGCCTTAATGAAAATATCTGATGTATAGACCAGTGTTAAAAACGCCTATTTAGTTACGTTACCTGCATTTTAGCTATCAAGCCATTTGTTTTTGAAATAAATCTACAGCTAACTTATTATTATTATTTAAAGCATTATGTTTAGTGAATAGCTCCCAAGTCATTTTTTCGAGCGGCATATCTAACTCTTCAACAATATCTTGAAAACCTTTTTTTATCACGCCAACACCCCAATCACTTTCAACAATAAACATTTCAAGGTCTTTTCTAGTTCCTCTTAACTTGAACCAAGCCTTCCAACAGTCTCCTGTCCAAATAGCTTGTATTCTAGGAACTTGCTGTATTGGTTCGGAGTTAGGCAACATATCGTGACAAAAGATAACGCCACCTTCGTTTAAAACGTCAAGTGAATTTTCTATATCCTTTAGAACTTGGTCTCCGTGATGAAGACCGTCAATAAATATAATATCAAACGTGTCCTTGTTTTGAGCAAAGAAAGTATCTGATGTCATTAAGTGAGTTGGATTCATGGTTTTTTCAGACGGGTCAACTGTAGTTTTATTTGCGTCATCAACTTTAACGCTATCCCTACATATACCTGAATCTAAACCGATTTCCAAATAAGTCTTATAGCCGTACTTCTCAACGTAGCTATTAATAATATCCCATCTTTTCATATCTCTGATTTATTTTGTAAAATTCTTTTTGCTACATTTTCTAATGAAGTGTATTTTCTAGCCCACTCAAATTGACGCTCAATCATTTTGCTTCTTACGTTTGGGCTTTCGAGATAATAGCACATCTTCATATACAACTCCCCGCTACTATTAGCTATAACGTATGGCGGTGCAGGAACATCCGTTTCTATTGGGTTGCCGCTTGATATGGTTAAGCATTTTAAAAGCATACCTTCTAATCCTGACTTTCCAATTCCACCACGATAACCTTTTGACGCATAATGATTTTTCATTACTAATTGGTCAACGAATACTTGAGCAGACGCTTTCCTCTTGATAGTTCCGCTCCAAGTCTCGTCAGTTATGCACATATAGTTAAGATTGCCAACTCTATTTTCATCCTGAATCCTCTTTACAACTGATTCGATTTGAGCCGACCCCTTTTGATTTGTCTTTACCTTTACAGATGGGGAATGACAAACAGTTAAAACATCGCTTTTAGTATTGTCAACATCAAATTGCTCAAAAGGTTGAAAGTACGCCCTCTTCTCATGTTTACACACATCCCAAAGGTCAATCATGCAGGATACTTCCATGTTGTTGTCTTCAATAATTTTATCAATCGCTTCTGTATGTTCAAGATAATGAGAGTCAGAAATAATCACACTCTTTCTCCCTTTAAGCTTAGAGGCATCTATCCTTAATAACACCCCGCTCCCTGCGAAGATGTAATGTTTTGCTTCGGGAATATTAGATATACTCCCAACGGGTTTTGTGCATACCTTATGAAAGCCTTTAAACTCAAGCTTTTCCGCAACTATCTTACAGTTAAGGGCTTTCTGTAACACCCCTGCGTTCGCAAATGCAGGATTGATACAAACTATACATATATCGTCTCCGTTAATCATTTTTCAAATGCGGTTGGTTAGCTAGTATTTGTTGGGTTGATTCCAACTCTACCGACTCAATGTTCATTCCTGTTTTCCATTCCACGTAAGGAAAGCTTATTTGGTCTCTAATTGAGCCTTTGTTAATCTCATGCCACCACTTATTATTAAATAGAGACACTTTAAGATTTTTCCTTCTCAGTAAAATACCACCCATATTTAAGCCGTTATTTTCAGGATAGCCTTCTGATAAATACCGTTTTACCTGTCTGTTTATCACGTTAATGTTGTCTTTTTCCAATCTCCCGCAAGCTGCCGCTTCTGCGTACATACAAACTTTAAATGGATGCTTCATTACAACAAAATTCTCTTCGGACATTGACAGGAAATCATTCAGGTCTCCCACCTGTTTAAATGAACCATCAACCCAAATAGACACCTTATATTTTGATACGTGCTTATGTGAGAGAATCTTTATCTCTTTAGCTGCCAAGCGAGGATTGTCTGAATTTGGAAGGACTGTTACTTTCCAATTTGAGCTTATAATGTTATTCTTTTGAGCTTCAAATGTTGCTTCATCAACAAAAAGCATATAGTCAAAATCCTCATTTATGTAATCGTGAATCTTAACCTTGTCCTTATTGTCAAATATCGCTGTATATAAAACTTTGTTATTCATACAGGTCAGATATGATTTTCGTTAATGAAACATTGAAATCAAGCGTGAAGCAGTAAGGCTTAACTTTTATATTGTTTTCAACAAGTAACTTTACATATTCTCCATGATACTCTTTAAGCTCATCAACTTTAAGCATATCTTGTTCGTGTGAGCCTAGAACAACATTAAAATACTTTAGTAAATCTTTCTCTACCAACTGTTTAAATAAAGCAAACTCTGCACCTTCTATGTTAAATCTTAAAATATTGTACGAATCCTTAAAATCAATGATGTTATCCTCTATCCATTCAGCAAAAGAAATAGCCTTTGCTTCAACGTAGTTGTTAATGTCAATATTATTCTTTGTTGGGTAGATTGAATTGCCGTGACCTGTACGCTCTATGTACAGCTTAACCATTTCGGTTTTGTCACTTATTGCTCGGTTGTGAATATGAACCTTTGGGTTGTCTGCAAATCGGTCAGCAATTCTATCTGCATAAATAGGGTGTGCCTCAAAGCCATGAACTTCATAGTCTAAGTCTAAATCTTTTACATCTGATAGGAACATATCAATTTCCTTACCATCAAAAAGTCCTAAATCGAAGAAGTATAATTTTTTCTTCATACGTCAAGCCTATTATTTGCGTGACATATTTTCGTGGGGTCTTGGTTTATTTGGAATTGGCTTTTTTAAGAATGAACAAACGTTTCCCCAATTGTCATTTTGACCTCCATAAACAACATTGAAAAGCTTCCACTCTCTACCTTTAAAGTGAGCCTTAACTTTTTCGTTATAGTCTTTATAGTACTGATTAACCCAATTGCCTTTGTTTTTATACTCAAGCTCTTCTGTTCGCGGGTCTGATTCTGTTGACTCCGCGCTATGATTGCGAATAAAGCTAGAGTACCATACGTCAGCTTCTCTTTCAGTAAGAATAAATACAGCGTCCGTGTACTCGGCTTCAATTTTTCTGATGTCCTCTAAGGTATATGTAAGAGATGATCCAAATGCAGAAACTTTTTTTGATGCATCAATTACATCTTCAGCAATGTTTTTTGTGTCTCGGTCAAACTCCTTAACTGTTTTTAATCCTAATATTTTAAGGGCTTTCATCATTGAGGCTGTAGCCGTTCTCGGTCTACCGATGATAAATACTTTTCTATTGTCCATACTTTTTTTTGGTTAATAAACTATTTACAAAAATAGAAAAAAGGGGCAATAAACCCCTTTAAATCTAGTATATTTTGACCTACTAAGACTATTTTGTAGACGCTACAGCTTTGTTTTTTGGAGGAAAAATCTTTCCTAAAAAAGGAACAATCTTACCTTTATCTGCTGCTCTTTTAGCAAGAAATAATCCTGCTGCAATTAGCCCTACTCCTACGATTACATTCTTATTCATAATTTACAAATTAAGCCCCACAACCACAAGCACTCGAAAATGATGACGTTGTTTCAGTTGTCTTTTTTCCTTTTATCACTTTGTAAGCAATAAATCCTACAGCTATCCCTATAGCTACCGTTGCCAAGTTTATGTTCTTCATGATCTAGTTGTTACAGATTAACGTCTCATTAGTTTCTTTGAACCATAGCCATAACCAAACTGACCTACACTACCGCCAATACATCCACCAAATTGTCCTCCTACGTCTGCACTCCACGTACCTCCATTTCCTTCACAAACGCTTTCACACGTATGAGGGGCTTTGTCAGGAGTATTTGCTCCTACACAAGGTGTTATGTCTCCTGATGCGCTACTTGTAGTTTCTTTAGTTGCTGCTAACAATGCTGCTGCCGCTTCTTCATCTTTTTTCTTTTTGTTGTTCATGTAAAGATAAATCCCTACCGCCCCAACACCTACAATAATCCAATGTTCTTTTTTCATCGTTTTTATTTTATTTGTTACTATTTAATTCTTTTTTCTAAGATTTAGCAGGAAGTATATTTGCTGCATTCATATCTCTATAAATACGATTATACATAGCTTCATCAATCTCATTTCTTTTTATAGATGAGCAATTAACTGCGCTAATCTCCATCTTATCATCCCAAATACCCGTAAGCTCAATAGGGTCTGTACTCATTGCTTTAAGAGATGCCTTACACGTAGAGTTCATGTACTCTTGTATAACCATAACTTGATAGCCTTCAGAACCTTTTTTCAAAGGAAAATGAGCTATTTGCACAATTGGTTCGCTTACCTCTTGTGTTCGTGCTGATTTTAACGTTTGTGGCGCAACCGCATCCCTAGCCTCAACCTCTTGTAAAGCTTTCGCTTTTAAGGTTTGTCTCTTTTTGTAAATAATAATGCCTCCTGTTACGGCAGCTAAACCAAGACCTATTAAAATCCAATGTTTCTTTTCTAATTTCATTGTACTATTATTTTGTGATTAAGTAACCAAATACCCCACCTAATATAGTACCGCCAATTGTAAACAAAGTTCGGCTTTTTTTTAATAACTTAATCTTTTTTGACTGTTTTTTATTTTCAGTGGTTAAGATATTATTTTGATCATCTACTTCTACATTAATTTCAGTAAGTAATTCTATCCTATTATTTTTAACTTTAACCTGTTCGTCACAAAGACTAATTCCCGCGTTACACAATAAAATTTCAGTCTCTAAGGATTTTTTTAGTTCATTACACCCATCAAGTCTAGTATAAGTTTTTTCAAACTCTTTTACGTTGTCATGAGTAAAAAGAAAGATCGTATCTCCTTCAATTATTTTTACCTGTGGATATTTACTTTTTACTTGCGTAGAGTCTGTTTGTGATAGAGCGCAGTGTGCTATCAGCATACTGACTATCAATGTCTTTAAGTTTCTTATCATACTTTGTAATTATTACTATACGTTCTATAGGTTCAGCCATTTGAAGATTTATTATGCTATCCCTTAGCATAGCTAAACTATCTCCCTTTAGAGTTTCCGATTTCAGTTTACGTTCTAAAATCTCAACTCTCCCCTTCGATTTATGCAAATCTTCTAAAACAGAATTATCATTATTTTGATAAAGTCTATGTATCCAAAATAACAATCCTAAAATTATAGCTATTAGTGCTACTACTATACGATCAAATATTTTCATTATTTATTTTTTTCTAAATATGTAAAAAGCGCAATAGAGCCGCCAATAGCAACAGCAGCTATACCTAAAATCCATATCAACTTAACTTTATTGCTTCCTTTTTTAAACGTTTTTTTATATGCTAAAATTGAAGAGGGAATGCTTTTGAATGGTGCGCTTTTTAATGCTTTAGCGGTATAGCCTTTTGGTGTTCTTATTCCGCTATTAGCTCTTTGTACATTAGCAGGAAATATATAGTTCGGCTTTCCAACGGCAACTGGATAAAATATTGTCATAAATAAGTCCTGCTGCGTGAAAGATTCTTTAACCTCACCATTACTTTTCAGTACTCCTTTATTTTTTAAAGCGTTAGTAATATATTTATCTACATATACTAATTGACGCTTTACGCTCATTTGCTTTAGCGCATCCGTGGTTGTGCCTAATCCTATTGCTGTACTCCGTAAAAACTGAATAAGCCCCGTTGCGCCTATTGAATTTTGTATTTTTGGATTAAATGTTCCACCGCTCTCAAAATTAATTAGATTTGCTAACCACTCTACGGGAAAACCGTGCTTATCAGCTATTTTTTGAAGATATAATATATCAGAATTACTCCAAGATTTAACAGGAACACCTATATAAGAATGTCCCTTTTTTATCTTGCCATCTATATAGCTTTTAATTTCTTTTACTGTAGAAGCTGACATTTAATTTATATTTAGTGATTTTAAGTATGCTTTAGTTAAAACTTGATGCCCCTCTGAGTTAATATGTTGGTTATCAATGGCAAATAGCGATTTATCTCTAACAATCTTTGAGAAGTCAATAAACTTCATAGGGACTTTATGGTTTTTCAAGAAGTCATTCCACTCCTTAATTAAAGCGAAATGCTTCTGTGTTGCCCTTTTTAAGTGACCTTTATATGGAGGTGTAATAACAACTACTTTTGCACCTGAATTTTTTGCTGTCTTTAACATCTTGTCCATATTAGATTTTGCTTCACTTATAGAAAGAGTTGCAAAAATATCGTTTGATCCCGCCAATATTGTAACAATATCATAATCATTCTTTTTTAGCTCTGCCAATAATTGCGGAAGCATCCAACTTGTTTTTGCCCCCACCTTTGCAATCTTTTTATTATTTGGGTTTTTACACAAGCTCATAAACTTGTCCGCGTATGAATTTGAGCCTGCTGTATTGCTGTCTCCAATGAATAAAAATGAATCTGAACACTTTACTTTATTAATCCTAGAAAGTAAGTAAGCCACAGTTAAAACAACCGCAGCACTTACTCCTAGACCTAGTAGCAGGTATGTATTGTCTTTTTTCATCAATCGAATCCATTAATTTCGTTCTCATACTTTTCAAAAAAGTATTTTGGCAAGTCACGGTGCTTTTTTTCAATTTTTTTTGCATTACCGCCCTTATCGTTAATTACTTTTTCAAGTTTCACTAATGTTCTACCTATAGCCGCATATCGTCCCGACCAATTTGCGTCATTGTAAACCATATAAACATTCTTCCCAAAGGGCTTCTTTAAAAACCTTGATTCTGTAGATGGATCAATAAGACCAACAAATTTATAGTCATGGCTATAAGCATCTTGAACGTCTATACCTCCTGCGCTATAACCTATTATTGACATATTATTGACTTTATATTTGCCTTCTATTTCATTAATCCATACAGATGTTGCTGCCCACTTATTAGTATATGGAACAAAAATAAATATGTTTGAATATAAAAGATTTTTAGCAGAAGAATCTTTTAATTCCTTTAACATAAAGTCGGGTGTAGCAAAAGCTATCCCACCATAAACAATAACTACATCGTATTTTTTAAGATCACTTTTTGGTACTGTAATTATTGAGCCTCCTGATTTCTTCGTAGTAAAATCACTAATAGTATATTTTTTATACCCACCACGAATTAATTTACCCACGAATTTTGTCATAAAATATCCAATAGTTAGTACTCCTGCGGCAACAGCCACACCAATCATTATATTTTTACTATTGTCACTCACTTACTGTATTTTTCTTACAAATTTTAAGAACATTGAATATCAACGAATGATTTAAGTATCCCGCTCCAAAAGCAAACACGCTTCTAGCCGAAGACCCATCTTTAAGTGTTATTCCTAGCATCTCTGATAAATCTTTAGCCATCATAAGTAGTGCTATAATAGATAAAAATGATAAAAGGATTCGCACCCAATTCATACTATCCTTAAAGAAGGCTGAAATGCTAACCTTGTTTGTTTTCTTGTTTTCTCTGCTTGCGATCTTCATCAAGATATGAATAAACAACCCTAATACCGCTAATCCTAAATACTCCCAACTGAAATTTTCCATTTTACACTAATTTATTATTTATGTTTTTTCTTTTTTAATTGAATTTTCTTATGCGTTTTATATCCATAATACCCCCCCATTACCGTTAATCCAAAAGGGATTACTATAAGAATTGCTACCGCAGCTATTTTAGCTGCTTTTTTTATATTCATTACACATTTTTAAGCATCTCAACTAATTCGATTTGTGGGAAGCAATCAAATTTATCTGTACGGACGTTTGTATGTGTCCAAAAACCTTTTACTCTGCCGTAATATGCATCCTCGTTAAAGCCAAATGCATCTTTTGGATGAACACCATCTCTTAATAATTGCGGTAATCCTGCTGACATATCAATACTAGGATATAATCTTTTAGCATGTTTTATCAATAGCCTTAAAGCTTCTATCTGTTCGTTGGTATACGCATGCCAGTATTGATGCCCTTTAAACTCATACCCT
>TARA_R110002126_G_scaffold161878_1_pt1 | contig 14606 bp, 17 predicted proteins | sample TARA_R110002126 | Tara Oceans TARA_R110002126 (sample SAMEA4397536) | marine metagenome | biome: Polar Biome; feature: [DCM] deep chlorophyll maximum layer (ENVO:01000326); material: water (ENVO:00002006), including particulate matter (ENVO:01000060) such as... | depth 30 m
CCACGGTGAAGTCTCTCCTGGGAACCTAGCGTGGCTCTATGAGCATCCTACAATGAAAGCTTTGATTAATATTGGTCACGGTGAAGGATATGGGCTTCCTTTATTTGAAGCTGCTTATCACGGCTTGCCTCTTATTACGACAGCTTGGTCTGGCCAGATGGACTTTATCTGTAAACCAAATAAGAAAGGCAAGCAGGTTCCAAGAATCGTTAGAGTTGACTATGATGTAAATGAAGTTCAAAAGTCTGCTGTTTGGAATGGAGTAATCCAGGCTGATTCAAAGTGGGCATTCGCTCGCGAGAACTCTTACAAGCGCGCTTTAACAGAGTGTCTGGAAAAGGAAACCCACCATCGCAATGAGGCTGAAGGCTTAAAGAATTACATTCGCGAGAACTTTACTGATGAAAAGGTTTATGAAAAATTTGTAAAAAATATTACGTTACTTTTTGAGAATGAGGTTGATGATGAAGAGATAGAGGCTTTATTTAGCAGTCTCATAGAGGAATAACTTGATAATTTTTGCTGCTGACATGTTCGTGGAAGACTATGTTGGTGGAGCAGAGTTAACAACCGAGGCTATTATAGGGGATAGCTTATTGCCAGTGCAAAAAGTGTTATGCTCTAATGTAACTGTAAAATTAATGAAGAGTCACCAAGATAAGGTATGGATTTTTGGTAACTATGCTAATTTAAATGAATCTTGTATTTATTATGCTATTAAGAATCTCAAATACTGTGCATTAGAATACGATTATAAGTATTGTGCTTATAGATCGCCGGAAAAGCACATCGAAATTGCGGGAGAATGTAACTGTCACAATGATCGACATGGCAAACTGATATCAGCATTTTATGCTAAATCACTAATTACGTGGTTTATGTCAGAAAAACAAAAGCAAAAATATATTAATAAGTTTTTATTTCTTAATTCCGATAACATTAAAGTATTAAATTCTGTTTTTTCAAAACAAACCTTAAAATATATCAAGAGCTTGGATACAACAAATAAGAATAATAAATGGTTAATAACAAATTCTACATCGTGGATTAAGGGAAGACAGTTGGCTATTGATTATGCTATAAAAAATAATCTTAAATATGAATTAGTGTGGGGACTAGAGCATAGGCAATTACTAAAAAAAATGGCAGAAGTTAAGGGCGTCATATATATACCACCCGGAGGTGATACATGCCCAAGATTTATAATGGAAGCCAAGATGCTAGGGTGCGATCTTGTATTGAATGAAAACGTTCAACACAAAGATGAAGAATGGTTTAGAACAGCGGAAAGCACTCTTGATCACTGCAAAACCAGAACAAAAGTTTTTTGGTCCACTCTGGAAAACTTGTGGAGTATCGGCACTCCTCCTAAGACAAGTATGGTTCAGAAAACTAAATTTAATATAATTGTGCCGTTTTACAACTGTGAAGAGTGGATCCTGAAATGCTTAGAAAGCGTATATAACCAAAAGTATCACAATTATCACTGTTACATAATAGATGATGTATCAACGGATCGCTCAATTGAGATAATTAGAGACTTCATTAAAGACAAGGATAACTTTACCTTAGTAACGAATAAAGACAAAACGTATGCTTTAGGTAATATTGCGATGGTTCTAAATCAGAATAAGCACAGTGCCCAGGACGTAAATATTATTTTAGATGGAGATGACTGGTTATCAAGCCTTAATTGCTTAAGCTATCTAAACAAAGAATATGTTGACACGAATTGTATGATGACGTATGGCACTTATGTATATTATCCCCTTGGCACAGTTGGAGTTGAGCCGTCAGAATATCCCACTGAGGTAATAAGCAAGAATAGTTTTAGATCTGATAAATGGAGAGCTTCTCATCTTAGAACATTTAAACATCTTCTGTGGCAGAACCTAGACATGAGAGATTTACAAAACGATAATGGAGATTACTATAAAACCGCTTATGATCAGGCACTGATGTTGCCTTTGTTAGAAATGAGTGCGGAGAGGAGTGTCTATATAAACAAAATAATGCACGTTTATAACAGAAGTAACCCTCTCAACGTTGACAAAACCAAACAACAGTTACAGTTTCAAACTGCACAACGAATCAGAGGTAAAACTCGCTATGGGAGGATCCCGTGAAACTTGGAATAGAAAACGTTAATTTATCTAGCAACTCTGGTCCAAATTCTTTTGCCTCTAAACTGGTACCTTATCTAACAGAAATCGGCGTTCGGGTAGAGCATGAAGATCCTGATGCAATTCTATGCTTTATAGAATCACCAAGACAGAGTTACACAAAGCCCATGTACCAGAGGTTAGACGGCATATATTTCAACACTAGCCAGGACTACAACAAACAGAATGCCAATATTAAAAGAACGTATGATATGGCAAGCGGTGTGATTTTTCAATCAAATTTTAACAAAGAACTTATCACAAAGTATTTTGGTCAGCACAGAAATTCTGTCGTTATCCATAATGGGGCAGATTTAAGAAAGATTGAAGAGACGCCCGTGTTTGGTCTAGACAGATATGAGAATCTGTGGTCATGTGCCGCCACTTGGCGCTCTCACAAAAGACTTAACGAAAATATTAGATATTTTCTGGAGCATTCTGGACCTAACGACGGGATGTTAATTGCCGGTAACGTTAGTCCCGGCGATAAAATGAAAGATGATAAATTACATTATGTTGGAGTTTTATCACAAAGACAGTTATATTCGCTGTACAAAAGGTGTAAATTTTTTATTCACTTGGCGTGGTTAGACCATTGTCCGAATGTAGTAGTGGATGCTAGGGCATGTGGCTGTACCATAATATGTTCCTCAGCAGGAGGGACTAAAGAAATAGCTGGCTCAAATGCTATAATAATTGAAGAAGAGGAGTGGGATTATAAACCAGTCGCTCTTTATAAGCCACCAAGCATGGATTTTTCAAAAAAAACAAGTGGTAAGGACGATAGTGAGCTTGACATGATCAAGGTTTCAAGACTCTATAAAGAATATATGTTTGGAGCGTAAAAATGCCAGTAATTATTAGAAATATATTTGAAGATTATGTTAAAGAAACTTTTAATTGCCCAATAGCTGAAAAGGTTGCTAAATCAATTAGAGAGGGTACTTATGAAAAGTAAAAAAGTAGGTATTATAGGATGCGGAAAGATTTTTGTAAGACATATGGAAGCAATCAAAGCCAACAAGGAGTATGAATTAATTGCAATATGTGATACTAACCAAGAGGTATTAAGAAAAAAAGAAAACCAGACATCAATAAGAGCATTTACAGATTATAAGCAAATGGTTTTGCAAACTGCAGTCAACTTTGTAGTTATTGCAACACCTAACTCACTACACTATGAGCAGGCTATCTATTGCATAGAAAATGGGTGTGATGTTCTCATTGAGAAACCTGCAACTTTAAATCCGAACCAGATAGATAGTTTGATTGCTCATGCTGATAATCACCAACAAAAGGCATACGCAGTTTTGCAGGTTAGACTCAATTCCTGTGTTCAAAGTCTCAAACATTTAATAGACAGTGATTCGATTGGCAAAATTAGAGGCTTTGGACTTACACAGCGCTGGCAACGCCCCCCAGAGTATTTTGATAATTGGCGTGGTAAGCCAAAAGTTGGCGGTGGTACTCTTCATGAATGTGGTATTCACTATCTAGACATACTGTGTTACTTACTTGGAAAGCCAGATGTTGTAAGCGCGAAAAAATATAACACCAAACACAAAAAAACAGAAATAGAAGATACAGTATATGCTATACTTGACTATGGCAAGTTTGGTGGTAATGTAGAAGTTACTATCTCATCTGAACCAAAAAACTTAGAATGTAGTTTGTCTATCCTTACGGACTGTGGTTTTATAAAGATTGGTGGCCAAGCGATGAATACATTTGAACAAATTAGTTTTGTGGATAAGCATTTGGAAACCAAAGTTGAGAATATAACAAACAAAGATAATATTGTTGGAACACCAAATTCTTATGGCTCATATGCAGGATCTTGCCCTAATCATTCAGATCTATACAAAAATATAGATAATTTTGATTTAACCCAAACACAAAATGTATTACAATTAATAGATGAAATTTATGAAAATTGTAGTATTAGATATTACTAGGGACTCATATTGAATAAAATAAACGCCTGTATAGTTTTCATATCCTCAAGAAAAAAATGTATAAAGCACTCGCTTTTATCATTGTGGGAAAACTACAACAACAAATACGATTATCCTGTATACGTTCATTACTTTGATGACATATACGATGATAAAAATTTTAGAGATGAAATTAACAACTCATGTGAACAAAGAGTTATCTTTAAATCAGTTCCTTATAACACACCAGATTTTATAAAAGAAGAGGAGTTATATTATAATAGGAGTGAGCTGTGGTATGTTAGGAACAGCTTCTCTATAAATAGAAAAGGTTACCTACATATGTGTCATTTCACTAGTAACATGTACGGGTATGAGAATACGAACTTACAAGAATATGATTATGTTATGACTATTGATGATGAATCTAGCTTTGTTCAACAAATGCCATACGACCCTTTTGAAAGGTTGAAGAATAGACCTGAATTATTCGGAGCAATGAAGGTTTATGATCAAAATAAAAAAAAGCCCCATCAAGGAACTTTTGATACGCGAGTAAACTTTTGGAAATTCATAAAAGGCTATATAAAGCACTATGGTATCATACCAGCATCTAAATTTTTTAGAGATCTACTTGTGGATAAAAATTCAGACTATAATTTTAATTTTTATCCAATTGCTGACTCCTATATTATAAAGACTGAATTTTTTAGAACCAATGAGTGGAAACAGTGGATTACTGCGGTAAATAAATACGGCGGAATTTATAAATATAGATGGGGAGACAACGACATATATAGTCTATTTTATTTAATACATCTTGGTAGTGAAATTTATGACTTAAAGACTGTTGAAGACGGCCATCATTCCCAAAATGCCTTGAGGCATATTCAGGACTATGCCCCAAGCGTCAAGGATATAAGAAAATGAATTTATTAGATTTTAGGTAGGACAAGTATACTACAACAGGAAACGAGAGATGATGAAAATTTTATATATAGATGGGGGACACGTACTCCATGAAAATCACATGTATCCTTATTATGGTGGGGTGTATCGTGAGCTATTAAATCTAGCGTCAGTAACCACCTATCAAGGGTTTGTGGGCAACATTAATTCTTTTTTATCATACTTAGATCAGGATTTTGATTGTATTATTTTTGGTTTAGGATATTTCGCCAATGGAAGTATCAATTGGTATTCTAAAATAGAAGGACTTTCGGAACTCACTATTCCTACCGTGGCGATGCTCCATAAACCACAAAATATGTTAAATGAGAAGTTGGAGTTTTGCCGCATAAATAAAATAAAGATACTGGTAGACCCAGACATTACATATAAGAAATATGCAGCCCGGGCGGGAGCATTACCTTTTAGGACATGGTATACAGCAGATCCTACTATTTTCCATCCCAGAGATATACAGAAAAAATATGATATTGGATTTAGCGGCGCGCTACATGGTGGAGGAAAATTGAAAGGACCAGCTAAAGATGTTCGACCTAGAGTTGGTGAATTATTGCAAAGCAATAAATCTTATAAAATTTTTTGGAATGGCAGTGATTCGGTATCGCCTCGAATAACAAATATTGAGGAATATGCTACCAAAATTAATGAATCTAAAGCATGGTTGTCCACTTCGGGACCTTTGGGAATTTTGGGCCCCCGTTATTTTGAAATTATGATGTCCAAGACACTTTTAGTGTGCAATGAAATGCCCTTACAATATGAGGGGGTCTTCGTTGATGGGGAAAATTGTCTTATTTTTAAGAATGATTTAAGTGATTTGGGGGGAAAACTGGACTATTATTTATCTCATGAAGAAGAAAGAAAAAAGATAATTGAAAGAGCATACACCTTAGCTACTAACCACTTTACATGGAAACACATGGCTTTAAAATTAATAGACAAAATTCAAGAGGTAGCTGATGGAAGATGATGTATATATTTCTTCAAATTCCGAAATAAAGCGCCCTAATTTGATGACTTGCGGAAACCATGTGGCTGTTGATAGCGGTTTTTATTGCACAACAGCTTTGGAGTTGGGAGATTATGTACATGTAGGTCCCCACGTTACTTGCGTGGGCGGTGCCGGCGGAAAATTTATAGCAAAAGGTTTTAATAATATCATGGCTGGGTCAAGAATAATTTGTGTATCTGATAGATTTGATTCTTCTGGACTTTTTGGGGCTCTTATTCCAGATTCATTAAAGGGGAAACAGATAAGTTCTCCAGTAATAATGGAAGAATTTTCTAATTTAGGAACAAATGCCATATTGTTGCCGGGATCTATTTTGAGGAGGGGAGTTCTGGTGACCGCTGGAAGCTTGTTGATGGGTGATACTGAAGAGTGGGGCGTCTATAGAGGAAATCCGGCTGTTTTAATAAAAAAAATAAATCCTGAAAAAATCTTACAAAATGCACGGGAGTTGGGATATGAAACAAATATATTCAAAAGTAAGTCCAAATAAATTAATTTTAAGCTTGATAAAATTTGAAGATATTTCAGAGTATAGAACCGACATTTGCCCAGAACAAGAATATCTACAAATATCTGGAAGAAAATTAAAAAAAGGATTAAAGGTAGCCCCCCACAAGCACACGCCAATTGAAAGAATAACTTATATAACTCAGGAAGCTTGGATTGTACTCAGTGGCCGCATAAGAGGAAAATTCTATGATTTAGATGATTCAGTTTTGTGTGAAGTCGAAATTGAAAAAGGGGATGTTGTTGTTTTATTTAGGGGAGGACACTCTTTGGAAGTTTTAGAGAAGAACACTATTTTTTATGAGTTTAAAACAGGTCCATATTTGGGTGTTGAAGCAGACAAGGAAAATATATGAAAAAAATTATAGATTTAGGAATGCATCCATTTGCAGATACTTTCATAGGCGAAAGTCAACTCCACTTATCTGAGCCAGTTTACCCCCTTCAGTGTATGTTAAATAAGGATTCCGGCGAAATACGATTGTCAGTGAACACCAAAGCCGATGAAAGATATAATTTGTATAACTATTCTTACACATCATCAAATTCTAAATTTGCAAGAAATCATTGGATAAATTATGCAAAGGAAGTAAGTAAAAAAGTAAATTTATCAAAAGGTTCCAAGGTAATCGAGGTTGGGTCTAATGACGGATTTTTAACAAAACAATTTAAATATATGGGGTGTGATGTAGTCGGGGTTGATCCTTCAAACTATATGGCTAAGTTAGCCAGCGATGATGGAATAAAAACATATACTACATTATTTAATTTAGAATCGAGCCAAGATATTAAAAATGATTTTGGAAAGGCTGATTTAATTATTGCGAATAATGTTTTTAATCATTCAAATGATTCTTCAAGCTTTATTGGAGGTGTTATAAATTTGCTTAAGCCGGGTGGTATATTTGTGTATGAATTGCCTTATTGGTATTATACAATAAAAGATAAAAGATTCGACCAAATATATCATGAGCATGTAACTTATTTTACCGTCAAATACTCTTATGAATTGCTGCGCAAGGCGGGCCTAGAAATTACAGATGTAGAGATTGTTGATTATCATGGAGGATCTTTGCGAGTATATGCAAAGCAAAAAGAAAAAATAACTTTGCAAAACCATGTAGCCAATCTAATAAAAAAAGAAGAAGAATTTGGTTTATTCGATGTAAATACCTATACGGAATTCATGAAAAAAATAAACAATCAAAGAAATAAATTCATGAAAAAAATATACACAATAAAATCGGAAGGATACCCCATCATCGGAGTTGGCGCCGCGGCCAAAGGAAATACATTTTTGAATTTTTATAATTTAGATAATACTCTTTTAGATTATGTTACAGATACTTCGGAACATAAGCAGCACAAGTATACGCCCCTCACAAGGATACCCATCGTTGATGATCAAATATTTGCAAAATACGATAAAGTATACGCTTTAATTTTATCCTGGAACATATCTGACATAATAAGGGAAAACCTAAAAAAGATAAATGATAAAATAGAATTTTTATCACCACACGAATAGAGAAAAGAAATGAAAATAAGAAATATTTGGAAAAACGTGGAAGATCCTCTGGAGTTACATACTGATGATAGGGGTTCAATTGTTGATATATTTTACAATGATAAAATAGAGCATGTGGCAGTTATACATTCTGATCCCAACATACTTCGCGGGAATCACTATCATAAGTACAGTACTCAGCATATGCTCATGACACGGGGCTCGCTGGAATATTGGTGGAAGCCGGCAGGCTCAGATGAACCAGCAAAAATGATTGTTGCGAGAGTTGGCGACCTAGTATCTACTCCCCCCAATGAAATTCACGCCCTAGTAATTAGAGAAGACGGCAATCAATTTATTGTATTCAGCGAGGGTGTGAGGGGAGGAACTGACTATGAATCTGATACATTTAGGGTTGACTCTATAGTCCCCCAGGATAAACTACCATAGTGAGTTTTACAATAATAACTGATTTTGAAAATGAAATAGCTAAATTTTTTGGATCCCCCTATGCAATTGCAGTAGATTGTTGCACTCACGCAATTGAACTGAGCCTTAGACACTCTGCCGCCCAAAAAATAGAAGTACCACATAGGACTTATATTTCTGTTCCCTTTCTGGCACAAAAATTGGGTATCGCTCTAAAATGGAAAAACGAAGATTGGCAAGATTATTATTATCTTACTGAAAAAATTATTGATGCCGCAGTACTATGGAAAAGGAATAGCTATATTACTGGTACCTTCATGTGTATCAGTTTCCAATTTAGAAAACATTTAAGTCTCGGAAGGGGAGGAATTATCTTGACAGATGACGAAAAAAGTGCTATACTATTAAAGAAGATGTCATATGATGGGAGACTCCCCGATATTCCATGGAGAAGTCAAAACATCGATACTCACGGATACCATTATTATATGACCCCAGAAACAGCAGAATTGGGATTAAAAAGATTGCCAAATGCAATTCTCACAGAGCCGAGGAAGTGGAAAGTTACAGACTGGCCAGACCTAACTAAAATGGAGATATTTAACAATGAATAAAAAGAAAGCCTTTATCACCGGCATTGCCGGTCAAGATGGAAGCTATTTAGCTGAACTTTTATTGGAAAAGAACTACGATGTATATGGAATTGTACGCAGGAATTCAGTTGCAGAAAATCAACAAAGTCGTCTTGAACCTATTCGTGATAAAATTAATGTACAATACGGAGATCTTTTGGATGTGGGATCTATAGAACGGGCATTATCTTCGATCCAGCCGGATGAAATATATAATTTAGGTGCCCAATCTCATGTGCGTATTAGTTTTGAAATCCCCCAATTCACAGTTAAAACAAATGCCCTAGGGGTTTTGAACGTCCTAGAGGCATATAGAAGAAATTGTCCGAAAGCAAAATTTTATCAAGCCTCTTCTTCAGAAATGTTTGGCCTAACTATAGATAACGACGGTTTTCAGAGAGAGACGACAGTAATGAACCCTGTTTCTCCATATGGCTGCTCCAAGGTCTTTGGTTTTAATGTGGTAAGAAATTACCGGCGCGCATACAAACTTCATGCAACAAATGGAATTTTATTTAACCATGAGTCTCCTAGGAGGGCTTCTAACTTTGTCACTAGTAAAGTAGTCAAAGCAGCGATAAGGATCAAATTAGGAGTACAGAAGGTTTTAGAACTTGGAAACATGGACTCCTATAGAGATTGGGGTCACTCTAAAGATTATGTCAAGGCAATGCACTTAATGCTACAGCATGACAAACCAAGCGATTGGGTAGTTTCCACTATGGAAACTCACTCAGTTAGAGAAATGTGTGAATTGGTGTTTTCTTATTTAGATCTCAACTATAAAGATTATGTGATTCAGAATCCAAAGTTTATCCGACCCGAAGAATTGCCATTTTTAAGGGGAGATTCTACAAAGATTAGAAAAGAATTAGGTTGGGAACCAGATTATACCTTTGAAGCATTAATGAAAGACATGGTTGATCACTGGGTGCCTATTATTTCTAGGGAAGTTCGAATGCGAGAAACAAACTTGTGAACTTTATGAAACATTACGGATCTAAATTTGAAATGTTCAAACAACTTCTTCAGAAAGATAACCCAGTTATTGTTGAAATTGGAGCACACTACGGCGAGGATACAATGAGGTTTTTGGAGACATTCAAAAACCTTGAAATATATTGTTTTGAGCCCGATCCTAGGAACATTATGATTTTTAAAAAACACGTTAACAATAGAAAGATTAAACTATTTGAATATGCCCTGTCGGACGCAGAAGGTGTTATGGATTTTTATTTAAGTCATGATAACAAAGTCGATAGTGTTCCGGAAAAATATGACTGGATCTCTCTAGAAGACTATAGCAAAAAACGGTTAAGTAACTCTGGGTCATCATCGTTAAAAAAAGGATATTCTAAAAATATGCACAAGATGTCGGTTCGCACATGTAGGTTTGATAATTGGGCTATTGAAAATTATAGTGGCCCAATTGATCTAGTGTGGATGGACGTACAAGGCGCAGAGAGGGATGTATTAAGTGGAATGGGATCTACTATTAAAAACATAAAATTTATTTGGATGGAATATGGAGAAAAACTCTATCAAGATGCCATGGATCGCCAAGAATCAATAGCTTTGATGGACTTGCTGGGTTTTAGTGAGGTGTCCCGTTATTCGGACACAACACCACAAGGTGATATGCTTTTTAAAAATAAAAATTTGGACATTTAAATGATTTACATTAGATTAACGAATGGGTTTGGAAATAATTTATTTCAATACAATGCCGCCTGTGTTTTAGCAAGATTTCATAATACTGAGGTCTTGGCTATGCCCCCTTACAGAGATTATTACGCAATTGAATGCCTAGGCAAGATTGGTGTCAAGTTTGGAGACCCAAACCACTCCGACCTTAAATCAGTCAATGGGGATAAAGAATATGTTCAATCCTTTAATAAAAAATTACACGGTCAAGATATCTTGCTTTCTGGTTACTTTGAAGACTATCGATTTTATCTTTCTTCTCGGGAATCGCTTATGTCTAATTTTCCTGATGTAAAAAAAAGGTCTGACAAAGATTTAGTTTTTCATTTACGCACAGGAGATAGGTTGTTCATGAAAAACGAATTCTTCTTAAAACCAAAACCAGAAGATTATATTAGCGCTATTAACAATTTTAAATTTAACAGGCTGCATATAGTTACCGATCTTCCTAAGTGGGAAACGGTTACTAAAGATAAATTATCCAAAATGAGATTTCACATTAACGTCCCAAATTCAGAGAGTGTTCCCATTGAACACTCTGTGTCTTATTTAAATTCTTTGATTGAAGCTTTAGAGGTTTTTAACCCGATAGTTCAAAGAAGATCTGTGGGTGAAGATTTTAATTTCATTAGAACATTCGACAACATTTTATTCGAGCATGGTACCATGTCTTGGTGGGCTGCTTTCCTAAGTAAAGCTACTAAGGTTGGAGTATATGGGCCATGGAGGCCTTGGAAGGAGGCATCGAACAAGAACTTGAGTAGCGTTCCATTGAATAATTGGTTTAAATGGAAATAAAATATGCATCTTATTTTGACAAATACATAAAACTATGTTATAATGGTGTTAAAGGAAAGGTAAATGAAAATTCTCGTAACTGGTGGAACTGGTATGGTTGGTTCTGTTTTCAACAATATAAAAACTGACCATGAGCTGATCTTAGTGAGTAGTAAAGACTGTGACCTTAAAAACTCTTTGGAAACAAATAGAATGATTAAAACAATAAAGCCCCAAGCTGTTATTCATTTGGCTGCAAGAGTAGGGGGTATCAAAGGTAATAGAGATCACATGGGAGACTTCTTTTCCGACAATATGGCTATTAACTTGAACCTACTCGATGCTTGTCACAACAACAATATTGAGAAAGTGGTATCTGTTTTATCAACTTGCATATATCCGAATAACTCATTTTATCCACTAACAGAAGATCAAATACACATGGGCCCGCCTCATGAAAGTAATTTTGGATATGCATATGCAAAACGAATGTTGGATATTTATTCAAAGGCTCTAAGGCGACAATATGAAAGGAATTATACATGCGCAATCCCCAATAATCTTTATGGTCCAAATGATAATTTTGATTTATTAAATGGACATGTCGTACCAACTGTGATTCGAAAAATATGGGAAGCAAAGCAAAGTGGAACCCCGCCAATCTTTTGGGGAACCGGTAGACCTTTACGAGAATTTACATATGCCCCAGATTTTGCAGAAACATTGCTATGGATGGTAGAAAATTATAATTCTGCCGACCCTCTAAATGTAGGAAGCACGGAAGAGATAGAAGTGTCTGCTTTGGTTGCTTCAGTGTCTAAAATTTTAGATTATGGTGGAGAGATTATCTGGGATATTAAGATGCCCGAAGGGCAATTCAAAAAGCCAAGTTCAAATGAGAATTTTTTAAATCTTTATAAAAACTTTAATTATACTAAAATAAAGGATGGGTTAGAACTCACATGTAATTGGTTTATAAAAAATTATCCTAATGTGAGAGGGGTGAAATGAAGACTGCTTTAGTAACAGGGATAACAGGACAAGATGGATCTTATTTGCTTGATTTACTTTTGAAAAAAGGATACAAGGTAATAGGCATCAAGAGAAGAACTAGTACAATATCTACCGATAGGTTAGATCACAACTATGAAAATACTAATTTTAAAATGCACTATGGATCACTACATGAAGCTAGTTGGATGTACAGGTTATTAACAAAGTACAGCCCAGACGAAGTCTACAACCTTGCCGCTCAGAGCCACGTAAGAGTAAGTTTTGATTGCCCAATAGAAACTACTGATATAGTTGCAACTGGTACCTTACGTTTACTTGAAGCAGTGCGTCAATGTTGCCCAAAAGCAAAATTTTATCAAGCTTCCTCAAGCGAAATGTTTGGCGATAATCCTGAAAACCCTCAATCAGAAACAACAAGGCCGATGCCTGCCTCGCCATATGCATGCGCAAAGGTGTTTGCCCACAATATATGCAGAAATTACCGAGAATCATATGGTATGCATATTTCAAGCGGTATATTATTTAATCACGAATCGCCCCGCCGCGGCGAAACTTTTGTTACTAGGAAAATAACAATTGCAGCTGCCAAGATAAAGCTTGGTTTGCAAGATAAACTTTATCTTGGTAATCTCGAAGCAAAGAGAGATTGGGGATTTGCTGGTGATTATGTTGAAGCTATGTGGCTGATGATGCAACAGGAAACACCAGGCGATTATGTTATCGCTACAGGCGAGACCCACACAGTTAAGGAGTTTTTAAAAGAGGTTTTTGATTGTGCCGGCTTGGATGTACATAAATATGTTGAAATAGATGAAAGACTGTTTCGACCTCATGAGGTTCCTTTGTTGCTTGGAGATTATTCAAAAGCAAAAAGTAATTTAGGGTGGGATCCACAAATTAAATTTAAACAGTTAGCAAGATTGATGTATGAAGAAGATTTGAACTTTTGGAAATCAAAGACAGACATCACTGATGGAATTAGAAAAATTATTAAGGAGATGAAAAATGGCTAGATGTTTAGTAACGGGACACAAAGGCTATATTGGAAGTAAATTATTTTCAAGATTAGTTGAACTTGGTCACGAAGTGGAGGGACTCGATATAGTGAAGCACCCCGGGGATGTGATTAAGGTTTTAGCCGAGGACACAGATGGGAGGTTTCATCCACACTATAGTAATTTTCAGCCAGAATACATATTTCATCTGGCCTGCTGGCCCAGAATTGGCGAGTGCCTAAATAGCCCGGTAAAGACTATGAGAAACAATGTTATGGCCGGCAGCGTATTGCTAAATTTTGCAAAGAAGATAGGATCAGTTAAGAAGTTTATTTATTCCTCTTCTTCTTCTGTTGTGGGCGACGGATCCGGCCCCACCAATCCCTACGCGCTACAAAAACTAGTTACAGAGAAGGAGTGTGGTATATACTCAGGTGTTTATGGATTGGATACGGTCAGCTTAAGATATTTTAACGTATATTCCGATGATCAGGATGCATCCGGTCCCTATGCTACTGCAATTGCCAATTGGAGAAAATCACTAATTGAGGGGATCCCACCGTTTATAACTGGAGATGGAGAGCAACGTAGAGATATGGTACATGTTGATGATGTAGTAGCAGCTAATATACATTGCATGGAGTATACTGAACGATTTGACGGCAAAGTGTTCGACGTTGGTACTGGGGATAACATATCACTAAATGAGGTAAAAGAAATAATTCAATTTTATCATAAGGTTAATTTTGAATACAGACCCCCGCGCCCGGGCGAAGTCGCTGCAACGCGCGCAAATACTTTACCTCTTGCAGAATACGGATGGACTGCTCGAATTTCGATATCTGAGGGCATGAATCAGTGTTTTAATTTTACAAACGAGCGCGCGCGCTCAAATACGAAAGAAGAAGAATAATGAAACTATCAAACCAAGCAGTAGGGGCCCTAATGATGGCCCTCCAAAGAT
>TARA_R110002126_G_scaffold288422_1_pt1 | contig 14606 bp, 17 predicted proteins | sample TARA_R110002126 | Tara Oceans TARA_R110002126 (sample SAMEA4397536) | marine metagenome | biome: Polar Biome; feature: [DCM] deep chlorophyll maximum layer (ENVO:01000326); material: water (ENVO:00002006), including particulate matter (ENVO:01000060) such as... | depth 30 m
GGACAGTCAAGCGGCATAAGCTGCGGTATCAATGGCGCGCTTACAATGAGGCGAAGGCGCGCGATCCTGAGATGTCGTCGACAAAGAAGGGTAACGACTGGTATTTCGGAATGAAGGCGCATGTTGGCGTCGATGCTCAGAGCGGCATCGTGCACAGCTTGGAGACCACGACGGCCAAGACCCATGACAGCCAGGTCTGGGACGACCTTCCACACGGCAAAGAGACATCGGTCTGGGCTGACAAGCGGTATATCAGCGCCACGCGAGAGACGGCATTCTCCGGGGTCGGCAAGTTCTGGGGTGTGATGCGCAAGGCACCAAAGGGCAGTGGACTGCACCCCATCAATGAAGACATCAACCGGATCATCGCCAAGGTGCGGGCCCGGGTTGAACATCCCTTCCGGGTGATCAAGCGTAAGCGGTGCGCCGTTCACACGGGTTTGGCGTAGTTCCACGGCAGCAACTCTTTGATGTCCGTTTGTTTGTGTCCACCAGCAATGGCGATCAGGACACCTTACAGATAGCCATGGGGTTCAATCCCTTTGAGTTTGCATGTTTCGATCAGAGACGCGATGACGGCCCAGTTTTGCGCGCCGGCATCGTGACCGGCGAAGAGCGCGTTTTTGCGGTTTAGGGCGATGGGACGGATGGTGCGCTCGACGGGGTTGGAATCCAGTTCGATGCGACCGTCGTCGAGGAACCGGATCAGCCCGTCCCAGTATTTGGCGATGTAATTCAGGGCCTCCCCGGTCGGTGACTTGGCAGAGACACGGGCGCGGTTCTGGGCGAGCCAGAGTTCGAAGGCGTCGATGATGGGTTTTGAGCGTTCCTGCCGTGCAACGCATCGTTGATCGGCTGGCTGACCGCGCCGGTCTTTTTCGATGCGATAGAGCGCCTGGATTTGGGCCAGACCTTCCTGCGCAATCGGGGCCGTGCTTGATTGAGTGACGTCGTGCAGTTTGCGACGGGCGTGAGCCCAGCAGTAGGCCAACGTCACGTCCTGCGCAGGTCGCTTGAGGAGGCGGTTGTAACCTGCATAGCCGTCGACCTGTAGGATGCCGCTGAAGCCCTCCAAAATAGTGTCAGCATGCTGGCCAGATCGTCCCGGCGCAAAAGTGAAGGCGACACCGGGTGGATCATCGCCGGTCCGCGGAAGTCGACCGGATCACTGGCCACAAAAATGCGGACCTTGTGGGATGGCATGATCACGTGGCGATGGCCCGTGCTATCTCCGCGATCCGCGGGGCTGGCGTCGCAGCATCAAGACGAACAATGACGTCGCCCTTGATCACATCGAGCGTGCTTGAGAATGGGTTAGGCAGAGCCTCGGCGACCGGCGCAAGCGCCTCGATCTCCACAGGCACGAAGTCCATACCCTCCAAATTTGGAAGAACCAGCTTGCCCTGTCGGGCCATCCGTCGCCAATCAGACACCGTGCTGGGGATCAACTCGTATCGCTTCGCGACCGCGTTGACCGTCTCGCCCTCAATTAACGTCTCCGCCACAATCCGAGCCTTCAGCCCCCGTGGCCAATTCCGCTTCCCATCCGCACGGCGCGGCACCCTTGCCAGAAACTCGCTTGTAGCTCCCATCGAGAAACTCCCCACAAACCAAAGAAGCCTCTGAATCGCAGATCACACGTCAGCTCGAAAGTGTGGGGGAGGCGCACCGCTTACGATCAAGCGCCAGTTTGGCTACATCAAGACCCGTTACCGTGGTCTCGCCAAGAACCGCGCGCAGCTCTTTACGCTATTCGCCCTTGACAACTTGTTTCTTGTTCGACGAAAGCTGATGGCATGAGGCGGACTCTGCCCAAAAACAGTGGCGTGGTGCCTCAGGGCTGCCGATTCTGTCGCTACGAGCCCAAAATCCGTCCCCGTCTGCAAAATCAAAACCCGATTGCCCGTAAATCGGGGCAGCCCAGACGGTAGATCAGACGTTCCTCATGTCCTATCCAACAGCAGAGAGGAGTTTTGGAATGGCATTGTCAAGCAATTGCCTTTTTACGCTTTCTGTCAATTTTCCATCTTGCTGGAATGCACCCGCGGCGGTGCCAAGCCGGATGTGCTGAGAAATTACATTCGCTCCAAGAGTAACGAATAACTGTTGGAGAGCAGGATGCCCACGAACAGACCCGACTCCGCGCGAAGAAGCCCCGCAAATGGCAACAGGTTTGCTTTTGAACGCAGTGTCGTCCGGTCCACTTGTGAGCACTAACCATCCAATCAAATTTCGTAATATCGATGAATATGCGCCAGTGTATTCATCTGAACCTATGAAAAACCCATCATGTGCCCGCAGCAACTCGCGGAACTTGATCACTTGCTCCGGCACTTCGGCTGTTGTCGCGCTCGCCCCATCAACGTTCGGCGCATCAAAATCTGCAAGATCAACGAGCGTAACAGAGATCCTACTAGGCTCGCATGATTGCCCAAGTTCCGCCGCTGATTGCGCCAGTTTAGAATTGACCGATTCTTTTCGGCTACTTCCCGCGAAAAACAATAGCTTGCTCATATCCGGTCTCCAACATTTCTGGACAAGTTAGACATCTTTGGCGTTTCGGAGCGCAAAGCCCACTTAGGTCCGCCCTAGAGCCGACCTCCGGGTCGGTCTGTCTCGCCCATCGCGTCTCCCGCCCCAGTTCAAAGAGGTCTTGACACCAAAATATGCTCGTGTAAAGACTAAAAGTACGATATTCGAAACTTGTTCGCTAATCGAACGTCAACTTAAATGGGAGACACACTGGTGGCAACTCTTGAAGAAACTGAGGCAAAACGCCCAACGTGGTCCACTGAAGACGGGGCCTCGCGTGTTCCTTATTGGATTTTTCAGCGTCAAGATATTTTGGAAGCGGAGAATAGGAAGCTATTTCACGGCCCTGTGTGGAACTTCCTATGCTTAGAGGCCGAGCTCAGAGAGGCCGGAGACTTCGTGGCCGTTTCTGCCGGAGAAACTCCCGTCATCGTAACTCGCGATAAGGACGGAGAGTTGTATGCTTTCGAGAATCGCTGCGCGCATCGTGGTTCGTTGCTAGCCCTGGAAGATCGAGGAAACGTTAAAGACTTCACCTGCGTCTATCACGCATGGACACACAGTCTTCAGGGCGATTTGATCGGGGTTGCCTTCAAGGATGGAATCAAGGGCTGTGGTGGTATCGCCGATGATTTCAAAATGGAAAACCAGGGGCCTCGCAAAATGCGGGTGTCAGTCCTGCATGGGCTGGTCTTCGGAAGTTTCGACGAAAATGTTGATGACATCGAAGACTATCTCGGTGAAGCCGTCCTAGAGCGTATCGAGCGTGTTCTAGGTGGACGGAAACCGGTTGTCTTGGGGCGTTTCACCCAAATCCTTCCCAACAACTGGAAGCTTTACGTCGAAAACACTAAAGACAGTTACCATGCGAGCATCCTTCATACCTTCTTCACGACTTTCGAGCTTAATCGTCTGTCGCAAAAGGGTGGAATTATCGTCAATGAAACAGGTGGATGTCATGTCAGCTATTCGTGTGTGGATCACGGCGAGACGCTGGATGATGATCAGAAGAATGCCTACAAAGACGAGAATATTCGATCAGATTCCGATCTAAGTCTGACTGATATGTCGCTCTTGGCGAGCTTCAAGGAATACGACGATGATATTACTCTTCAAATCTTGTCCGTATTTCCGAACTTCGTTTTGCAACAGATCCAAAACTCGATTGCGGTACGTACGGTTCTGCCCAAGGGCACGGACAGTATGCATCTGAAATGGACCTATATCGGGTTCGAGGACGACACACCGGAACAACGCAAAACGCGCCTGAAGCTGTCCAACCTGATCGGACCGGGCGGGTATGTTTCGATGGAAGATGGGTGTATCGGGAACTTCGTTCAACGCGGAACAAAGGGAGCGCCTGACGAGCGCGCTGTTCTCGCGATGGGCGGACATTCAATCGAGACAGGAACAGATCGCATTACCGAGGCCGCCATTCGTGGGTTCTGGACCGAATATCGTGGGAGGATGGGCCTGTGAACGACTTCAAGAAAATAGCAGAGCTGACAAACCTCATCGGGATGGTTCAGGCACGGTATGCCTACGCGATTGACGACGGTGATTTCTATGATTGGCCAACGTTCTTTGTCGATGACTGCTTTTATCAGATCACGTCTGCTGACAACTTTGCCCAGGGTCTGGAGGCCGGATTGATGTGGCTGGACAGCAAGGCGATGCTGCATGACCGCATTTTGTCGCTGCTGGAGGCAAATGTTTACGAACGGCATTCGTACCGGCACATTCTCGGACAACCTCATATTTCGAGCATTGAGGGTGACGAGGTAGAATCCGAAACCTCGTTCATGGTGGCAAGAATTACCCGTGAGGGCCCGACCGACCTGTATGCGACGGGGCGCTATGTTGATCGGTATAAAGTCACAGAAAGCGACGCGAAGATCATGAAGCGCATTGTCGTTCTTGACAGCAGCTATGTCGATACACTGCTCGGGTTTCCACTGTGACAAGCGCAAATACCAAGCCGGTGCTGGTAACCATTGGTGACCCCAATGGCATTGGTCCGGAAATTGCGGTCAAAGCAGCGGCGACATTGCACGAAGATCCTCGTTATCGGCCTGTTTTGCTGGGGGACGACTATATCGTTGCTCCCCTCGCAGACGCCCTCGGATTTGGCCTGCAAACCGATCGTTCCAAGTGGGGTAGCACGGCGAAAACGATCGATCTGTTTGTCATCAATGCAATGCCTCCTGCGAATTACGTACCCGGGACCGTTAATGCCGCTGCCGGGCGGGCCACCGTTTCCTATGTCGAAGCGGCCTTGGCGTTGCTTGCCGACGGAGCCGGTCGAGGAGTTATCGGGTGCCCCCATTCCGAAACGGCAGTAAATGCCTCTGGGCGTGTCTTTTCAGGTTATCCGAATTTGCTGTCGGAATTGTTGAAAACCGGGCCCGACAGCGTCTTCCTGATGTTGGTTGGCGGGGGGCTACGCGTCGTACACGTTACGCTTCACGAAGGGATCAACAGCGCGTTAAGGCGGTTAACCTCGGAACTGATTGAGAAGGCCGCGCTTGCCGCTGATTCCGCCCTGCGCGATTTGGGAGTGGCGAAACCGCGCGTTGGAGTGTTTGGAATCAATCCACATGCTGGCGAAAACGGCCTGTTCGGCGACGAGGACAACCGTATCGTCGCCCCTGCGATCCAAAAACTGCGGGAGCAAGGCGTCGATGCACACGGCCCCGAGGGCGCCGACACAATGCTGGCCCGTGACGGGTTCGATGCATATGTCGCGATGTATCACGATCAAGGGCATATTCCCGTCAAATTGCTGGCAGGGAGAAAAGCGTCGGCACTGTCGATCGGGGCTGACACCCTATTTTCCAGCGTTGGGCACGGCGCGGCCTTTGATATTGCGGGCAAAAACTGCGCAGACCCTGAGGCTGTCATTCGAGCAATAAAACTGGTTGGAGGGGCAAAATGATCTATCAAATCTCTGTCACAGGCGAAGACATCGCTTTTGAATGCACCGAGGATGAAACCGTTTTGGATGCGGCCGAACGTGCCGGCTTCGCGATCCCTTATTCTTGCCGAAAAGGCGTCTGTTCATCATGCGAAGGTGGTATTACATCCGGCGAGGCTGCCGTTCGTGGGCAGGGTACCTGCGTCGGGCCTGCCGAAGGTGTGTTTTTGTGCCAGGCCAGACCTCGCTCGGATCTTGAAATCGACCCGAAAAGTATCAAGAAAGTTGAACCCGTTTCTCGCAAGACATTCGAGGCCAAAGTTCGAAAAATTGGGCATCCCGCTTCTGACGTGTCAGTCATTAGTTTGAGGTTCCCAATTGGCAACCGATCCGTCTTTCAGGCTGGTCAGTACCTAAGTGTGCTAATGCCCGACGGCGATAGCAGAAACTACTCGATGGCCAATCCACCCCATCAGAACGATGGTATTGAATTGCACATTCGCCACGTTCCTGGCGGGAAGTTTTCTCAAACGGTTCTTGCCAACCTTGAAAAGGGGGCTGTTCTTTCCATCGAGCTTCCTTTTGGCAATTTCACCTTGAATGAAGATACAGATAAGCCCGCGATCCTGATCGCAACGGGAACGGGATTTGCCCCGATCAAATCGATCGTCGAACACCAAATCAAGCAAGGTGGCTCGCGTCCAATTCATCTTTATTGGGGTGCGAACACCGAAGCCGATCTCTACCTGCGCTCTCTTCCAGACAAATGGGCCGAAAAGCACGAGTGGTTTACGTTTACGCCCGTTCTTTCGGATCCTCCTGACGCATGGAATGGTCGGACCGGCTTCGTACATAAGGCGGTCCAATCGGACCATCCGGATATGTCGAGCCTAGAGGTTTATGCTTGTGGCGCCCCAATGATGATTGACGCCGCAAAAAAGGATTTTTGCGCCGCCTCCAAGCTCGACAAGGCGGCCTTCTACAGCGATGCGTTTGTGCCCTCGGGCGAACCAACAGACGATATGCCTGCATAGGCAGAAGCCACAGGGACAAGCGTCACAACTTACAAGTTCGTCAAGGCTAATTTCCAAGGGAGGAGTATGCCGTGAAATTTCAACAGCAACCTGAGAGCAGATCTCAATCATATCCAGTACCGGTTGAAGGTGTTGCTTCGCTCGACTTTGACCCCTACGCATCAGAGGTGCTTAGGGATCCATATCCGCATTATGAAATGATGCGCGAGGCGGGGCCAATCGTCTGGCTGGAAAAATACGGGGTTTATGCGGTGACGCGGTACGATAGCGTACGCAAAGTGTTGACCGATCCGGAAACATATTGCTCCAGTGCCGGCGTCGGCCTTACCAATTTTCACACCGAAGAACCTTGGCGGCAACCAAGTATCATACTGGAAGTTGATCCGCCCGAGCATACCAAGACCAGAGCCGTCTTCACACGTATTCTTTCACCCCGCGCATTGAAAAAACTGACTTCCACATTCGAAGCTCAGGCGGAGCTGATGGTTGATCGGATGATTGAAAAGGGTGTTTGCGACGGCGTTAAGGACTTGGCAGACGCGTTCCCGATCAAAGTTTTTGGAGACGCGGTTGGTGTGCCAAAGGACGGACGGGAGCATCTTCTGCCCTATGGCGATATGGTCTTCAACGCGTTTGGCCCCGCCAATGATCGTTTCAAAGAATGCCTCGCAAATCTGGGGCCTGCGACGGAATGGATTACCAATGCTTGCCAACGCGAAAACCTGACTTCGGACGGATTTGGCGCAGAGCTTTATGCTGCAGCTGATGCGGGCGACATTTCGCATGAAGATGCGGGAATGCTCGTGCGCACAACTCTCTCGGCCGGATTGGACACGACAATTTTCACAATGGGGAACGCGCTCGTCAATCTGGGCCGCAACCCAGACCAATGGGCCGTGTTGCGCGATGACCCGAAAAGAGCGCGTGCGACAATTGAAGAAGTACTGCGCTATGACAGCACCTTCCACTCTTTCTATCGCACGACCACAACGGAAACCGAACTGGAAGGCGTTCCTTTGGCAAGGGAACAAAAGGTACTGGTTTTTGTTGCGTCAGCAAATCGCGATCCGCGTCATTGGGCGGATCCCGAGCGCTTTGACGTATTGCGCAAAGCCACGGGCAACATGGGCTTCGGAGCAGGGATTCATGGCTGTGCAGGTCAAATGATTGCGCGGATGGAAGGCGAAATCGCTTTGCGAACTTTGGCATCCAAAGTCGAATCAATTGAACTGTTGGGGGAACCGATTCTGCATTTCAATAACACCGTACGCGGATACACCAGCATGCCAATGCGCGTGACGGCCAAAAAACACTAAGGGAGGGCGACATGCCTACGATCACCTATGAACTCGCCGACGGGACCAGAACGGATATCAAAGTGGATGTCGGAGCAAATGTAATGCGCACCGCCATTGACGCCGATATTCCCGGCATTGTTGCCGAATGCGGCGGAGCAGCGATGTGCGCAACCTGCCATGTATATCTTGAAAAGGATTCAGCCTCGGCATTCACCGCGATAAGCGACGTCGAGGAGGAAATGCTGGAGTGCGTTGCGGAAGATCGCCAGCCGGAAAGCCGACTGAGTTGCCAACTCTACGTTCCTGAAGGGATAGAGCAAGTCATTGTTCGGTTGCCCAAAACCCAAGGCTGAATGTTCTGCATTCCCGGTGAGAAAGAATAGGAAGACCCCATGAACACCAAGAAAAAAGTGGCGATTGTAACTGGTGGCGCAAGCGGTATTGGCTTTGCGTTCACGCGAAGCCTTGCTGACGCAGGATACGCCGTTGTCATCGCAGATATGGCCGGAGCGGATGAAGCTGCCAATAGACTTAAAAGCGAAGGCTTTGATGTGATCGGCGTTAAGGCCGATGTCGCTAACGTAGACGACACAAACGCGATGGTTGCCGCGGCGGTCGACAATTTTGGCGGCCTGGATTTGTTGGTGAACAATGCGGGTATTTTCACCTCGCTGAAGCTAAAGCCATTTGACCAAATTGAACCCGCTGAATGGATGAAAGTGATGGAGGTCAATACGCTCGGCCCATTTCTTTGTGCCAAAGCGGCGCTCCCAGAACTACGTAAGAGTACGGCCGGCAGGATCGTGAATATCGCGTCAACGTCGCAACTTAAAGGTGCTCCGTTCATGCTGCACTACACGTCTAGCAAAGGAGCTGTTGTGTCTTTTACCCGCGCCTTGGCGCGTGAATTGGGCAAAGACAACATTACAGTGAATGCTATTGCGCCTGGATTTACGCTCAGCGACGGAGTGCTTGCAACTGGCATGGAAGAAATCATGGGCGACGTGGTCAGGAAGTCCAGCCGCTCCATCCCGCGCGATCAGGTACCGGGTGATCTGACTGGCGCACTGCTCTTTCTTGCCAGTGATGGCGCGGCATTCATTACCGGACAGACCGTCGCCGTAGATGGCGGGAGCTACTTCCTGTGACCCGGTCGTATGCTTCACTGTCCATGTATATTGACGGCCATTTCATAGGGGCCGATGATCGGGATGGAGAGCCGGTTTATAACCCGGCCAACGGACAAGTTGTCGGCCAGTTGCCCCATGCCATGCCCGAAGATCTGGATGCAGCCATTGCTGCGGCGGATCGTGCGTTCCAAACGTGGCGCTGGACGTCACCCTTAGAACGCAGCCGTATTCTGCGCAGCGTTGCGGGTATGATCCGAGATCGGGTCGAGGATATCGCCTATAGCCTCACAATGGATCAGGGCAAGCCGCTGACCGAAGCCAGAATGGAAGTCATGGGGGCTGCGGATCATGCAGAGTGGCACGCAGAGGAATGTCGCCGCATCTACGGGCGCGTCATCCCGCCGCGTGATCCAAGCGTCCGCCAGACTGTTATTCGCCAGCCTGTTGGCGTCTGTGCATCATTCTCGCCTTGGAATTATCCACTCAATCAGGCGCTTCGCAAAATCTGCGCCGCTTTGGGATCGGGATGTACGATTATCCTCAAGGCCTCCGAGGACGCACCAAGCGCCGTCGTTGCGCTGGCGCAAATGTTTCATGACGCGGGCTTGCCAGCGGGGTGCCTCAATGTCGTTTGGGGCGTGCCTGCTCAGATATCGGAGCATCTCATCAAGTCACCTAACGTGCGCAAAATCTCATTTACCGGGTCAATCCCCGTTGGAAAACATCTAGCGGCAATGGCTGGGGCGCATATGAAGCGCGTCACAATGGAACTGGGTGGGCATTCTCCGGTTCTGGTGTTCGATGATGCCGATATTGACAAGGCCGCGACCCTTTTGGCCGGTTATAAAGGGTTGAACGCAGGTCAAGTGTGTATGTCGCCAAGCCGGTTCTACGTCCATGAAAGCGTGGCCGAAGAATTTGGCGAAAAATTTTCCGAAGCCTTTGGAACGCGCGTAGTCGGAGACGGCATGGAAAGTGCCACGACAATGGGCCCGCTAGCCCATAACCGACGTGTGAGCGCGATGACCGAGTTTGTTTCCGACGCAACCGCCAAAGGTGCAAGTATATTGACCGGCGGCAAGGCCATGTCAGGCCCAGGTAACTTCTTTCCGCCGACCGTGTTGATGAATACGCCTGACACGGCAAATATCATGCGCGAAGAACCTTTTGGACCGGTCGCTCCTATCACAACCTTCAGTGATGTGGATGAAGTGCTTTCCCGAGCAAACGCGTTGCCGTTCGGGCTTGCCTCCTATGTCTTCACTCAATCGCTCCGGACCTCGCACTATGTAACCTCAAGGCTCGAAGCGGGCATGGTGAACGTCAACCACTTTGGCATCGCATTGCCAGAGACACCTTTGGGAGGCGTCAAGGACAGCGGTATGGGCAGCGAGGGCGGCAGCGAGACCTTTGACGCCTATCTTGCCACCAAGTTTATCTCCGAGACGACAGCATAGGAAACTGACATGAAAAAGAAGATACTCATTGTCGGTGCGGGGCAGGCCGCGTGCTCTCTTGCGGGAAAGTACAGACAGCAGGATAGCGAGGCTGCGATTACGATAGTGGGCGAAGAGCGTTATCTTCCCTATCAGCGCCCACCGTTGTCAAAAAAATATGTAACCGGGGAAATGAGTGTCGAGAGTTTGTTCCTTCGCCCCGAGGCTTGGTATCAAAAGAACGATATCTCCCTTCTCTCGGGCCACCGTGTCGTGCGTATTGTTAGAAAATCCAAGCAGGTCCAACTCGATGACGGGCGCGTTCTGGACTATGACAAGCTGGCCCTGACAACGGGCACGCGTCCCAGAGCCTTGCCAAACGAGATGGGCGGGGAGCTCAAAGGTGTCTATGTCGTTCGTGGCATCGACGATGCGAACGCTTTTGCAGCCGAAATTGCTTCGGGGCGGCGTGCCCTGGTGATCGGCGGCGGCTATATCGGGCTGGAAGCGGCCGCCGTGCTGAGAAATAAAGGTCTTCAGGTGCGGGTCGTCGAGATGGCCGACCGCATCTTGCAACGCGTTGCCTGCGCCGAAACATCAAACTACTTTCGACAGCTCCACCACGAAAACGGCGTGCAGATTGACGAAGCTCTTGGCGTAAAGCGTCTCGTCGGTAACAATGGCCGCGTGGCGGGCGCTGAGTTTTCTGACGGCAGCGCTATGGAAGTTGATTTCGTGATTGTTGGCGTCGGTGTCGTGGCCAATGACGACCTGGCCCGAGATGCCGACCTGAACGTGGATCAGGGAATCCTTGTCAATTCCTTCGGACAGACGAATGACAAAGACATTTACGCCGCTGGTGACTGCACGCGGTTTGAATATCTGGGCCAGATGGTGCGGCTGGAATCCGTTCAGAATGCAGTAGATCAGGCCGAGTCTACGGCATCGAATATGGCAGGGTTTGAAACTCCATATACTCCCTACCCATGGTTTTGGTCGGATCAATTCGATGTAAAGCTACAGATTGCAGGGCTAAATCAAAGTTATACGGACACCGTTACACGAGTTGGAACAAAACCCGGCAGCCTGTCTGTGTGGTATTTCGCAAAAGAGCGGCTGGTCTCCGTCGACGCGATGAATGATCCTCGGACATTCATGACCGCAAAGAAAATGTTCTCGTCAAATCAATTGGCGAGCGTCGAGCAGATCAGGGATCCTGACTTTGACCCAAGGTCCGTCTTGGGCGCATAACCAAGGCGATCCTTGGGCAAATCGCTTGTGGGAAGGTGAAGCATCATATGAAATCGGCTCTTGTTTCGGAAGTACGGATTGGAACACCGGTCCCATTCGGGCCAAACAACGCGAGCAGTGCTATCACTAAGAAAGCGGTTCTCGGAAAGGTTTGGCTGTCCCCTCTTGGGATAGAAGGCGACGTGCAGGCCGATCAAGAAAAACATGGCGGGCTTGACAAGGCGCTCCATCAATACTGCTCTGGTCATTATGAACACTGGAAACGGGTTTTACCAGGGACCAAGGATCTTAGTCCTGGCACGTTCGGAGAGAATATCGTTGCATGCGACCACGATGAGACCAACGTATGCCTCGGTGATTCCTTTCAGATTGGCGAGGCGGTTGTGCAGGTTTCACAACCACGACAACCTTGTTGGAAGCTTAACGTTCGGATCAGTCAACCCGGGTTTGCGAAACTTGTTCAGTCATCTGGTTTGACTGGCTGGTATTATAGAGTCTTGCAAACTGGGTGGGTGGCAGCAGGAGATGCGATTACTCTCATCGACAGGCCAAACCGAGAATGGCCTTTGCAAAGGGTTCATAAGACACTCTACCAAGCTCCATTGAATTTTGATCTTACTAGTGATCTGGGCTCAGTGAGAGAGCTTTCCGTTTCTTGGAAGAATTTGATTAGGTCCAGACTGAAGAATCGAGCCGTTGAAAGTTGGTCCTCTCGCCTCCGAGATTAGTGCTTAGACGCGGAGATCTAATCAGCAAACCAAACCGTTACTGCAAGTACTGCAAGTGTCCGTCGTCATATTAAATGGGACATGAGAGCGGTAATTGGCACATATCTCGGAATGGGAACAAGCAGAGAATTTTGACATATTTTGAATGCATATGATCATCAGTAGTGAATGAAGCTTTTGATTTGCATAATCCAGATTATGCGATTTTTGGATCGCCCCAAATTCCCGCGTAAAATTCGTCCTCTACCTCCTCCCTGTGGGCGAATTCCTGGCGGCACCGGTATTGCCGGTGCCGCCCTTTTCCGAAAGAGTAATTGAACGGCCCATTATGTTAGCGAGACGGATCATCCCGTGACCTGCGTATCGGCAGGCATCCCATTCCGGCGATCTCGCGCCGTTCCAAGAATTCTTCTCTGCACCCCTGAATGTAACATATATCGCGTGGCGATATTTCGCTCACCGTGTCCGTTTCGCGGGCATGAACTTGCGGGACCGTGTAGCACTGAACATCCAGGAATTGAGACGCGCCCGCGGCCTCAGCCAGGAGGAGCTTGCTCATCGGGCCGACGTGAGCCGCGGCCATATGGGCAAGGTCGAGAACGCCAAGTTCGCCGCCTCCCTCGACCTTCTCGAACGTATCGCCAAAGCACTGAACGTAGATCCAGAAGAGCTCTTCACAAAACGCTAGCCAGTATTTGCCAGCCCCGGATGCGTTCTCGATCGGAACGTACCAAGAGGTAGTCAAAAGGAGCGTAGTGAGTTTCATGGTTATGAGAAAGACAGGCTGGCCTTTCCAGGAAGGGTTTCTGAACGACGGGGTGCAGGAGCTTCACCTGTTCACCGATTACCGTTGGAATGATGGCTCGGTGAGTCGCCGCTGGCATGTCGATCCGGAACGCTTTGATGCAGGCCTTGCCGATCTGCGCCCGGTCTCCCTGAAGGCATCGGACGGTCCGGATCAGTAGGAGAACCACTCCGAGTGGCCCATGGTGCCCTCGTAGTCGCCGTATTCGACCATGATGCTTCGGGAATAGAAGTGCCAAAGCCCTCCACTGGTCGGATAGGCGATCTCCTGGCCGCTTTCCGAGACGAATGTCGCGGGCCATGGGGTGTGCGATCCGTAGACCCGCTGAATATACCGGCAAGTCCGGTTCTCGCGGTCACAGGAGCGGATAGTCCAATCCCACTGCCGCGGCTCGTCACGAGGTTCATAGGATCGGCCGGTGAACCAGATCACATGGGTGCGGTTCAGCCATTCATATTCCGGCAGGTTGGTGTCGAGTTCGCCCTCCCCACCTGGCCCTCCGAGTTCGACCGGCACATGGGCAAAGGTACAGACCCCGAAGGGCGGCAGGCTCGGCCAGGGCGTGATGCGGCGGATCATGGTGCGATAGGCGCGGGCACAAACCGCGCTCGGGGGGAAACCACCCGCCATACAGAGCATGATGGCGCAGTCGATGTCATAGGCCTGCGCCTTCTCCGGAGCTCCGAACACCGCCATCACTCCCATTGCAGCTGCCATCGCCTGTCGTTTCATGTCGCTCTCCCGCAAAAGTTGAGGCAACTATCGTGCAATATGTATTTTTCTGCAATATGTCGTATTGACTCCATATGACTTTATGGCCTTAGTGTCGTGAAGTAGAAGGGCTCTCGTGGGGAGAGTCCGAACATGCCGATAGCGCGCAACCAGATCCTGATCACCATCGATGGTGTGAAAGACCTTCAAGAAGAAGGCATCGCGTTCCGCTGCCGGTATGAACTCGTGGGGTTCACGGACGATGGCAAGCCGCGCTACCAGTGCATCTACCTGCGCGCGGGCGAGCCGGAAGCCATTCTGGTCTCGACCCGGATCACCCCACACGGACCTGAGCCGCGGTATTTCAACATATGGCCGGGGCTCTTCAAACATCATCTCGAGTTCGGTGACGGGCGCGATCTGCGCTTTGGTCCTGACTACAGCATCACCCTCGAGGAGCGCGGCTGACGTCATCGCCTTCGGTCGCGACGGCACGGCCCGGACCTCGGGCTGGACTTTCCACGGCGCGAGGCCTGCCTGGGCGGGGCTGGATGATAGCGCTGAGGCCGAAGTGGTTCTGGCCTCGCTGGTCGCCACGCCGCCGTCCGGACGCGACGACATCCTCTCCCTGATCCGGACGACTGCTGATCGCCACCAGGGGAACCGTGCCCTGCGCCAGGTTGGTCTGGGTGCCGACGACTGGCAGTTCCTGTTCCGAGCACTGGTCGAGGCCGAAAGCAGCTACAACCCAACTGCCGTCAGCCCCA
>TARA_R110002126_G_scaffold2586_6_pt1 | contig 14600 bp, 18 predicted proteins | sample TARA_R110002126 | Tara Oceans TARA_R110002126 (sample SAMEA4397536) | marine metagenome | biome: Polar Biome; feature: [DCM] deep chlorophyll maximum layer (ENVO:01000326); material: water (ENVO:00002006), including particulate matter (ENVO:01000060) such as... | depth 30 m
TTGGTGCTCAGGTCGTTGATGCCGTAGATGTCGTCGTAAGTGCCGAGCAGCGCGCCGGTGCTGGTGCGCAACACGATCTTGTAGGCGACGCCGCCCGTCAGCCAGACCTCGCTCTCAAGCCGCCCCGCGGCGTCCATGACGATCGGGTTGGTGTTCTGCGTCACGCCGTTGATCGTCGTGTAGGTCGTCTCGGGCGTCGTCGTGCCGGCCGCGTAGGTGTAGAGCAGGCCGCCGGTCAGCGGGTCGCCGGAGTTGTCAAGGAACTGCTGCCCTGCGCCGGCGATAGGGGAGAGGAAGAAGCTCATTGGTCAACCTGCGTGATGGTCAGGATCGCCGAGGGGCCGGCGGGAGAGAAGGCGGTGGCCGCGGTGGCGCTGAGGATAACATCTGTGCTGTCGGATGCCCACATGGCCTCGACGTAGTCCGAAGGCCCCATGGCGACGGTCTGCCCGGTGGTCAGCGTGCCCTCGCCGTCGGAGCCCTTGACGCGCACGGACACCGCCGTGTTGGCGAGATCCGTGCCGTTCTTGCGTAGCCACAACCACATCAGGCTGTCGCCGCCCGCCGTCTTGTCGCGGTGGACAATGACCGAGACGTAGAACGCGCCCGCCGCGCCGGGGAGCACGCGGGAGGAAGTCGACAGGCCGACGCCCTGCGCTGCCGTGGTGGCGCTGAACGTCACCGCCGTGGCGGTGTTGGTTGCCCCCAGGGTCTGCGTCGCGGCCGCCGCGAACGCGCCGTACCGGGGCTGCGGGGGCGACACGGGCGGCGCTGACAGCAGGCCCTGCACGTCCTCACTCAGTGCGCCGCCGTCCGCCTCGTTGAGCGGGGCGAGCTCGAGGTCGCTCAGCGAGAGCGCCGTGGTGCCGCCGCCGGTCTGCCCGAACTGGTTGAACAGGAAGCGATACCACTCCCGCGACATGACGTTGCTGCCCGGCTCCAGCAGCGGGACGCGCGACGCGGGAATGGACGTGATGTCAGCCATCGGAGCCGCTCAGCATCAGTTCGGCCCCCATGATGGCGACCTTGACCGCGGCGGAGCCGGAGATCTCGTAGACGCGGTCGCGCAGCTTGTTGGTCATGCCGAGGCGGCGCCAGATGACGCGCGTCTGCGACGCCCCGATGGCCCCCATCGACCGCCAGTGCTCGCTCGACCATGTGTGGCCGCCGTCGTCGGACCAGCGCAGCATGACCTGCGGGTCGATGTTCTCGTTGAAGGCGTAGCCGAGCATCACGTCGACACCCGTCTCGACCAGCACCTCGACGCCTTCCTCGACCAGTAGCGGTTCGTCGGCGGCGACGTCCGGCAGACCGACGCCCGTCTCGCAGATCAGTTGCAGCGCGTGCTGCGCCGTGCGCTTGAAGTCGTTGGCTCCGGTCGGCAGGGCACGCCACCGGCGCAGCCACTTCTGCGTCTCGCCGTTGTCAGCGTAGACGTCCAGATCGAAGGCGTACAGGTTGCCGTTCTCGTAGTCGCCGACGACCAGTTCGCCATTGAAGTTGACGAAGGCATTGCCGCGGTGACGCGTGAACTGGCCGTTGAGCAGCCCGCGCCGCTCGTGCCAAGCCCCCGTCGCGGCGTCGTAGCACCATGTCGTGTCGGCCAGCGGGAAGTTCAGGACGTAGAACTCGTGCCCGTCCTGCTGGTAGGAGTAGGCCACGGCGTCCGTCATGTCGGAGTAGCCTTGGATGGCGAACTCGACGGCGTGGGTGGATATGCGCTGCGCGCCGTAGCCGTTGGCCTTGTAGACGATGCCCTGCCCCCGGCTGTCCTGTCCGAGCCATGCGATCGAGTTGTCCAGCTTGGAGATCGAGTTGGGGGCGACGCAGCCGACCTCGTTGTAGGCCCCCTGGATGCGCGCCAGCGGGAAGTCGGCGTCGCCGGCGTTGTACCAGACCTCGGTCGAGTTGGAGCCGAAGACCCACACCTCGCGGTGGTTGACCACCAGACCGACCACGTCGTCCGGCGCACCCTCGGCGCTGGCGAAGTCAAGCGGATCCACGCTGGTGCCGTCGAACAGGGTCGTGACCCAAATCCGCTGCGAGTTGGGCTCGGTGAAGACGAAGTAGCCGTCCAGATAGCCGACGGTGCTCGCCCCGGGGAAGTCCTCGTCGGTGATCTCGGCGAGGACGCCGGTGTCGAAGTTGTAGATGTAGCCCTTCGGGTCGGCGGCGATGAAGAGTTGCGTGCCGTTGTCCGCCATGGAGACGGGGCCGCTGTTTTCGACCGTGCCGATCAGCGTCGCGACGCCGGCGGACGTGATCGAATAGAACTCCTGCCCCGACACGACGTAGCCGACGCCGCTGTGCGACCACTCGCCTTGGATCGGCCCCGTGCCGACCGTCGAGATGAACCGCAGGCCCGGGCAGCGTTGGAGGTAGGCCGCCTCGAGGCCGCCTTCCGTGATCACCTCCGGGTAGAGGTTGACCATGCGGGCGTCTGCCGCGTTCGGGCTGCGGACGACATAGCTGGAGCCTAAAATTGGCGTGTCCATATCAGTTCGGCTGGTTGGTGTAGATGTTGTACCGGCCGCCGATGCCCATCAGCGACGCGGGCATCGCCATCAAGTCGTTCGGGTTGTTGATCCGCTTCAGGTCGCGCTTGGCGACCATGGCAGTGCGCTTGACCTGCGCGGACGGCTCCACGCCGAACTCGGCGGCCAGTTCACAGGCCAGATTATAGCGGAAGGCGCGCAGGTAGCCGGGCGGGAACGACAGGACCGTCCCGAGCGACGCCGGCTGCGACAGCTCCAGCACCGAGATGAAGTGCCATGTCAGCGCCTGCGTCGGCACCGGGTAGACCTTGTACGTCGCGTCGGGGAAGGACGCCTCGGGATAGATGACCTGCGGGTAGGTGCTCGTCACCGTCTTCAGGACGATGGCGTTGTACTCCGCCTCGTTGATGAGCATGGGCGTGAACGCCAGCCCGTTCGGGTCGACGTAGTAGGTGCTGTCGTTGAGCAGCACGGGCCGCAGGCCGACGAAGTCGCCCGACGGGCCGAGGGTGCGGGTCGCCTGATTGGCAGGCCACACGAAAGTCTGGTCTTGGGTGGCGTAGACAGCGAGCCGCTCGGTGCTCCAGCTATCAATCATCTGGTTCATCGCGGTCAGCGCGTCTTGCGCCGTATCCGCCGAAGGAACCTCGCCCTCTGCCAGTTGTCCGATCAGACGGAGCGCGCCGTAGATGATGTCTCCTGCGGTCGTCATGCTCTTGTCCCGTCGTTGGCAAGGGTAGAGCCGCCCCGCCGGTTAAGGCGGGGCGGGGTAGGCGTCAGGCGAAGCGATACAGGGACCAGGCCGCGTCGCCCGTCTTGCGAGCGCGGAAGACCTGGGCAGTGCCGGCGGTGGCCACGATGGTCATCAGGCCGACGAGGGTCCAGCCGGTGTTGGTCGTCATGGTGATGACGCCGGAGCCGGATCCGTCGACGTTCAGGACCGAGAAGTCGAACGACGAACCGATCTTGGCGTTGGCCAGAGCGGCGTCGAGCACGGCACACGTCGGCAGGGTGTAGGCAGCGGCCGAGGAGCCGGGGCTCCCGAGCAGGATGCCGTTGGTGATCTGCGCTGCCGTCAGGGTGGCGGTGGCAGTGGCGGTGGCCGGGGCGGGGACGGGGTACAGGGTGACTTCGGCAAGGTTGCCGTCGCCGACCTGAGAGCCGCCGCCGATGTTCGAGATGGGCATGGTCGGGTCTCCTTAACCGAGCAGGCGGGTGGCGGCGGCGGCGCGGATGGCACCGTAGCCGTACAGGACGTCGATGCGGCAGGGCATGCGGTCGTTGTTGATGTCGTAATCACGAACGATGCGCATCGAGATGCCGTTGTGGACCTGGCGCGAAGCCATGTCGACGCCCTGCGGGAGCAGGAGGTCGGCGGTGGCGAACGCGAAAGCGTCCTTGTGGTAGATCAGGTTCTGCGGAGCCGAGGTCGAGGCGACGCCGTCGAAGATGATCGCAGCGCCCGACTGCGGGAAGGAGTTGACCGTCGCCAGCGCCTCGGAACTGGTGTAGATCGCCGGGCTGATGGCAACCGAGGTGTATGCGCCGCCGGAGGCGGTGTTGGCCGCGGTGCAGACGAAGCGCTGGAGCGAGCCGGTGCTCTCACGGGTCTGCGGGTTGACGGCGTAGACGTTGGCGATCGTGAAGGTGTCGCCCTTGTTGATGACCTGCGCGCCGGTGCCGGTGATGGCGATGGTCGTAGCGCCTTGGGTCGACACCGTGGTCGTCACGGTCGCGCCGGTGGCGGCGCGGGTGCCGTAGGTGTGGACCTTGATCGACTGCGACATGTTGATCTCGTCGTAGCCGAGCACGCCCGTACCCATCATGCCGCTCTTGAACTGACGGCTGATGGTGTCGGCCGGATTGAAGAAGCCCTTGAGCCCTTCGACCAGGCCGGCGTTGGCGGCCGGGTTCACGGTCGCGTAGCGCGGCGACATGGGGACAGCGCCTTCGTTCAGCACCTGTTGGCCCGACAGCAGGACCTGCGAGGTGGCCGGCGTGGTGCCGGCGGTCCCGACGGCGTTGAAGACGTCCTTGTAGACGTTGGCGACGTCGGCATCGACGCTGGCGGCGAGCTGGCTGATGCGCGGCTTGAGGACGCGGTCGGCGAAGTCGTCCAGCGACAGGGCCATCTCGGCGGAGGTGAAGTTGACGCCGATGTGCTTCTGGTTGCTGACCGACAGCGTGGTGTACTGCTCGTTGTCGTCCTGCACTTGCAGGGCGGCACCGTCAGTGACCAGCGCGCGGTCGGGCAGGCGGATGCGCAGGGTGGAGCCGATCTTGGCACCTTCCTTGGCGAAGCTGTCGTCGTACTGGCGGTTGATGTTCCGCGTGATGACGAGGTTGTTTTCGAAGATCTCCAGGGCCTTCCTGGTGATCATGTCGATCGTAAGCAACGAGTTGCCCATTTGTCATATCCTTGTGTCGATGGTTAGATGGCGAACACAGACTGGAGACCGACATGATTAGCTTCACGATGGAAGGCACGGAGTACCGTGTGTTCGACCATCTTTACGCCGTATCGCGCGGAGGGCAATTTCTTAGGAACCTCCAGCCGTACACCCCCACGAAACACACTGCGGGCTACCTTAGTGTGGGGCGGCGAAGGCTGGCGCACCGCGTTGTGGCGGCTTGCTGGCTGGAGGATTTTGACCCCAAAAAGCAAGTTCATCACAAAAACGAATGCAAGACAGATAACCGAGCGGAGAACCTGGAGTGCGTGACCGCGAGCGTTCACGTCCGGGATCGCCACCACGGCATCGGAGGGCGGTACGTCCGCTCCGAGGAGACGCGCCAGAAGCTGCGAGACTTCCGTACGGGGCGTAAGGACGCGACCGAGACGCGCGGCGTAAAGGCCGCGATCCTCCTTGCTGTCTGTCCCAAAACACCGTGCGTGTTCCAAGGTAAGCCGTATCCTTCCGTTGCCGCGGGTGCGCGGGCTGCTGGTGTCCCTTCCGCCACCTTTCGGCAACGGTGCGGGTCTAAGAACTTCCCGGACTACAGCCTGTAGCGGGGTTCAGTTGGCCGCTTTTCTCATCTGCCGTTGGCGTTCCTGCGCGATCCATTCCGACGTGCTCATCGTGGAGATGGAGCGCGGGTCGGTGGTGTCGTACGCGGGCGTGCCGCTGCTGGAGGGCGTGACAGGCGAGAGAGGCGGAGGCGCGGAGGTGGTGCGTTTGACCGGAGGGGCCGAGGCCAGCGTGGCTTCGATCTTTCCGATCTCCTTGGCCTGCAAGAGAGGCGACAGCTTCGAGATCCTTGCCGCTTCCGCCGGATTGGTCCCGAGGTGATAGAGCACGTCGGGGCCGATGTCGGAGGCGCGGATGGTTTCGGCCATCTCGGTCGTGATCGGCAGGGACGGGTTGTACGCGACCTGCTTGAAGTCGTCATACTTGCCGAGGGCCTGCTCCTCGCGGTCGAAATAGGCTTCGACAACGGCGTCCTGCTGGCGCTGCCGCTCCCTTTGCTCGACCAAGGCGAGTGCCTTTTGCTCTGCCAGCGCCTCGGCGTATGCCTCGGTGCTCTCGAACTGGTCAGCCGGCGGAAGGGTGACAGGCGGCGGTGCTTGGCGCTGCTGTTCTCGTTCCCACTTGCGCTGCTCTCTTGCGAGACGCTTGCTGACGACCGCGTCCAGTTCATCCTGGGTGAAGGTCTTGGGCGTCGCGTCTTCCGGCGTTTGGACTTCAGCAACGGGAGGGGCCGTGGCCTCCAGTTCTGGCGCGGATACGTCACCTTCCGCTAGGTGTTCGCTGTCTGACATATTGGCTCTCTGCCCCTGCAAACTCGCAGTGGCGCAAGCGTAACTGCGTCGCGCCACATTTGCAACGCGCTTGAATGCAGCAGCGTCAGATGCGATAAAGACGGGGCGACGCGACTTCCCGGAAGCGCCGCCCCAATCACCTCGGCTTATGGAGAGCCAGACGATGACTACGAAAACATACTGGCGCACGCCGATCGGCACAAGCCTCGCAGACCGGTTGGTCGCGCGTTCGGCCCGGTGCAGCAATGGCTGCCTGCTTTGGACAGGTAGCACGGGACGGAGTGGTTACGGCCAAATACGCGTCGGCGCGACGATGGTTCGCGTCCACCGCCTGGCGTGGGAACTGGCGAACGGTCCCGTGCCGGGTGGCTTGCACGTCCTCCACCGATGCGACGTTCGCGCGTGCATGGACCCTAGCCATCTGTTCCTTGGGACGCCGGCGGATAACTCAGCGGACATGGTGGCTAAAAAACGCAGCGGCGAAAGAGAGCGAAACAGCCAAGCCAAGCTAACTCCAGTCGATGTGCTGGCGATATCGGCCCGCATATCCCTTGGGGAGACTTGCGCAAGTATAGCGCGCGACTTTGGTGTTGGCCCAACGGCAGTTATGAACATCAAGACGGGATATCGTTGGGCTCACCTCGCCGGGCGCTAGAACAGTTGCCACCAGCGCCGGTTCTGGCTCTCGGCGATGGCGACGACGGCGTCCTTGCGGACAGAGCAGACGCGAAGGTCGGCGTCGCCCTGCACAATGGCTTGGCCAAGATCGCCGACCGTTTGAGCGCCCGACACGTCCACGGTGCTCTCACAGGGGCCTCTCAGGCTGTCAGGGATTACGACGCTCGCCGGTCCCCCGGCGCACGCGCTCGAGGTCGCGAGCAAACCCGTCAGGGAGACGATCGTCAGCACCCGGTATGTTGTCGACTTCACGCTGTTTCTCCTCTTGCTCCTGCCGGATGACAGGCGTTTCCGTGGCGACCGTGTCCAGCGCCTTGCCGGTAGCTTGCCCGATCGTTGCTTCGGCGCGCATCGTCTTGAGCCGCGCGCGGTCGGCGCTCCATGACAGCAGCAGGACCGCGACCACGACGACCGCGGCGAGGATCAACCACGATTTCAGCGTCAGGAGGCGAATGGCTTGGCTCATGGCTGTCGCCTGTATTGTTGCGCCTGTTCTTCGTGTAGCTGCCGCGCGTACCTAGATGCCGCTTCGGGGCTGTCGAAGGCACCTAAATGTCGTCCGGTGCTGCGGAAATTTTGAATGGCCTCATCGTCAGTCATAATGCGACCGTCGTCGCTCACCGTCGGGATAAGATATTCGGTGCCGTCGAAGTTGACCGACATGGACCGAACGGTACTGATTGAACCGTCGCGGTTATTAACGGTGGGCCGGCTGTTCAGGTCTATGTTGCCGGGCTCTAACAGACCCCGCTGCGCTATCTGCGATCCGTATCCTTGCCGAAAGGCGTTCGCTGTTTTTACCCCGGCGACAGCGGCACCGAGAGGCAATAAAAATGCGTTAGCCATTCCCGCCCCCGTACAGGGCGGCTTCCGCCGCGGTGTTCTGCGTGATGACGTCGAGGGTCTCGACTGCGGTGGTCGTCCGGCCGTCCGCGATAGTGGCTTGGTCCTTGGTTTGGTCTCGGCTCGCGCAGGCCGAGCGCCACGACAGCAGCATCAACAGAACGATGACGATGACGCCGAGGATCAGCCACGTCCTCAGAGGCAAAAAGGCGAGGAGGCGTCTCACGGCGCCAACTCGAAGTGCGGGCTGTCGCTCTCGCCCTTCTCGCGCGGATTGCCGTCGCGATCCCAATCAGCTCCCCACCGGATCTTGACGCCGAGCGTGTCTGCCGCGGCGAACATGGCCTTGGAGACGACGTCCAGCTTTTTGTGCGACCAGTCGACAGGGAACGGCACCAGATCAACCGCGTGTCCGTAACCGGTATGCGGGTTCTTGAAGTGGTTGGACTTCAGCGTCCACGTCACCTTCTGGCCCGGCTTCGTGCGGCCTTGGGCGTACAGCTCTTGCTGGCGCTCCGGCGTCCGAACACCCTCCAACACCATGAAATCTTGTTTGGTGAGCAGGATGGCCATTTCGACCACGTTCACCAGATCGGGATGGACGCCTTCGAGGCGTTCCTTGGATTTTGCGCCGAGGGCGTACGTCATGTGGGTGTGTCCTTGATCCGCGCCGCTTCGTCGTCGGCGGCCTGCGCGACTTGGTCTGCCGCCCGTTGCGCATCGGGGGGTGCCGGCGGCTGTTGGGCGGCGTTCTTGGCCCCGACGCTGCTGCCCCACCGAAACGCGCCGTAGGAGACAGGGATGCCGAGGACGGCCGTGGCGAGCGCGGAGACGATCGGCGCTACGGCGGGGTCCAGTTCGTACATGAACAATCCGATGACGACGCCGGCCACGATGACGAGCGAGCCGACGACGGACAGCGCGTCCAGGGTGGCGTAGTTACGTTCGGGCAGGTTCATGACAACCCCAACGCCGCGGAGATTTTCGGGAGCAGCAGGGTCAGGACGACGCCGAACCCGACGGCCGCTCCCATCTGCCAGCGTTGCAGGGCCATGACCGCGTCCATCTGGCGCTCGAGTGCGTCGACCCGGTCAGTCAGCCTCGCCACGCGGTCGGCTACTACGGCGGGTGTCGGGTCGCTCATTGGTGAGCATCCGCAACAAAAGGCAAACCCCCGCGACTAGACAAATAAGCGCGAAGCTGATCCAGACCATGACCCACTCCGACACACCCAAGGGCCAGAAGTTGAACGATGAAAAACGCATTGACCGCAACAACGTACAGATACAGCCCGTACTGCGTCAGCGCGCTCAACTTCCACATGGAAATCGCTACGACGTGTAGCATAAGTTGCGCCACTAGCGCACCCACCATCACGACCTTCCACGGCTCGTGGCTTACCACCCACGCCCGGTAAATCATGACCGCAAGGAACGCGTCCAGTATCGGCGCGGCTAGAATGACCTCTGGAAAGCCATACAGCGTCACCAGCAGGTTATTGATGACGAAGACCACCGACAGGAGCGCGCTGACGCCCATCAGGTCCGCGTACTTCTCCGGCCTAGACCTGTAGGCCAGAAAGCAGGCGATGAATACGCCGGCCGTGGCGATCGTGTAGATCAGGCTCACGGTTTCACCGGCCCATCGGGGTCTTCGACCGGGGGCTTGTCGGTGCCGCCCGAGAATAGGACGATGTTGTCCTGCGGGTAGGCGTCCTTGAAGGCCCGCTGCGCCTTGTCCTGAAGGTGGTGGACGCGGCGCGCCTGCATGTTGGCCCGCAGCGCCAGCCGCTCGACCAGCTTGGAGGCGGCCACGAGGTCCTTGAGGTCCGCCTCCAGCCGGAGCTGCGCGCGGCCGATGGCGTCGATGTGGTCCTGAGCGGTCATGGCAGGTCCTTACAGGTTGTAGAGGAACGAAAGGCGGTAGGTGTCCCCTGCTGCGGGGACGGCAATCGGGCTCGCACTGGTCACCAGCCCCGTCGTGTCGCGGATCAGCGTCAAATAGTTGAAGGTCGATTGGACAAGCCCGCCGCACATATACGGTGCCGCTGGCGTCGTGGCGTCGATGATCTCCGCTTGCACCTGGCGTTGAAGCGAGATGCTGGTCGGGGTGAACGGGATGCTGAAGCGCAGGGTGCCGCCGCCGCCATTGAATACGGTCGATGCGCCGACGGTGAAGTTGATGCTCCCTGCGATCTGCGTCCCCGTGCGGCAATAGGAGCCGGAGATGTCGCCGTCGCCTATCGTCACCGAACCGCCCGAAGTCGTGAGGACGGGCGTGTAGACCTGGGTTACGCCATCGAAAATCTGGTTCGTGGCCACGCCCGAGCTGTCGAGGATGCCGTTGTTGGCTGCGGCCGGCGCGATAAAGCAGGACTGAACCCCCGAGCCGAGGATGATCTGCGGGTTCACGTTGCCGCCCACGATGCTCACGGAGGAGCCCAACAGGGTCATGGTCGTGGCGTTTGCGATGCGGCAACCGATGATGTGGACCGACTGGTTGTTGGCCGAGAACAGGCAGTCGGCCAGCGTGGAGCCTACGACATAGACGTTGTTGGCCCCGCCGAACGAAAAGGCGCACCGTCCGCCCGTCTCCAAGCCGAAGAAGTGCTTGGGCCCAAGGCCGCCCGAAGCGTCCTCGATGCGGATGGCGTAGTTCCCCGACCCCGAAGCGCCATCCGAACGGAAAGCCTCCAGACCCACGGCGTTGAAGCCCGACCCGGCGTTTTTCTCGAAATAGATGCAGTCGTTGGCGAAGTTGATGATGCGAACTTCGGTCATCGACTGGTTGCCCGCGGTGCCGAGGATCTCGACGCCCTTGCAAGCCTGCGAGTTGCCGTCGAGCGCGAGGTTTTCGAGCTCGACGCCGTCCGCCAGGGTCATCAGCGTGCCGGAGCCGAAGCCCGCGCGGATCACCGTGCCTCGCTTGCTCTCACCGAAAATGCGCGTCTTCTGCGGGATTGTTCCGAGGCTGCTGTTGCAGAGAATGAACGTGCCCGTGGGGTTGGGGACGTAAAGGGACTTGCCCGCCGCGGCGGCGATAGCCGAACGCATCTTCGACGCCTCGTCCGTACCGTCCCCGGTCACCCCGAAGTCGGAGGCGTAGATGACTTTGCGACCGCGTGCTTGCAGCGTCGTAGCGATCGCCCCGGCGGCGGAGGCGATAAAGCCGACGAGCGCCGACCCACCCGACGCTTCGAAGAACGTCTTGATGTAGCTGTATAGCTCGGACAGTGGGGTCTGCTTGAGCGGTCCCGGCGAGCGGTAGACCGCCATCACGTCCGTGTCCACGACGGGTGTCGCGGCGGCGTCCAGCTGAGGGTAGGTCTTGCCGGCCATCAGAGTTGATAGCCGGTGGCAGCGATCCCTGCATGAGTGCTACCGGCCCCGGTAGCAGGCAGCGTTGGCGTGATCGCTGTGTTGGTGGCGCTGGCCGGGAGGGGCGGGTTAAAGTTCAACTGCAAACCCTGCATCGGAACTGTGGCACCCGTCGGGATCATGATGGGGAAAAAGATCGTTCCGCCCAAAAGGCCCGCAATCTGGACGGTCACGCCCCCGCCCGCCGTGCTGCCGCCGCCACTGACAGTCAAGCCAGTGATGTAGGTGGTCTTTCCAGACGCGCCCGCGAGCACGGCCTGCGCCTGCGCATTGACGACGTTGCCGCTGGCGCCGTTGATCGGCGTCGCGCCGAACGGGAACGGGCTGACCGCCACCGGGAACGGGTTCGCGGCGGTCGCGATGCTCGTGCCGTTGCCGCCGGCGATGTCCTGGCTGCCGTCGGAGTTGGCGGCCGGCAGTGACCCGACGCTGCCGTCGGCGTTGATGATGCTTACGGTGCTGTCGACGACCGTGTTGGACGCCGGGAGGGGGACGATGCGCGACATGGGGATCTCACAGTTGCGGTGTCAGGGTCTGCGGGGCGAGGTCGCCCGTTTGCATGGCGGCGTCGATGGTTCCGTCGATGGTATCTTGGATTTGCTCCGGTGTCATGCCCGCCTGCATGATGCCGATGCGCTTGGTTTCGGCGTCGTATGCCTTGATCTGAGCCTCGAACTCCTTGGTCCGCAGCGTCTGCGCCTCGATCGACTTCTCGACGTTCTGGAGGGCCCCCTGCATCTGCTGGAGCATGCCGCCCATCTCTTCGATCTGTTTCTCGGCCGCTTGCAGCTCGGGCGACTTGTCGTCGTCGGCCAGCAGCTTCGGGTCGATCGACTTCTTGAGCCGCTCGGCCATCTCATGTGCTCCGGGCCAGTCCATGTTCTTGACGAACAGGTCGCCGGCCACGGCCCACAGGGCGGGGTTGCCTTGCAGCACCTGCTGCATGCCCTCGGCGGCCTCCTGGCGCTTGGTCATGTAGCCCGGGCCGGTCACCGCCACGACGTCGTACTTGCCGACCGCGGGGTTATAGACCTTCTCGATGACGTTGCCTTCCTCGTCCTCGATCTTGCGCACCGGCACGTCCTGCGACGGGTCGATGCGGGCCATGCTGACCTCGCCGTCCAGCCCGATGATGCGGGCGATGCGCGCCGTGTCGTAGATCTTCGGGATCAGGTCGATGCACTGACGCGTGACGTGCCGGATCGCCCGGGCGAGGTTGTCGACGTAGTGATAGGTGCCGGTGTCGCCCTGCTTCTCGCGCGCGAGGATCGCCTTGCCCGACCGTTCGTTCGACGTGGCCCCGAGGCTGCTGTCGTACTGGCCGGTGGTCGACTTGATGTCGTCCGAGGCGCCCATCTTGGCCTGAATAAGCCCCGTCTGCGCCAGCGGCGGCGGCGCGCGCTGCGGCAGGGGCAGCGGGTTGCCGAGGGCGTCCGTTGCGTCGGCGTTGACCTCCAGATACGGCCAGTTGTTGACGTTGGCCGTCTTCCACTGGCCCTCATAGCCCTCGAACTGCCCGCCGTAGCCGATGAACGGGGCCTTGGGCGCCAAGGCGAGCATTTCCGCCTCCTGGCTGGTCCAGTAGTTGTACATCCGCTGCGCGTCCTTGGCGTTGCGGATGAGGCCTGAAATGTGCAGTTCGCCGTCGATCTCGAACTCGTTGCCGACGACGCGGACCACGGGGATCCATTTACCGGGCCAGTCCTGCTCCTCGAGCACGTCGTAGCCGTTGGTCTTGACCCATTTGATCGTCTTGCGGTCCGATCGGCGGGTCTGGACCGGCGCGCCAAACAGCATGCGCGCGACCTTGTCCTCTAGCGAGCCGTCGAACGCGGTCAGGCCGTCGGGGTAGAGGTTCAGCGTCGCCGGCTCGCGGTGGACGTAGAAATACTCCGCGATCCGCACGACGTCCTCGTTCAGCCACTGGCTGAGCGAGGGGTCGCCGACGCCTTGGTCCTGTATCGACGAGATCGCCTTGGCGTCGGGGAACTGACGCTCGTACTCGGCCTTGGTGATGTCCTGCGTGATGAAACACCACTGCGCGTCCGCGCCGGTGGGGTCCTGGATCATCGGGTCCATGTAGACGCTGAACGAGTTGCGGATCCGACCGATGCGGATGTCCTGGTCGAACGTCGCCTCGTCGCAGTACTCGGTCAGGATGCGGACGTAGCCCTCGCCGTATGTGACTTGGTTGTCACAGGCTGTGTCATAGGCGACGTCGGCGTCCGAGACGTACTCGATATGCCGCATCATGCCGTTGAAGACCTCGGCCACCTCGACGTCGGCGTTGTCGTCGGCCGGGATGACCTTGCCGGTCGGTCGGTTCTGCCGCTGCTCGTTGGTCACCTGGCGGACGTGCTGCGGCAGCTTGTTGATCGTCAGGCACGGCCGAGCGTTGATCGTCATGCCCTGCGTGGAGCCGCGGCTCGAAAGAACTTCGCTCGGCCACTGGAACGAATTGTCCGCCGACCCGGCCATAAAGCGCAGGTCGTCGAGCTCGGCCTCCCGGCTATTCCCGTACGCGCCAATGGCCATCGTCATGCGCGAACGCATGGTCGACAACATTTCGGCCTTGGTGTCGGGCTTAGCCATGGTGCCGGTTGCCTTTGCGCATGTTCTCGCTTCCGGGGATGACTTGCAGGTTCCACGGGACGTGCAGTCCCGAGACGGTTTTGCCGAGGAGCGGCACGATGTGATCGACGTGCCAGCTAGTGCCGGTCGCGCGCGTTTTTTCGGCGGCTTCGACGTAGAGCGCCTTGATGTCCGCCAAATGCGCGTCCGTCAACCATGCAGGCGTGCGCTGGAGTTTCATCGCGCGGCGCGCGGCGGCCTTGGCCCTCACATGCGCCTTGTTTCGCATTTTCCATGCGCTTGAAATGCGCAGGTATTTCTCGGGGTTTTCGGCTTGCCACCGGCCATTCACGGCTTTGACTTTGTCAGGATGGGCTTTGCGATACGCGCTGGCGTAGGCGCAGTTTTCTTCGCGGTGCTTCGCCGCGTAGACCCGCACATTCGCCCGATGCTTGGCCTTGTTTGCTTCGTTCCACGCCAGCGCGGCCTCGGTCGCGCAGGTGACGCACTTCTTGCTGACTGCATAGCGACCGACGACGTGCCCCTTCTTGCAGGGGACGCCCACGTCTATCAACTGTGCGGGTGTCTTGGCCATCAACTCGACATCCATGAGGATTGCGTCGGAGCGTAGTGTCTTTGCTGCGTCTTGTCGACACGCGCCGAGGACGCCACGGGGAAGGCGAAGGTGACGCAGATCGCGTCGGCCGCGTCGGGGCTCTGGAGGCCCCTGGCGCGCATGTCCTTCTTGCTCTCAAGGAACATCGTCCCCTTGCTGTCCGGCTTCACCAGAGGGGAGATCAGGTCGCTCTTGAGCAGCCGGTCGGCGGGGATCGACGCGGTCTTAAGCCATTCGCGCATGGCACCCCACATCTCGGC
>TARA_R110002126_G_scaffold45835_5_pt1 | contig 14597 bp, 15 predicted proteins | sample TARA_R110002126 | Tara Oceans TARA_R110002126 (sample SAMEA4397536) | marine metagenome | biome: Polar Biome; feature: [DCM] deep chlorophyll maximum layer (ENVO:01000326); material: water (ENVO:00002006), including particulate matter (ENVO:01000060) such as... | depth 30 m
TCATAGAAGCGAGAGGGTTTGAAGGGTTTGACATCTGCAGTGACGCCGTGTTGCAGCAAGCGTAGCGCCGCCTTCACTACGTTACGTCGCTGTTGCATGACGTACTCTAATATTTGCGGGTGCTTGAACTGCTCGCTTGTACGGCGATCAAACTCAACCACGATAGATCGAGTCATGATTTCTTCGCTGGGTCGTACGTTGATACCGTTCACGATGATAGATGTCTTTGGAGTAAACTGAACCGTATCGTTCTTGCCAAGCAAGCGAGCCTTGAACTTGCCCGACGTCAGCAGCTCAGTCAAGGCTTGGCTGTGGAAGCGACCGTTCTGATTGTCAAACACCATGAGGTCGGGGTCCTCCATGAAGTACGACGTCAGCTGCTTGATCTGTTCTTCCTCATTACCAGATAGACTGTAGTTAGCTGGCTCTTTAGATAGAGCTATCTGAGGGATGTACGACCAGATAGTCTTTCCGTCAGCGGGGTAGGGCGACGTGACGATAAATGCAGGGCTCTTGTCTAGAGCCTTACGTGCGAACGCACTGAGGAAGCAAGACACCGAGAGCGATTGACCTATGGCGACGTCGTGGAAAGGGAAGTCCGAATACAGATCCAAGATCATATCAAGAGCCGTACTAATTGGAGTAGCATCAAGTTCGCTTTGCGTAATGCCAAGCCCTTCACCGATGTACAGAGCCGTCTCACGATTGAAGCCCTCAGCCGTAACCAGCGACCCGTCTCGCGTCACTACGGGATACATGATCACTCCGGATATCTTTGGCATGCCCCAGTTGATTGACGAGTCCATCATACGGCGTACAAGCCTGTGATCAGCCTCAATCAATACGTCAACCTTTTCCTTGCCGTCCTGCCTAACGAACTGAACGTGACCCTCCAAGTGATGAGCAAAGGCATCAACCCCAGGACGAAGCATGACCGTATCGTTGTACCCAGGAGACCCTCGCTTCAGCACGACGACTGGGGTCCCCCCGTAGCTAAATAGCGTCTTATCCGTATCCGGCACAGCAGCGATGATTTTGACCGCCTCGTTGACGGCGTCCTCCATACTGACGCGACTGAGGTTGATTTTAGGTTTTCCATCTTTAGCAACTTTACCAGACTCGCTAAGTAAAGACGGTAGCCACTTTTTGACACGATCTGTCTCCCAGCCAAACGCCTCAAGTGATGCGAAACCAGCAATGGCTTTGCCGTCCGCGAGCTTTTTATAAGTGTCATCAACGTCTCCCTGTTTGTCCTCGTCATCATCAATCAAGAACGCAATCGCGCTCACTGCACGTCGCGTCATATCAATAGGAACACCCGCCTTCGCGAAGCCACCAATGACCCGTAGCATAGAGTCGTGCCGGATGCCCGGAGCTATACTGAACTTGACCCATATGACCGTCATCATGACGCCCAGCGCCAGCTTGAGTTCTTTCTCGTCTATAAGCGGAGGCTCGTTCGCGCAGTCAATCCATTGCACGTTATGCTCATGTACCGAGGGGGGCATCACCGTCTGGTTCTCATCACCTCGGTACTCAATGCACTTAACGATCGCGCCGCCTGTTTCCTTCTTTGACAGACGCCAGTCCGCACTGGACTTCGTGCTACCCTCAACGTGATACAGATAATGAGACGGGAGTACGGTGTCGCTTTCACCAGGATAAATGCGACCGAACCGCCATCCGGTCTTTGGCAGGAACCACGGAGCGATCTTGCGCGCGATGGGGTGATCAAGATCGATATCTATCAGGTTACCGGATACGGCTCCCATCTGTACACCGATGTTGCATAGCCCTTTGAACTCGTCCGCACTGAAGGGGCGTTCCTGCCATTGCTTGATGCGTATTACTTTTGATCGCGGTTCAATCGGGACACACTTCCACCCTTTACCGGTGTATGCGTCGTACGCTTTTCTAATTGATTCTGAATGTGCCCGTGCTTCGTCTAATGATGCAGTTGACAAGGGTAGCTCCTGTAAGTTATCGTTATGTTACGTTCTTCTAAATCAGAAGAATTCTTTTATGACATTGACATGGCCTTCGTTCCGGCGTACTAGCAACTTTCTCGGTGTTGGTAGGGCATAGCACTCCACGCGAGCACGGTTAGCATCACGGGGAAAAGCCGGAGGGTTAGTATAACCTCTCCGCTTCGCCCATTGTTCCGCATGCCAGCGAGCACCCCCCTGATATTCCACGCAGATAAACTGCGTCACGCTGACCCCAACACCGTTGTCCGCTTCGCAATCGTACACCGCCATCAGCATTTCCAAGTCAGGATGACGAGCGCTTCTGCGTACGATGTATGAGCACTTGAGCACGTTGACCGTCAACCCCTTCGCACTGCCCAGCATGGGGTCAATCGCCTGAAGCCCTACCGCCTTCACTGCCTGCTTCGGCGTGGTGGTCTTTTTCTTCTCGACAATGATTTCCATCTTGCCGTCTTTCTTTTCCTTAGACCACGACTCCATTGTATCTACACCGCCTAGACGGGCAAGGTTGCCGACGTAGTCCAAGATCAAGCAGTCAGTCTTGCCGTCCGCTATGCGCATACCGCGACCTAGCATCTGCACCCACAATGAGCTAGACTGCGTGGGGCGTAGGCAGACGATAACGTCAAGTGCGGGGAAATCAAACCCCGTAGTGAGGATATCCACATTACACATGAACCTGAACTCACCCGCCTTCCAAGCATTTAGCAGGTCGTCACGATTGTCACTATCTGCGCTGATATACTCAGCTGCCTGACCGTGCTTGTTCAGGTAGTCAGCCGCTTCTTTAGCAGTCGCTACGGTAGGGCAGAACACCAGCACGTGCTTACGCTTCTTTACCTGACCCAGCGCGTTCTTCAACGCAGCGTCAAGCCATCCTGCTGTAGCAATAAGGTCACCTGCTTTGCTTTGACTGTAGTCACCCGCGACCTTGGATATCAGGCTGGTGTTCAGTTGCCAATCCGTCTCCACGCCCTTCAGCGGAGCGAGGTAGCCGTCGAGTACGAGGTCTAGTGCGGGTAGCTGATAAGACAGGACGTCAAAGGGTTTGTCTTCGCCATAGATGGTGCCGCCACTTAGACGCCACGGCGTAGCGCTAAGACCTAATCGGCGCGTGTTGCACTCACGCAGGAACTGCTTGTACATCAGCCCTTCCCCGTCTGGGGGGACGGTGTGAGCCTCGTCAATGATGATCAAGTCCGTACCCCGTGCTGCAAACTCAGCGCCTCGTTTGAAGACGGATTGTATGGACGCAAAGGTTATATTAGGGTCAGGTTCGTCGCGGTTCAATCCCGCGCAGCAAACACCAGTGACAGTATCGGGGCTGAAGCGTTTCAGCGTGTTTTCATTCTGAGCGACGAGTTCTTTGACGTGAGTCAAGACGACGAGGCGTCCACCTTTTTTGGCAAACTTCGCAGCCATCGACGCGATGACAAGCGACTTGCCGGATCCGGTGGGCAGTTGGATCACAGGATTCAGTCCCGACTTCAGCGCGTCAATCGCTGCTGACTCGGCATCACTCTGGTAGTAGCGCAGCTCCATACAGTTATCCGTTACAAGTTATACATATACCGCTAAGTTTAACGGGTTTTTTCAAGATGATTATATAAAATTTAGTTATGATGAGGTGAAACTTTAAATTAAAACTTTCGTTTTAAGATTTAAACAGCGAAGTCTTGAGACTTCCTAGATCGTTCGATTACTATTTTCAATATAACCGTGGCGGCATGGTCAATATCTAAGCACTGAGGAAAGCCATAAAATCTTAAAACGAAAGGTTTAGTTTTTAGTTTAAAGTTAAAACAGAGGTTTTAAGGGTTTAACCCTATAAAATACTTAGTTACAGACGGTTTTATGCTTAGTTTCGCGCTATAATTTAGTCAGTGAGTTGCAAAAGTGACTCGCTGCTAACTACTAACTACTACCTGAGGAACTGCAAAATGAACCAAGACCGTCGCGCCAAAATCGAAGCAGCAGTTGAAGAACTGCGTAGCGCATTAGAAACTATGCAAGAGCTGCATGCTACTCTTGAGTCTTTGAGAGACGAAGAACAAGAGGCTTTTGACAATCTGCCTGAAGGCTTGCAACAAGCTGACCGTGGTCAGTCAATGGAAGCTATCGCCTCTGCACTCGATGACGCTGTCGATACCCTGAGCTCAGCTCTTGGTGATATTGACAATGTCGCTGATGATTTTATCAACGCACTGGACAATTAATCATGCGCGATATCATCAAAGCCGCGCTGGCCATCCCTGAAATGCAATTTGCATTTGAGTGCCTCTGTACTGACGACAAGAAAGAGCCGAACGATTACACTGACTCAGAAGTCGTGGCCGAGGCTGAGTACCGTCTGTATACATACTTTGAGAACGGTCACATCAACAACGACATGCGTGTTGGTCTTGAAGGTGCCGAAGGCAAAAAGACTGCTCAGAAAGATGTCCGCATGCTGAAAGCATTCATCAAGAAATACAAACTCCACAACAGCTTCTACAGCAAGTGGCTGGTCAACGTACTGTAAGGAATCACATCATGGCTGCTCACTACTTTGAATCATCTGGAGAGGCGTATGACGCCACTCAGATCGGCGAAACTGATGGCGGGGTTCCTGTTGAGATGGGTGACATCTTGATTATCCCTAGCGAAAAGATCGTCGGTGTTTGCGATACCTGGCCTTTCGCTGTTACTAAAGAGTGCGGCTCTTTGCACGCAGTCAAAGACTGGGCTGCGTTCTACAAGGACCACCCTTCCCCCAATATCAAGTCTTACGTCATATCAGCCGTCGCGATCGCTAGCGGTCAAGATGAAAATTGGATCTAATCAAGGAGTAATAACATGAAACGTTTCTTAAGCTCAAAATCTTTATATGTAGGTCAGCTTGTCGTCACAGGTGATGACGTCGGTACTGCGGTTCGCACGATTGCTGAAATCGACAGCGGCAATCATACGGTCATCTTGCAGTGGATGGAGGGCAATCGCTTTCTTTCAAAACCTGCTCAGTCTTACATGCTCAAGAAGCCGGATTTAGAGCAAATCGAGTGGCATATCGCCAACGGTGGCCAGCTGATTTCCGCCAATCAAGTCATCAACTTCAAGGAGCAAGCATGAAAGCGTACAAGCATCTAGTCAAGCACGTCCTTGCCACAGGGGGCGACATCACAGTCTGGGACGGTGGGGATGACCCTGCGGAGGAGCATTGTGATCAGTTCAAGAAGATTGTTGACGCGATCGAAGCCGTTGAAGAGGCAAGCATTTATATTTTCAAGGACGGTGCAACCGTCGGCTGGGCACGCATCGTGCCGTTCGGGTTAGAGGACGAGGAGACTTTAGTTGACTACACCGCGAATGAGTTCTTTCGCGTGTGGGAGGAAATGTATGACCGTCATCAGAAAGGACTAATACTATGAACACCGACCTTATGCAATCCGCATTTCCTGATCAGTTCAAAGACGGGATGACGCTGCGGGATTATTTTGCGGCAAAAGCGATGCAAGCGATGATTAGCTGCGCGTCGTTGACTGCCACGCCCGACGTCTTTGCGGAGCAAGCGTATATTGTCGCTGACGCAATGATGAAAGAGCGGGAGCGGATGTAAGAACTAGGACAGGCTGATGCAGCAGCCGTCAATGTCCAGTAGACTGCCTGACTAAGGGTGCTTCTTGCAGTTGCCTACCTTGGTTGGTGGGTCTTTAAACTTTAGCCTCAGCCTGCATGCTGGGGCTTTTTTGTCAGCGTCGGAGGCGTTGGTTATACTGGTTTTAAGTGTTTTAAGTGGTTTAAGTATTATTTGGCTGGGGCTTAGGTTTTTAGTGTTTTGGAAGGTTTTGGTGGGGTGGGGGTTAATTTGACCAGATAAAAGTTAAAACTTTAGCATTAACTTTTTTAATCTTTTCTCTTTTTCTTCTCACTATCTTTAGAATATTACTTAAACTACTTAAAGAGAATAAATAATCAATAGAGTAGAGGGGTTAGGACGTTTTAAGAGGTTTTAAGTAGTTTAAGAAGGTCCTTAGCATAGAGAGCTGCAGACTGCTACGCTCTAAGTATATTCTTAAACCACTTAAAACCACTTAAAAGTTTTTTCGTTGCTTTGAGTTATAATAACTCATAAGGAGTATTTAAGTATGATAGAGCACGATCATCCTGCATTCGGTGATGACCCAGCGTACGACGCGAGGGTAGCGAGAGAGAGCGCTATGAAGCGAGCCAAGTATGCTGCGGTGCTGGAAAACGTGCGTCTTGAGAGGACTTTAGACGACCTTGCTAACCAGTTAGCCAAGGCTCAAAACACGGAAGCTCAGAGGAAGGCGGCACTTGACCGCGCAAAACAGGATGTGCGCGTGTTGAAGCAGCAGATCAAAGAGGCAGACCCTACGCGGGGTGCCCACCGTCGGGCTGAGAACGCGAGGCTGCAAGCCGAAGCAGTTGAGCGAGGCGACAAGACGTACACCACAGGGTTGCCCTGCCGCAATGGTCACTACGCCTATCGCTACGTATCGTCAGGCGCGTGCACGGAGTGCGACCGGATTGGATGGAAGGACGGGAAGCTCCGTTCGCAGGTTAAACTAATGGTCAGTGCATCACAAGGAGTTTAACATGGACGTAACCAATATCCGCTACCCGCATGATCACCCTCGCTTCCAGAAGGAGATCTCCCAGATGACCGAGGCTGAAGTACAGGTCTGGATGGAGGACGTACCCTCGCCTCCTGCTCCTGGCTCGGCGGAGCCGTATGAGAACTTCATGACTCGCCAATCATACTATACCCAGTACTGCAACACGATGATCATAGCGAGGGATGAGTATCGGAACGAGTCCGAGAAGCTGCACATTGCTCCTCCCCCAGTCGGTGAAGACATCAAGGATACACTGGCGTGGATTCAGAGGACTGGCGAAACACCGATCGAGTTCCTCGCCAAGACGTATCGCTCTGGCAATGCTCGCACGAACGATCGCATCAGCGCAGCCCGAGCCCTGCTCGACTATGTGCACCGCAAGATGCCGCAGACCATTGACGTCAAGGACGACCGCCTGAAAGAGGAGCAGATGAAGGAGCAGAGCGACTTGATGCAGCGCATTGAGCAGCTCTTGTCGGAACGCATTCAAGAGAAGAAGTCCCTGCAAAGAGTCAAGTGACGCAGGGATGAGCAAGAAGCAGACACCGCAGGAAGTACTGGACAGGGTAGTTGACCTCTACCCCGAGGGACAGGCTCTGCTGGACTGGCGGATGAAGTGGTTGGAGTCAGCCCACCTGTATCAACTCGCACCAACCAACAAGCCGTGGGACATCTGGATGCTGATCGCAGGACGAGGAGCAGGCAAGACCAAGTGCGCTTCGAACGAGCTGGGCTGGCTTGCGCTGGCCAATCCTGGCACACGAGCTCTTGTGACTGCACCAACATCGAGCGACATCAGGGACACATGCTTCGAAGGCGACTCGGGGCTGATGAACACTCTACCGCGATGGGCGATCAAGCAGTACAACAAGTCGCTGCATGAGCTGATCCTGTTCAACGACTCTATGATCAAGGGTATACCTGGTTCCGAGCCTGAACGCTATCGCGGTCCGCAGTTCCACTACGCATGGTATGACGAGCTGGCAGCCATGGAGAAACCACAAGCAGCGTGGGACCTGTCACAGATGGGCGTCCGTCTAGGCAAGCAGACCAAGACCATCATCACCACCACACCAAAGCCTATCCCGCTCCTGCGTGACCTCATCCGACGCGAGGGCGAAGGGGTTATCATATCACGTGCTTCGACGTATGAGAACTTGCGCAACTTGTCCGGTAACTTCAAGACGCAGATCTTGCAGTTGGAGGGAACCGAGCAGGGCAGGCAGGAGATCCACGGCGAGCTGTTGGACTTGTCTGAGGCAGGCATCTGGAAGAAGTCATGGTTCAGGCTGATGGATGTAGCAGACGGCACGCCGAAGTTCCAGCACATCTTGATATCCCTCGACACTGCTTTCACGAAGGACTCGGCGAATGACCGGACAGCGTGCACGGTGTGGGGAGTGTTCTTTGATAGCGACACTCGGTGCTACGGGGCGCTGCTGTTGGATTGCTGGGCTGATCGCTTGAACTATCCTGAGCTGCGTGAGAAGGCGAGGGAGATGTGGATGGCGAGTTATGGGGAGCAGGAGCAGCATGCAAACTCAATCTTGATTGAGGACAAGGGATCGGGTATCAGCCTGAGGCAAGAGCTGCAGAGCGAGGGCATACCTGTGACTCCGTTTAACCCAGGACGAGCCGACAAGATACAGCGAGCCAACGTGGTGTCTCCGCTCATCAAGGACGGATTCATCTATCTGCCTGAGTCACAGAAATACCCAGGACAGCCGACGACGTGGACGGACGACATGATGGAGGAGATCACCATGTTCCCGAACGACGAGCACGATGACTATGTTGATACTATTAGTCAGGCTCTGCACTACCTGAACCAGATGGGCTACCTCAAGTCTACGCTGGGTGTCTACCGTGACGACCTAGAAGACGAGCCGTCTTACTGGAAGAAGAAGTACCACCCGTATGCAGCATAAGGTAGGGGTGATGATCCCCACGTATAAGCGTCCTGACTTGCTACGGCAGGCAGTACTACAATGGGCAGTGCAGACTGTGAAGCCCGACGTGTTGTGCATCAACCAGAACGGCAGTGAAGAGAGCTATGAGTGGGTGATTGAGGACCTGAAGCCCCTGATCAACATCCGGTGGATGCATGTCCCCACCTCTATAAAACAACACTACTGGTATGCTTACCCCCTCAGCCAGCTTCTGTTGGACAAGTGCGACGTGTTCCTGTGGGCTGATCATGATGACATATACTACCGTGACCATATTGAGAAGAAGCTCCAAGCTCTAGAAGGACACGACATCACGCTGTCCGACACGTGCGGCGTGCTATACCTTAAACCGCAGGACTACAAGTATCAACTTCCCGAGAAGTTCACCGCGCACGCCCCAGGAGGGATGAGCTCATCTATCGCTTTCAATCGAAGGTTCGCAGTATCGCTGTTGGATGACCTTCTGCGCGATGACAAGCATTACTACTCGGATAACGTGATGGCTTACGTCACGATGCCGAAGTTTGACAAGAGCGTGACGCATGACGTGACCACGGTGTACGTGTCGCATAAAGGATCCCACAGCTCGGGGCATTGGGCTGAGAGCGTGTTAGGTGTATGAAGAAAAGGATATTCGTATGAAATTCCGTAAGATACCAGTGTTAGTAGACGCCATACAGTGGCGCAAGTTTGGAGACCTGAAAGCGGTTGACCACTACCGACATCCCAAGGGGAACGGCAACCGCACGTGTCCCGTGTGTGACCTACCGATGGTAACCCACGGATGGATTTTAGGTCTAGACGGAGGCCACCGCGTATGCCCAGGAGACTGGGTGGTCACCGGAGTCAACGGCGAGCACTACCCAGTGAAACCCAAGATATTTGAGACCACGTACGAGCCAGAACCGAGCGCGTTATAATTACGCCCCATATGGCCACACGCGGAAAACCTCAAACCAAAGAAGCCAAGCTTCTGGACATGCTGTACGGGAAACCGGCAGCGGGTGACCTGCGTAACACGCCTATGCTCAGGCAGACAGGTGAGGGCTCGTACTTGCGTCAACAACATCCAGAGATATATGGCTTTGGAGCAGGGTTGATAGGCGAAGCCCCAGATCAATTACGTATGGGGTCAATACTATCCGAAGACCCAATCAATGCACGAGTCAGGCAGGGAGCCGAGTACGGCTTCCCTATCGGAATTGCAGCCCAAATCGCTCCACTTGCTGGTCCTGCGCTCAAGGGCGCGAAGATGACCGGTAGGGCTCTAGGCTCGGGACTGAACGAAGCGATCTATCATGGAGCGCAAAGCCCACTGTCGAAGTTCATCCCCGAAGCAGTGAAGCCGCTCAACGTGGTGAAGCCAAAAGGCGGCGGGGGTAACTGGTTAAATGTTGAGAGTCATCTAGAGAGCATAAAGCCCAACGCAGGTATAGACCCGAAGGACGCGTACGAGCTGGGTATCAACAACAGGGGCGATGTAGCGATCAGTAATTGGATCGACACCAAGCTGAACAGATACATTCGGAACGAGATGGGTACAGCGGATGATCCAGTTCTCAAGTTGGCCGAGAAGGGCAAGCTACACATCGAACCCGATGTCGGTAACTCTATGAGGCTGAGGGCTCAGCAACATCGCCTAGGTCAAAATTACCCCTCAGAAGGCTCAGCCGGATCGCAGCTTGCTGCAGATTGGGAGGCGCTGACAGACGCGCAGATTCAATCCCGCAAAGCCAAAGACGTCAGGATACAGAGCGCTGATGAGCCGTTTCTAAAGGACTTGTCTCCAGAAGATGTCGTACATTCTTTCGGAACCAGCTTCAATCCTAACAAAATACTCGGCTTCGATCATATCATCGACGAGCTACGCAACGCTACTACGCTGGGCGACAACTTACCGAAGGTGTTGCAGATAGACCCTGCGAAGCTTGAGCGTATGTCTATGTCTGACGTAGTCAATCACGTATCCAAGATCAACGAGTGGCGAGTTAATCAAGCCGAGCGCTCTTTTGATTCGCTGATCAAAGTCTTGGAAAAGAGCCCAGTGACTACAGTGATGAAAGAATATCCTGACGGGTACAAGTGGGTTGAGCTCAAGATACCTGACGTATCACCTGAACGTATGGCCGAAGGAAATCCAGAGTCAATCGCTGATTTTCTAAAGTTTCAACAGGAAACCCTGAGGAAACCTGAAGCAGAAGCTAGAAGAGCCTTGAATTTGTGGGCAGCTCCCAGAGAATGGAAAGACGACCTAGCAAAGGCTCTGAAGCTTGAGGGCGACTCCATGGGGCACTGCGTAGGCGGGTATTGTCAGCACGTACTTGACGGTGAGACTAGGATCTTCAGTTTGCGCGATCCTAAAGGCAGGTCACACGCAACGATTGAAGCGATGCCTGATAAGACGACGCTTTACAAGCGATGGATTAAAGATGCAACTGAGGAAGAGAAACAAAGTTTCTCAGCTTACATCGCCAAGAAAGGTATGAACGATATCAATGAGGACCTTACCGACTGGGGTCGCTCTATAGGCAAACCTATCAGCACTGAGCCAGTTTACAACATCGCTCAGATCAAAGGTAAAGGCAACGCACGACCTGTTGAAAAGTATGACCCCTACACGCAGGACTTCGTTCAAAGCAACGACTGGCATATCGTTGATGAGTTACAAAATACAGGACTTGTAGACCTAGGTAATAAGAACTACAAGTCTATGGACGAAATCAAAAAGACTTACCAGTACCTTGACGACTCGGTTGACCCTCCTCAGTGGACGAACTTAGGGGAGTTGGTAGAAAGAGACTTTCCGAACAAGGTTCGTAGAGATAATTTCTTGACAGGAGTAGCTGAAAGACTGAGAGAACAAGCCACGCGTACAGATCTACCCGAGATGATACGACCCGCTCCCGTAGAAGCGCTACCCGCTCCGGCTCCCCTCCCCGCTCTAACTACAGAACCTGTCACTAATCCGTTCTGGTACAATCCGAAGTCCAAGCAGCTTGAAGCGTTTGACGTTGAGAACACGCACACTAAGTCGTTGATGGATCCAGACTACGCAACGAAGCTAGGCGTAGCTCCGCTTGATCCTAGCAGCTTGAACATGGAGCACGGCTCGCTGCTGATGGGACGCACCGATAAGGTAGCACCTAACACGCTGAGCTTGATGCAGGTTGATGAGTTTACGCCTGAGTCGCTGAGCTCAATACAAGCGATGCTCAACGAAAAGAACCTACCGCACGAGAAGTTCAGTTTGAGCGGCGGCTCATCGCTATATGAGAACGTACCCGCTGAGTCTATTCGTGGGGCGAAAACCCTAGAGGACTTGAAGCAGTTCCGCATCGGCGGCGAAGAACCTCCTTCGCCCTAGAAATTTAAAAGGTAACACATGGCTACGCTCAATCCAGAATTCCCCCAGCCCCTGATGGACACTCTTGAAGGTCCGGAGGATACCGAGGGTTTGGTTGTTGACTTTACCGAAGAGATGGACTCAGACGTAGAGGAGATGCCAGACGGGTCGGCTATTGTACGCATGCCTGAGACGAAGGGTCCTGCGGAGGATGAGGATTTCTACGAGAACTTAGCTGATGAGTTTGACCCGCATGACCTTGATAAACTTGCGCTACGTTATCTAGAGCTCGTGGATAAAGACCGTGAGGCTAGAGAAGAACGGGACAAACAGTACGAAGAGGGTTTACGCCGCACGGGGCTAGGACACGACGCCCCAGGAGGTGCGAACTTCCAAGGCGCGAACAAAGTCGTGCATCCGATAATGGCTGAAGCGTGCGTAGATTTCGAATCCCGCGCTATCAAAGAGTTGTTCCCGCCGGACGGACCAGTGCGTACGAATATCCTAGGGGACGCCACGGAGGACAAGACCGAGGTAGCCGAGCGTAAGCGCGACTATATGAATTGGCAGTTGACTGAGCAGATTGAAGAGTTCCGTGATGAGATGGAACAAATGCTGACCCAGCTTCCGCTAGGCGGCTCACAGTATATGAAGATGTGGTACGATGAGCAGAAGAGACGTCCATGCGCTGAGTTCGTACCCATTGACAACGTGTTATTGCCGTTCTCTGCAGGTAGTTTCTACACCGCACAGCGCGTCACAGAGATACAGGACATAACGACGCAGGAGTTTGAACGCCGGATGAATATCGGCTTGTACCGCGACGTTGACTTTATTCGAGCAACGATGGAGCCCGATGAAAGCAAAGCGCAGAAAGCCAACAACAAGATTGAGGGTAAAAAGTCGGAGGATAATGTCGATGGTGAGCGTCGCGTCTTTCACATCTATCTTGATCTTGAACTGGAAGACGACGCACGTTCAGACGGAGAGCTAGCTCCGTACATATTGATGATTGACGAGCTGAACTCTGAGGTCGTGGGTTTGTATCGCAACTGGGAAGAGGGCGACGACACCATGACCAAGTTGGACTGGTTGGTGGAGTTTAAGTTCATTCCATGGCGAGGTGCGTATGCGATCGGTTTTCCTCATCTTATCGGCGGTTTGGCTGCTGCTCTTACTGGAAGTCTTCGTGCCCTGCTTGACACTGCCCACATAAACAACTCAGCCACGATGCTGAAGTTGAAGGGAGCCAAGATTAGCGGACAAAGCCCGCAGATTGAAGTAACGCAGGTGACTGAGATTGAGGGAGCCCCAGGAGTTGACGACGTGCGCAAGATTGCCATGCCTATGCCGTTTAACCCGCCGTCACCCGTGCTGTTTGAGTTGCTGGGTTGGTTGACCACAGCAGCCAAAGGTGTGGTAACAACCAGCGAAGAAAAGATCGCTGACATCACCTCTAACGCACCGGTAGGTACTACACAGGCTTTAATTGAGCAAGGCGCGGCGGTTTTCAGCGCGATTCACGCTCGTTTGCACAATAGCCAAGGTCGCATGCTGAAAATCTTGGGTCGTCTGAACCGCTGGTACCTAGATGAGCAGCGTAAGGGTGAGATTGTAGCTGAGTTGCCTATTCGCAAGGAAGACTTTGCGCGAAACACGGATGTTATCCCCGTCAGCGACCCGCATATCTTCAGCGAAACGCAACGCATGGCGCAAAATCAGGCGGTGATTGCGCTTGACAAGCAGTACCCAGGCATTATGGATCCGAAGGCGGTAGTGAAACGCACGTTGAAGCAGCTTAAGATATCAAATATCAAAGAGCTGATGCCTAATATGCCTGAGCCGAAGGAGTTGAACGCAGCTGAGGAGAACGTAAACATGTCATTAGGACGCGCCGCCTTCGCCTACCCGCATCAAAATCACCTTGCTCACCTGCAGGTTCACTTGGACTACGCCCAGAACCCAATCTATGGTTCAAACCCGCTAATCGCCCCTGCGTTTACCATCAACGCTTTAGAGCACGTCAAGCAACACTTGGTTCTCTGGTACGGCGCGCACATGAAGGGCTATGTGGAGAAGGCTATGGGAGAGCCTATTACTGATTATGACATGCCAGAGATCACCTCGCAGGTTGATCGCTTGTTCGGTCTCGCTTCGCAGCACGTTAACCTAGATAGCCAGAAAGTTTTTGAGCGTATTACCCCTGTGTTACAGCAAATGGCGCAACTTGCCGCGCAGTACAAGCCTGAGCCCCCAATGGAGGCAGGAGATATGGCGCTAATGAAGGCGTCTATGGCTGAAACTCAGCGTAGAGCCAAGAGAGATGAAGCAGATATTCAGTTGAAGGCGGCAAAAGACAAAGCGGACAACATTATTCGCACGCGGGACCAACAAATTGAAGTTGCGTTGAATGCAGCGGACAACTTGACGAAAGAACGCATGCAAACTCAGCAGGATGACGTTAACTTTCGCGGTGAACAGGAAAAAGCGGCCACGGCAGCGCTCCAATCTGCCAATAAATCTTTAGGAGGCTCAAATGAGCAATGAAAACGAAAGCATTCCAATGCACAAACGAATCGCTATGGGCGAGAAGCTTGACGGCACCAGCTTGGCACCCAAGGGTGGCGCTGAGAAAAAGAAAACCCCCACTCCCTCCGTTGCTAAGAAAAATAAGTAATGAGGTATGTGAGCGATCTGATCG
>TARA_R110002126_G_scaffold291404_1_pt1 | contig 14577 bp, 20 predicted proteins | sample TARA_R110002126 | Tara Oceans TARA_R110002126 (sample SAMEA4397536) | marine metagenome | biome: Polar Biome; feature: [DCM] deep chlorophyll maximum layer (ENVO:01000326); material: water (ENVO:00002006), including particulate matter (ENVO:01000060) such as... | depth 30 m
GAGCTTGACGCAGCTGGTATTGCTATGGCGTTTACTCTTGCTGGTGTTCTTGACGGGGGAACGTTAAAACCTATTGAAGAAGTTAAGTATATGGGACAGTTGCAACAAATCTTAGATAAGTATGGTTTGAGCTTGTACGGACGTAAAGAAAAACCAGAGTTAGAAACAGGTGAAGACCCAATTGACAATCTTAGGAAACTCAACCCCGAGAATACAGACCACAGCACTAGCTTACCCAACTAGAGGTAACGAAGTCGCCGAGTTTGCTCGGCAAATAGATATGCCGTTAATGGAATGGCAACAATATTTAATAGATGAAGCAAGTAAAATTAAAGAAGACGGCAAATGGGCTTACAAAAATGTGCTTGCTATTGCAGCTAGACAAAATGGTAAAACACACTTGCTACGTATGCGTATCCTTGCAGGGTTGTTTCTTTGGGACGAAGAATTACAAATAGCAAGTGCTCAAACAAGGGATTTATCGTTAGAAACTTTTAGAAAAGTTGTTGAAGTTATAGATAACTATGATTGGTTAAGAAGAAAAGTTAAACACGTAACAAGGGCTAATGGTCGTGAAGAAGTACAACTTAAAAATGGTATGCGTTACAAAATTGTAGCAAGTAATAGTGGTGGCGCAAGAGGTTTGTCAAGTGATTTAGTAATACTTGATGAGCTTAGACAACAAAAAACCTATGACGCTTACTCAGCCCTTGTGTTTACAATGAACGCCAGACCCAACTCACAGTTTTGGGGAATCAGTAACGCAGGTGATCATTACAGCATTGTCTTAAACGCTATGAGACAACGAGCATTAGACAAAATAGAAAAAAACTTAGACGACCCATTATGTTTTATGGAATGGTCAGCCTCACCAAACAGAAAACTATCAGACATAGAGGGCTGGAAAGAAGCAAACCCAGCACTTGGTAAAACAATAACCATAGACGCGTTAAAAGCCAGGCTGAGTGACCCACCAGAAATCTTCCAAACAGAAGTTTTATGCCAATGGGTAGAAACAATGAATGGTGCTTGGCAAATGGGAACTTGGAATACTTGTATGCAACCAAACCTTGAACTTAAACCAGACAGACCAACTTGGTTAGGTGTTGAAATATCACCCGAGCGCAACACTTGGGCTTTAACAGGTGCTCAAATACTTGAAGACAAAAGCATAGCTGTAGGTTTAATGGAATTTGTTGAATCAGACAACCCAATAGATGATTTACATATAGCAGGACGCATATCAGAATGGGCTAAACATTACAACGCCGAAGCTGTAGTGGCTAACAGATTTACAGGGGACTCAGTAGTAGCTAAACTACGTCAATCAGGAATAAACGCAGAAGTCATACAAGGATCAAAATACTATCAAGCGTGTGATGAAGTACTTAGTGCTATGTCAGGTGCAAGACTAGCTCACTCAAACCAACCAGATTTAACAGCAAGCATAAATTCTTGCATAAAGAAAACAAACGACACAGGTGCTTGGTACGTGATGAGACGTAAAGTATCTACAGCTGCAATAAGTATGATTTTAGCCGTCCATAAAGCAACCGAATATGGTGGCAGGTCACAAAACCAAGACATTGTAGTGATGTAGGTGCTTGACTATTATAACGATTTGGTAAAGAATTAGAAGTTATGGGCTTCTTCCAAAATCTTTTAGGTGTTACACCAGACAACAGCGCAAACAAAGTAGACGCAGCTGTAGCACCATACAATTATCAACAATACGCCCAACCTTTTGATTATTTTGGTTTATCAGCAGTATCACGCGCACAAGCTATGCAAGTACCAGCCGTTGCAAGAGCTAGAAACATTATTTGTGCAACTATCGGATCATTACCATTAGAAGTTAGACGCGAATCAAACAACAGCAAAGTTGTGACCCCACCTTTTATTAGACAACCAGACCCACGTATGACAGGACAATCTGTTTACACATTTTTGGCAGAAGATTTACTATTTACAGGTCAAGGATATTTAAGAACACTTGAACTTGGCACAGACTCACGCCCTTTATCTGCTGAATGGATTTCAGTAAGCCGTGTTACAAGAACACTTGACGCATTAGGTCACAACGTACGTTATTACAGCGTAGACGGCAATCGTGTACCTGAAAATGGTTTAGGTTCACTCATTCCTTTTACAGGATATGACGAGGGATTACTTGTAAGAGCAGGAACAACAATACTTACGGCACTAGCTTTAGAAAAGGCAGTTAAAAGATTTGCAGATGAACCAACACCTAACGTTGTGTTGAAATCAAACTTGCCAATGCCAGCCGAAAGAGTTACAGCCCTATTAAATTCTTGGAAAGAAGCAAGACAAACACGTGGCACAGCTTTTGTAAACGACACAATCGACTTTCAAAGCATAGGATTTAGCCCAGAACAATTAACGCTAAACCAAGCACGTCAATATATGGCTTCCGAAATTGCTAGGGCTTGTAATCTTCCTGAATACTACGTAGGTGGTAACGCAGGTGGCTCAATGACATACTCAAACGTTACAGCTGAAAGAAGAAGTCTTATTGACTTATCTTTACGTCCTTTGATGACTTGTATTACACAAAGATTAAGCGATAATGACATAACCCCACGTGGTTCTATAGTAAAATACAATTTAGAAGAATTTTATAGCCCAAGTGCACAAGAACGCGCAGACATATACACAAAACTTATTCCTCTAGGTGTAATGACAGTAGAGGAAGCAAGAGAAAGGGAAGATTTGATAAATGAATAACTTTATTAAATTCTCAACCGACATTATCGCAGCTAATTCATCAAAACGTGAATTAACAGGCGTTATTGTTCCTTTTGGTCAAGTAGGACATACCAATATGGGTGACGTTGTATTTCAACAAGGCTCATTAAAGATCGGTGAGGGTATAAAACTTTTCACCGAACACGATATGACCAGACCAATAGGCAAATTATCAAGATATGAAGAAGACGACAAGGGAATTGTCGGAACATTCAAAATCGCAAGAACAAACGCAGGAGATGACGCATTAGCCGAAGCACAAGAAGGTCTAAGAACTGGCTTTAGTGTAGGGGCTATGATAGATGACTTTGTAACCAAAGGTGAACAAGTAATTGTTAACGAAGCAACTCTTAAAGAAGTTTCACACGTCACATTTCCAGCATTTGGCGAACACGCACAAATAACCGAAGTAGCTGCAAGCGCAGAAACTTCACAACCAACAGAAAGTGAGGAAACTATCGTGTCAAACGAAGTTACCCCAGAAGTAGTAGAGGAAGTTGCAACAGAAGTTGTAGCAACCCCAGCTGTTGAAGCACAGGAACGTAACGCACGTCCTGTAATCTTCACAGCACCAAGAAGCCCAATTAATTCAAAGGCTTCATACCTAGAACACTCAATTAGAGCAGCTCTTGGTAACGAAGACAGCCGTCAATATGTAATGGCAGCTGACACAACTTCAAACAACGCTGGATTTATTCCAACACCACAAACACAAGAAGTAATTAACGGAATCGCAAATGCTGACAGAGGTTCAATTGACGCAATTTCACGCGCAACACTTCCAGCTTCAGGTATGTCTTTTGAAATTCCAAAAATTACAACAGCACCAACAGTTGCACAAGCAAACGAAGAAGCAGCATTATCCGAAACAGATACAGCTTCTTCATTCGTTTCAGTTGCAGTTAAAAAATTCGGTGGACAACAAACATTCTCAGTAGAATTGTTAGATCGTTCCTCACCATTATTTTTTGACGAGCTCGTTCGCCAAATGGAATATGCATACGCTAAAGCCACAGACGAATATGTAACAAATCAAATTATTTCAAGTGGTCAAATTGCTGCAACAGCACAAGCTAACACAGCAACAGGTCTTATGGGCTTCGTAGCACAAGCAGCTGCAGAAGTTTACAAAGACTCTCTAGGTTTTGCTCGTAACATTGTAGTTTCTCCTGAACAATGGGGTAACATTATGGGTTACGTAGAATCTGGTGGTCGCCCAATCTTTACAGCAACTAATCCTTCAAATGCGGGTGGACAAGTTTCACCAACTAGCTTAAGAGGTAACGTTGGTGGATTAGATTTATTTGTTTCACGTAGCTTGTCTGCATTAACATATACAACTGGTGACGGATCAATGTTTGTTATCAACCCAGACGCTTACACTTGGTACGAATCACCACGTCTAAGCCTACGCACAAACGTAATTAACACAGGTCAAATTGACGTTAATTATTACGGATATGGTGCAGTAGCAGTAAAAATTGCCAATGGTTCTTGCCATTACAATTTCACCTGATAATAACTAAACGTGAGGCTAGTCTCGCCCCTGTGGCTAGCCTCACCCTAAACGAGAGGAAATAAAATGCCAGTATTAGTAACAGCAGCTCAGTTAAGAGCTGTACTTGGCGTTCCAAATACTCTTTATGATGACACAGCATTAGACGCAATTATTGACACAGCTGAAGACGCAATAGGTGACTTTCTTATTCAATGGAAAGTTGGAATAGATAAACACTATTCAGAAACAACCACAGAAACAACAATTCACACAACACGACCACACAAATTTTTTGAGGGCGCAACAATAGCTATAACAGGCGTTGAATCATACATAAATGGCAATAAAACAATATCTGCAATAGTAGATGAATATACTTTTAGAATTACAACAACAGGTGCAACAGTTCATACCGATTATAGGTATTCTATTCCTAATGGTATTGCTTCTGAAAATACTTTAGTTCAATACAATGGCGTAGCAGCTGTAGAAGAAGCTGTGCTACAAATCGCTGTAGACGTATTCCAATCAAGACTAGCTGCAGGTGGCACACAACAAGCCCTTGACTACACACCAGCCCCATATCGTATGGGTAGAACCCTTTTGTACAAAGTTACAGGTTTAATAAGTAAATATATTGACTCTAATAGTCAAGTAGGTTAACTATGCCTTTAAGTACGCTACGTTCAGACCTTAAAACAGCAATAACTTCAAACACAAACTATTCTGCTTACGACCACGTACCAGATATTATTATTCCACCAGCAGCTCTAATTTTAGCTAGTGACCCATACCTAGAACCAATAGTTATAGGCAATAGCAAAAACTATTACGTCAGACTAACATTAGAAGTCGTTAGTACGACGTATTCTAACCCAAGCGCGCTTAAAAACTTGGAAGACGATATAGAAACAATTCTAGGACTTATTCCGTTAAACTTTATAGTATTATCGGTAAGTAGCCCAAGAATCAGAAGCACTAATAGTACTGATCTATTAACTGCTGAAATACAACTACAAACAGCCTACACAGGCTAGGAAAGGTAAGAAATGGCAACAACTATTTTAAGTGGTCGTCAACTAATTCTAAGTGTTAACGGCGTTAACTACTCAGAACAAATCACTTCTTCTGCTATTAACTTTGATACAGAAAGATTGACTTTTGACACCCTTGCAGGCAAAGCATACAAATACATAGACTCAAACGTTACACTTGACGTAGAGTTCTTAAATGACGCAGGCGCAACACCTAACAGCTTGTACAAAGTATTATGGGACGGAACTGAAAGTGCCCCAGATACTACAATTGCTTTTATTATGACATTAAGAACTGGTGTAACATTAACTGGTTATGTATTGCCACAATATCCAAGCATTACAGGTTCAGGTGCAGACGTACAAACTTGTTCAGTATCATTACAAGTTGTAGGTATTCCAACCGAAGACTTAACTGCATAACAACAACAAACAGAACAGGGGCACACAAATGCTTAAACTTAAATTAACGTGGGAATTAGAAACAGGTGAAAAGTTTGAAGAATGGACTAGACCAATTGAACTTTCACTTGCAGAAAAAGAACTATATAACGGCAAGTCAATTATTAAAATACTTATTGAAGAAAGCACACCAAGTAACACGCTTCTTTTATTCTTGGGTCACAAAATTCAACAACGCATTACTCAAAAAGTTGAAAATTTTGAAACTTGGAAAAGCAAAGTCACCGATATTGCAGCTTCTGATTTTGAGACAACAAATTTTACCAAGCCCGAAGTATCGGGCGCACAGCAGTAGAATTAGCAATAGCAACTGGGATAACACCAGATTATTGGCTCAATGCAGAACCCGATATATGGGCTACGGCTATAGACATATTGAACGAGCGCAATAATGGCTAATGCAATAGGTGGGCAAACAAGTAACACTAAAAGAACAATTAGGGTTAAAGTTGATGATTATGAGCTACGTTCCCTTTTAGCCACTTTTGGTAAAATGGACGATATTGCTAAAAATGATATGAAAAAGATTGCTAATGATTTAGCAGAACGCGCAGCTAAATTTGTTACTTCTTATGCTTACAATGCACCTAACCCTGCACAAGCAGACGCTATAATGAAATCACTTAAAATTAACAGATCAGATAAAGCACCTAATTTTACTATGGGTGGTAACACAAAAGTTACCCGAAGTGGTGCAAAGGCTGGTACGCTTTTATTTGGTACAGAATTTGGTTCTAACAGACTAAAGCAATTCCCACCACGTAGCTCACGTAAAGGGCGTGGTAATCGTGGCTGGTTTATATTTGTTGCCTTAGAACGTTTCCAACCAATTATTGTACGAGAATGGTTACAAGGCTACGAAAAAATAGCAACTGAATGGAAAGGTAGGGCAGCTTAATATGGCTGAAATTAGGTCGTTAAAACTTGCTTTACTTGCCGACACCAAAGATTTTATTCAAGGGCTTGACAAAGCTGATAAAGAAACTAGAACTTTTAGCAATAAATTAGATGACGCATTAAAGAAAGGCGCAGCTGCATTTTTGGCAGTTGGCGCAGCTGCTGGCGCTATGGCTATTAAGATTGGTATTGACGCTGTTAAAGCAGCTGTTGAAGATGAGAAAGCCCAAAAGTCTTTAGCAATAACCCTTAAAAACACAACTAAAGCCACAGACGCTCAAGTTAAATCTGTTGAAGATTATATTGACAAAACAGCACGCGCTTCTGGAATTGCAGATGACGTTCTTCGTCCAAGCCTTGACAGACTTGTTAGATCAACACAAGACGTTACCAAAGCACAAAAATTACAACAACTTGCATTAGATATTGCAGCTGGTACTGGTAAAGATTTAGCGACAGTTACAGAAGCAGTAGGTAAAGCCTATGACGGCAATCTTGGCGCATTGAAACGTATTGGTGTGCCTCTTGATGAAAACATTATTAAAACTAAAGATTTTGACGCAGCTACAAAAGCATTAAGTGAAACTTTTGCTGGTCAAGCTGCTGCAGCTGCAGAAACTTTTGCTGGTCGTATGGCTCGCATTAAAATTGCTATAGATGAATCTAAAGAACAACTAGGTCAAGGATTATTACCTATACTTGAACGTTTTGCTAGGTTTGCTACAGAGCAACTTGCACCAGCTTTGCAAGGACTTGTAGACGGATTGACTAGAAGTGGAAGACAAGGTTTAACACGTGCTTTTTATGACGCTGGAACAGGTGCAGTAACTTTTGGTTACGATATGGAAAATGTGCAAGGTGAAGCATATTTACTTGGTGAAGCATTAAGAGATTTGGTTGATTCATTTAATAAATTGTTAAACATTGACCCAAGCACAGGTGAAAGTTCACTTATTAAGCTAATTGACTTAATGACTAAAATGGTTGAAAAGATTGAATCAGCAATTGCAGCTTACGAAAGATTTAAGGCTTCTTTTGTTGGTGGTACTTTAATTGACGCTTCCGTTGGTTTATCACAAGGAGCAGGCAGTTTATTAACAGGAAAACCTAGTCAAGCTATTAACAATGTAAATATCTTTAACAACATTAAAGGAGTACTTGATCCACAAGCTACAGCTAGAACAATTACCAAAGTACAAAACACAGCAAACAAAACAACAGGTATAAAACCTTTCAACTTCGGCTTTAGATAAACCTATGACAGTATATACACCAACATATAGGGTAACAATTGCTGGAGTTGTACAAACGTCAACAACTTTACAAGACGGCACAATTACTTATGGTCGTAATGATTTTTTTGAGGCAACACAGCCAAGTTATTGCAACATAGAACTATTAAACCTTGACGGCACAAGCCCTGTAGTTGAATTACTTGACACAGTACTGATAGAAGTTACTGACTCAACAGGTGCATACATAAAATTATTTACAGGTGAAGTTTCAGGTGTTTACAACAGGTTTGAGGGCGCTGGTTTAGGTGGTAAACCTAACACTTTACAGATTCAAGCAATTGGTGCTCTTGGTTTACTTGTTAAACGTTACGCTGGTGCTGTTGCATATCCTGAAGAACTAGACGGCGCACGTATACAACGTATTTTAGAAGAAACACTATTTGTTGCTTGGGAAGACATAAGTAACACACAAACTTGGAATGATTTTACAACTGAAACTTGGGCTAACTATGGTGTACAAGGCATTGACACAATTGACGCAGGACGTTACGAAATGCTTGCTAGAAGCGCACAAGTACAACAAGCCTACGAACTAACAGACATAACCCAACAATCAGGTTTAGGGTATTTGTATGACACAGCAGATTTTGAGATAGGTTACGCTGACGCAGAACGCAGAACAGATAACTATGCAACAAACTTAATAGAACTTGACGCCAACCTAGTAAACGCTGACATACAAACAAGACTACAAACAGCCGACATTGTTAACAGCGTAGTAATACAATATGACGACCCAATACTTGAAGAAGCAGCTCAAAACGATACGTCAATAAATAACTATGGCTTGCTTGAGGAAATTAGATCAACAATACTTGCCCAAACACTTGACGCCCAAGAACAAGCCACAAACTTTGTTAACTATCGTGGCACACCAAGAACTTCACTTGAAGCCGTATCAGTAAACCTTGCCCACTCAGATATGACTAATACAGTTAGAGACGATTTACTGGCTGTAACTATGGATACTTTGCTTTACCTTGACAATATCCCAGTAGGACTAATTCCTGAGGGCTACTTTGAGGGCTTTGTCGAGGGTTGGACTTGGACACTTGGACGCAAAAACTTAGAGCTAACTATGTCTGTATCTAACTCAATCTACTCAACACTTGACGTACAATGGGAAGACTACAACGCTTTGATCCAATGGCAAAACCTAGATAACACTACTCGTTGGCTTGACGTTATTTAAGAAAAGGATAAACTAGAACAATGGCAACTACCACAACTAATTATGGGTTTGATATACCCCAAAGCACAGACCTTGTTAAAGACGGCGCTACGGCTATTGCCACGCTTGGTCAAGACATAGATACAGCTATGAACACAGCCCTTGGTACTAAAAAGGCTGGAATGGTTTTACTGAATACAACTAGTTTTAGTGGAGTATCTTCTCAATCTGTTAATGATGTTTTTAGTGCAACTTATGAAAATTATTTAATAGTTTTTGATACTGTTTTATCAACTTCAATTGCTAACTTGACATTAAGACTAAGAGTGAGTGGCACAGACGCTTCTGCTGCAAACTATACTTACCAAAGTTCAAATAAAACTGGTGGTTCTAATCCAGCAGCAACTTCTACAGGTCAAACTTCAATAAACATAGCACTTGTAAATGATACTCGACCAAATCCAGGTGTTGCTAATATCTTTGCACCATTTTTAGCAAGACCAACTGGGTTAATATCTACATCAACTTCCACATATTCAAATGTATATACAAGAATAGTAGAGGGTTATCATACTCTTTCAACTTCTTATACTGGATATACTTTAATAATTGATGGTGGTACTGTATCAGGAAAGGTTATGACTTATGGCTACAACCTCTAAAATTGTAATTGGTATTGATGACCAAATTATTGAACTTAAAGGTGCAGAAAAAGAAGCATTTTTGACTGACCAAAAAGCAATAGCAGATTCCAATGCATTACTTGAAACGGAGTATAAAGCTAAGCAAAAGGCACGCGAAGACGCCATTAAAAAACTTGCCGAAGTAGCAGGGCTAACCGAAGAAGAAATAAATGCAATCCTTTAACTACAAACAATTATCACTAGCTGCAATTGCTTTCTTAGCAGCTTGGCAAGCCACAGACTTTGCCCTTGATTACAGAGCTGTATTAGGTGCTGTCGTAGCTGCTTCAATGGGAGCTATGAACCCTAATGCTAAAAGCAAAATTAAGTAAAGCAGCTGAGCAATTACGCTCGGAAGTAAATAAAAAATACCCTAACAGGGATACAAGAAGTGACGGCTGGTTAGGCGACACAGCACACCAAAAACGTAAATCAGATCATAACCCAGATAATCAAGGTTGGGTTCGTGCTGTTGATATTGACTCAGACCTTGTTAAAGGCTCATCTAAAGAATCGTGGTTACTAGCCGAGAATATCAAAATGCTAGCACTTAAGGGCGACAAAAGAATTAGTTACATTATTCACCAACAGCGCATAGCCTCATCACGGCAGAACTGGGCTTGGCGTGTCTACAAAGGGTCTAACCCTCACATAAGCCACATTCATATATCCTTTACTAAAGCTGGTGACCTTGACGGAAAGGCGTTCGGAATATGAGCAAACCTAAAGCAAAAAAAACAGTAATTGAATTACCTGACGTTATGGCGTCAGAACTTGTACGAATCATAAATACAGCTCACGAAGACGGCAAACTAATCACAGGCTTTGTTTGTTGTTTAGAAATGTTTGACGGCAAAAAGAAAACAATCAAAATTGCAGCTAACGCAGATATGCCACAACACTCAGTATTTGGCATTATCAACTATGCAGCTGAAAAATACCAGTTTACTCTTGCACCTGATGAAGATGAAGATGATGATTTCTATGATCCAAATTGGTTTGACGGACAATGATAAACGAACTAATTGGCATTATTGGTTTACTTGTCACCATTCTTGTTTTAACTATTAAAGCAACTTCTGAAATTACTAAAATGAAATCACAATTGTTTCCTAATGGTGGAAGTTCTTTAGCAGATAAAGTGACACGCCTACAGTTAGATGTTGTCAAAATTCGTAGTACTATAGATAGTATTAGTACAGAGTTAGGTAAACCTAAACGAAAGAGGTAACGTATTAAACGTTACGTTGTTATTTCAGATTTGCAATATCCTTTTATTAAGAAATCGTACGTTGAAAGCCTTTTAGATTACATAGCATACGTTAAACCAGATAAATTACTTTGTGTTGGTGATGAACTTGATTGTCAAACAATATCAACTTATGCACGTGGAACAGCCCTAGAGTTTGAGGGTTCGTTACAAAAGAATATAATTGGGTTGAAAGGCTTGCTCAAAGAATTCCGTAGTGCTATTGGACGCAGTAAGCCTTTCCAAATACAACGAAGTAATCACACAATAAGAATTGAAAAATACATAAGTCGTCACGCACCAGCGTTTAGTGTTATTGACGCAATTAAAATTGAAAATTTACTTGGCTATAACGATAAAGATATTAAAGTTACATATAACAGATCATTAACCGAAGTTGCCAAAGGCGTAATTATGGGTCACGGCGACGAGGGCAGACTTTACAATCACGCAGGACAAACAGCTCTTGGACTAGCTACAAGAACAGGTAAAAATGTTGTTTGTGGTCACACACACAGACAGGGCATAAGTTCTGCAAGTCACGGATTTGCTGGCAATCTTTTAACACTTTGGGGTATGGAAGTGGGGCATTTATGCGACCTTAATTCTTCTGGTATGCGTTATATGAAAGAGGGGCACGCTAACTGGCAAGCAGGTTTTGGAATTTTGTACGAGCAAGACGGCATAGTTAAACCTGAGCTAGTGCCTTTTAATAAAGACGGCTCATTTATAGCTGAGGGCGAACTTTGGCGTTAAAGCCGTTATCAAATTGTTATAATTCAATGCCGTGTTTTGACACAGGTAAGCCTTAACCTTTCTTTAACGAAAGGGGCAAGGTGGATAAACAATGGTATCCAATTTCTCATCTTTTGGCTCACGCATATCACACTATGGATTATTACCACAAAACTAGGTGCATATTTGAGCCGTGCGATTGTGAAAACAAGCTAGCGCAATTACAGGAATTTTACGGACTATTTATAGGAGTTAATTAAATGGATTATCTAAAGAACTACATAGAAGTTAAAGATCGTATACAAATGTTTTACGACAAATACCCAGAGGGCACTTTGCATTTTGAGTACAAAGGTATTTTGGAATTTGGTGGCGAAACTTATATTTATGGTAAAGCGTTTGCTTATCCTGATCGTGACAAATTGAATTATGCAAGTGGTTGGGCTTGGGAGCGTGTTCCTGCTAGAGGCTTTGCTAAAGGCGCTGAAATGATGACCTTAGAGACAAGTGCTTGGGGTCGTGCTATTGCAGCTCTTGGAATCGCTGTCACAAAAGGTATTGCTAGCCGAGAGGAAGTACAACGCAACGTGAACACAGAAAATGACCCGTGGCAAACCCCACCAGATAGCCCTAAAAAGCCCATAGAGGGCAAAATTAAGCCCGAAACCCCCAGTAACGTATCTGGACAAGGACAAGGCTTAGAACAAGGCTATTTTGGGTCTTACAGAGTCGCCACAGAAAAGCAAATAAACTTCTTGCATAGTCTTTGTAAACGTATCTATACTGACTGGGATAAAGAGAAACTACTGAAATATCTGCAATTCCTAAGTAAGGAACAGGAGTTTCACAAGCTAGAAGTAGCACCATACACAATCGTTAAAAACCAATTAGATAATCAAGAACAATTGGCAGATAACCTTAGTGCTTGGTTAAACGCTTCTAGGTTGCCGTCATCTCATCAACAAGGTGAAATGGCAGCTGCAGATTGGAAGATAGACCAATTTTAGAGATATTTTTACTAAACCCATATTTTAGTGACGTTGAGCTACTACCAAGTGACTATCGGAAAATAGCCATTTGTGAGTCGTCATTAAATCCAGAAGCTGTTAACAGAACAGGCAAGTACAGGGGCTTGTTTCAGTTTGATAACAGATCGTGGGCATATGTCGGGGGAACTGGTGACCCTGCAAGGGCGTCTGTGCGTGAACAACTCCTACGCGCACAGAAGCTCGTAAAAAAGCAAGGATTTGCAAGAGCGTTTCCACAATGTTCTAAAATTATGGGGGTTAAATAAATGGAAGTGTTTACAGCATTTCTTGGTGTGTTTCTGGTGTTATTCGTGTTATATATGCGACAATAAGACACAAGAAAGGGGGGCAAATGAAACCACAAGACGTATATCGTCTAGAGCAAGTCTTACGACTCTCAATTTCACAAGACTTACTCAACAAGGCGTCAAACTTCCACAATAAAGATGATATGGAAGAAGCAAGAAAGATAGTAGAAAAAAAACACTAAGTCAAGACAGGGGCAACAAATGGAACAAAGATACATAGACGGATTATTATTCGCAGGTGTCATACTAGCTATATTTGGTTTGGCTAACTTGTGGGAACTGGTCAAAAACTATGTTAAATTTAATAAGTAGATGTGTTAGTTGTGGTGGCTGGTGCTACAACGCCAGCTACTGCAAATGGTGTATGCAAAGGATTAAATAATGCAACAATTTATAGTAGGAATGTTTACAGGCGCGTTTATCAGCGTTGCGTCATTAGCTGTAGCAATTAAGTTATACTTAAAATAATGGCTACATATATTTGGTGTAAACGTTGTCACACAATGATTGCCAAAGAACTGTTGCACGAAGACTGTGAACCTAAAGTACCTATAACACCTGCAGCTGTTAAAAAGAAAATGGGTATTAAATGAGTGATGTTATATACTTACACTTTCATTACGATTACGATAATGGTACGCAAAGTACGTGTCGTGACGTTAAGTGTTACCAGAAACGTTTAGAAGATAGAAAAAAACTAGAAGAATACCAATTTCAAGTTGATTGTGATCTAGCTTGTAAAGAGAATTTAAGACACATAGAAGATATGATTGAAGACCCAAGAATAGACAACTACTAAAAGAACTGATATAAGTACTACCTTGGTCGCTAGTGCCAAGTCTAAACCTAAAGTCTAGGGTTGGTTGATAACCAATTTAATCGCCGTCAGAGGGCGTTATTCATCTATGCCTAATCAACGTAGCGTGTAACAATACGAGAAGTTACGACTTGATAAACAGCTATTAACGAGTCTCCTAATAGTAATCAAGATTTATCAAGATATGGCGAGACTAAGCCGAATAACCAATAAGGCTTCCATTCGATAGTACGAAACCTCAGGGGTTCAACTAAGAGAGTGGTTTACATTCAAGCCATTCTCCGTACTTCAACACTCAAAGGTTCATAACATATAATAAACAATATGCATAGTAGAATAAAACGTAATGGATCATCAAGAAAATGGCGAGCACTCAGACAAGCCATACTCAAACGAGACAACCACACCTGCTACTACTGTGGAATACCTACAGCTACTACAGTCGATCATCTCACACCCGTCGAGCAAGGTGGCGACAATTCAGTCAATAATCTCGTTAGTGCTTGCTCGAACTGCAACTACTCTAAAGGCAACAGGACAGAAGAACAGTACATTAAAGACAGAAACAACAAAGCACGAAGACAAGTAATGAAAAATAAACACAAAACAACCCCATTTTTTATGGGCGCAGGAC
>TARA_R110002126_G_scaffold54466_2_pt1 | contig 14564 bp, 14 predicted proteins | sample TARA_R110002126 | Tara Oceans TARA_R110002126 (sample SAMEA4397536) | marine metagenome | biome: Polar Biome; feature: [DCM] deep chlorophyll maximum layer (ENVO:01000326); material: water (ENVO:00002006), including particulate matter (ENVO:01000060) such as... | depth 30 m
CTTCTGGATCGTCTTCTGGGGGTTCGATAGGCGCATCACCGCCACCGCCGCCGCCCAAACCACCGCCGCCGCCGCCCCAACCGCCGCCGCCGACCCAACCGCCGCCGCCCCAAACACCACCACCGCCTGGAGCCGTAATGACGATAACCTCAATCTCTTCGTCATCATCATTCTCTTCTTCATCGTTTGCAATTGCTTTATTAACCCAACTAATTGCAACACCGTCCTCGCTTTCAACATCAATGTTCATATTCACCAATACAAACCCAACCACAATTGTGAATATAATGCTTATAAAGTGTCTCATTATTACTCCTTGTGAAAATTTCAACCTAGCTTAACACTTAAAATGTAAGCAAACATAGGGTAATAAAATTATCACATTTGTCAAGCTTTAAGAAACACTTTGGCAACAACAAACATTGCCAACACTGGAAATTGTAAGCATATAAACACTGCGATCCTACTTATGGGCCGATTTATGATTTTTTTGTAAGCATTAAATAGATAAATTTCTGTCGCCTTTTAGCGAAAAATAGACTTTCACACTCTGTTTCTTACGCTAAATTGTTTTTCAGGGTCGACCAAAACGGGGGCAGCTGTTCTCTTTTAGGAACTTTGAGTCGGAACAAAATAAAGTTATCTTACCGCTTTTGGCACTTTGCGGAACAACGCTTCAGATATCAAGTAAGGAATTTATTAACTGAAGCTCAAAAACTCTAGGATTTAAATTTGGCATGCCAAATTTCAGCTATCACTCTTTGCCAGTATAAGTTCTGCCAGGTCATCTTCTATGCAAAACAGGTAGGCCGTTGGGACCTGCAATACCTTAGCAAGTGCTATAACGGTTTTAAATTCCGGCGCATGCACTCCCCGCTCATACTGGTTCATTCTTGCAGACGCGACAAAACGGTCCATCCCAGCAAGTATGCCGAGCTGCTTTTGCGACAAGCCACGCATTAGGCGGGCTTGTTTCAGACGCTTTGGTAAGGGCGAACCGTCAGTATTATTCACAGTGTGAGATATTGGCTATTGAAAACTAAGATTTTCTTAGCTTTAATAGCAGCTAGATACTAAGGAATACTTAGCACTCTGAGTTTCAGGCTGGCGAATATTAAAATGACCGGCATTTACCTCACATACGGTGCTACTTGAAAACACTGCCGGCGATTGCAGCTCGGTCATAACGCCGACCAAAGGCTAATTTATTAATTAAAAATTTGGCATGCCAAATTCCCATACAAGGTACCCACTATGTTAGGTAAAGTATTAAAAGTGACGGGCTTGGTAGCTCTTGGAACATTAGATGTTCTTTTATCTGGGTCAGAGGGCAACGATAATGATCAGCTGGACATGCTGGATGACGGCATGGGCAGTGTTATTGCTGACGGAGAGCATATGAGTCGGTCAGAAGCCGAAGACGCTCAGGCTTTAGGTCAGCTCTACGATACCTTCTACTGAATTTCCTGTAATAGGAATTTGGCATGCCAAATTTTTTAGCTTATTAAGCGTCGGCTAAATACATTAAGGCTGCTTTTTTGTGCTAAACAACATATCAGATAACGTCATATTAAATAATGGGTTATCGTCAACAATTTCTTTCTGAAGTCGCCCCCACAGAGGCTTTAACTGTTTACGGATTGCCTGCGACTGCATTATTTTTGCAGCACGATAACCATAGGTAACGAAATTGCGATTGCTGAGGTGTGAGTAACGTTCGTAAAGCTTGTGTTTAAATAATCTGGTAACTTCCTTCCCTGCAATAATTTCCTTGTAGTTAGCCTTACGTTGAGTTTTTTTAGCCAGGCGAACGCCTGATTTCATTCGGCCCGAAAATTTTGCCAAAGCTGCTGAGCGAATTAATTTATGCTGCCCATCAAAAATAAAACCAAGGTACTGTAATGGCTTATTTGATTGCATCACGGAACCAAATGGCCAAAAATCACGGATCTCAGTTTTTTTAGGGTTAATATCTAGTTTTACTTTGGCAATCTCTGCCATTACAGCCTTTTCAACCAAGTCTTTATAAGCCGTCGGGACGATAAATAACATGTCGTCGCAGTATCTGTAGTAACAGCCATCGTACTGTTCAGCGATATTCTTAGCTGCAACATCAAACGTCAACATATAAATATTCGATAAAAGAGCGCTAATAGGAGAACCTTGTGGTACCCCCTTTGAGTCCGCATTTACCTGAATCAACTTATCCGCACGAATAACGCGACGGAACACTTCTGGTTCACATATCTTAAATCGACCATTTTTGGGGTTGTTCTTCGCTATTTTTAATCGTTCATATACCGTATTACGGCATACTTTCGAAAAGCGGGTAATCGAGCGGAATACATTAAAATGATCATTTGGGAGCTTGTCGGCCCCTAAAAGGTAACACCAATGCTCTTTTAATATTTGATGATCTAAGTTGTCGAAAAAACCTGTTATATCAAGTGCTATGGCGCTGCATGATCGACGCTTTTTAATTTCCTCAAAAGCGTCATTAGCAAAATCAATATTACTTTTACCCAAGGCCCGAAATGCAATTACGTTCTTATCTAGGCCTCTTTCCTTTAGAGCGACCTCATATTTAGCAGACAATAGTCTGGAATAATATGAATAGATATGGGAATCAAGATGGCCAGCATAAGCTATGGGGCGTTGTTTTACTTTCTTTTCAACTTCACCTTGGTCATTCTTAACAACCTTGAAGCTTTCGATGGTGTAATGTACCAAAGGAAAAAAAGCATGTGTGGCAACACGATTGGTATTTGTAACAATTGCAGTCGCTTTTTTTAAACCGATTGGTGCATCAAAGTGGATATACCCCCGCATTCGATACCAATCATGTTTTTTTACCATGAGCTAATCCTTGCTGCTCAGTGCAAAACCTGAAAAGGTAAGAGATTGTGGCCTTCCAATTCCCGATCCAGGCTTAACAAACGTATTTTATTACGCATTCACAGCGCTAGGCGCTGGGCCACGAATGTCAGTTATGATGTATAATATCATAGTGTCAGGAGTGTTCGACGTGAGTCTATTAACCGCCTGCTGTAGCTTCAAGAAGCGCCTGTTCCAGTTCATGGTTCAGGTAGCCCTTGACAGCTTGTGATACACCTCAGTCCCTAAAGAACTGAGCGAATTGATATTATTACCTTATTCAGTAACATTCAAGGCAGAAAAACTATCAACGGTAAGATTTTTCTATCTCAATCTCAGGCTCTTTATCTTTTGGGGCAACCACCAAAATATTACAGCCGAAAAAGGTGCGTGACATATAAGCTAACGCGTTGACAGGAGGTGCACTTCGCAATTTATTCGCAGTATCCTTACCATACCACCGGAAATGTGCTCGGTGCCTTTCAATAATATTAATTAGGCGTTCATTCCAATCAACCACACTCTCCAATGAAGGGCTCAAACGTTGATAACGCATAAACCCCTCATAAAGAACTTTTTTAAATGAACTTTGATCTGTGCCGTCATCTCTTATTTTTAAGGGATCAACACTGCATCTGAAAGCTGGTGCTCCATTTTTGAAAGTTATATGATGTGCGTCGTCATCAGGAAGTGCACCTATTTCAGATGGTCTAAAAAAAACCGAACGCTGCACCACTGTTGAATTAATATATGCGTCATTAAGCTCCGCTGGAGTATCAAAATGTGGTGCTGCATAAAATACTGCAGCACCTGACTCCTCAAGTTCGAGCAACATAGGGTGTTGTCTTGAATGTTTTGTGGGACGTAAATGCATCCGGTAAAAAGGTGTAGTAATAAGGTTCATCTGCGCTTCAAATGCTGAATCGCGAATCATTTTATGCGACAGCTTGAACTGCAAAAATAACGGAAAACCACTGAAAGGTATTTGAACATCGTAACCACCGCCAGGTTTCCCCTCATCCTGCAGAGATGGAAAAATAGGAGCTGCTCTAACGCTATGTTCTCTTATTAGTGACTCGGTTAGTGCGTAGCCATAACTGAATTCTGAAATGTCGGGATGCATGCCGTTCTCTCGTAAAACAAAATGTTAATTTAATTCACATATCATCACCATATCAATAAAAAATTCGGAAAATCCACCTTCGAGTTAAGATCAACAAGTTTTAGTCCAAATTACGATCAAGTAAGTATCTTTGAGTACTAATATACTCATATTGTGCCCTACTATAGCCATCATTTTTATAACGCTTTTGCCGGATGGCACTGCGTAATTTCTGGATGTCAGCAGGGCTAAGCATTGCTGCTATGATGCCTTCAACATCGACACAAACGCGATCTACCGCATCCAGGTATTCCTGATCGCGTAGTTCCAGCATGGCTTCTTCCAACGTCAGCGCAGCTTGTAGTAATTTAACCCGGTTTTTACCCTTGGTGATTGTGGTATCACTGCTATAAGCACGGCGCGAGACGGTAAACACCAGCAGGTATTCAATGACATACTCCAGATCCTGAACGTTTACTTTGGTTGTTGCTACTCTTGCCATGCTGAAAACCTAATTACCGCTGCTTAATTAACGTCTGAGAATTTGGCATGCCAAATTCGTGTCAATCAGAGTCTAAACGACGGGGCCAATGCATTTCAGTGAAAAGCTATCCCCAAATTTCATAGGTTTTCTTTCGGTACAGTCAGCAAAGCCACAAGCAAAAAATTTGGCATGCCAAATTCCCAAATCCACAACAAAAGATTTAAGGTAGGCATCATGAGCAAATGCCCCCTTTTTTTGACTGGCTGCCTGCAACATGTCACCCATCAGGGCAATCACGTAAATCTTCCTATATTAACGCGTTTAACTGCTGCGTTTTCCCTATGCATTTTCGGCGAGATCAGTCCGGCCGGTTTATCTAAACGAACAGGGGCGAATAGGCTTAGTTGCCGCTGAACTGGAGCAATCCAGTCAGTTAGTTCTTACAACTCTACAACCCTATTCCCTGACAGGTATTTGCAATGACTAAATTTGATGTTGAAACAGAACTGGCCAAGTTAAAAGCTGAAACCCGTGCCCTGCGCCAAACCCGGTTTAAAAACTCAAGGCTAAATGCTTATCGTGGCGAGCTGGTAACGATGCATAAAGAAGGTGCAACCGTTGCCGAATTGCAGCGATGGCTTAAAGCAAAACGCATCTCGGTAGCCTGGACTACCGTTAAACGCTGGTTAGATAACCATGGCTAAATTTGCCAAGCCTGCCAAACAAGCTGCAGCTGTAATGAAACAGTTGCAAGGCGATGTGGTTAAATCAGTCGGCTCAGTGCGTAACTATGAGCAGGCGTTAACCAGTATTGCCGACTACTGCCAACAAATGAAGCTGCCGAGCTTAAGGGCAATGTCGATAGGTGATGCCATTACCTATCTGGAGCTACGCGGCCAGATTGTTGGGCAGAAAACCCTGGACTTAGAACGCCAGGCGCTGCAAATCATGTTGCATCATGTTAGTAAGGCTTTACCAGAAAATTCTCGCCTACCGGTTATCAAATCTGAACAGCAACAAGTCTTAAAATCCCGCGCTTACACTGAGCCGCAAGTAGAGATAGTTGCAGGCAAACAATTTGCGTCGAATTCACTGGCCACGCAGCTTAGCTATGCTGCTGGTTTACGTGCACACGAACTGCTAACACTGGCCCGTTGCAATGAACGGTCTGCAGATAAGCGACCGGCAAACGAATACAAATGGGCCGGGCGTGATGGTGTTTTGTATACGGTGCAAGGCAAAGGTGGCCTGATCCGCCAGGTTCTGTTGCCGACCAAATTAGCCGAAGAGTTGGAGCAACATCGCAGATCACAGCCTGTTACTGTGCGCGACCGGGATATTAACTACCTAAGCCGATATAACATTGCTGGCGGCCAGCGCTGGTCGAATTCATTTAGCGCGGCATCTAAGCGAGCATTAGGCTGGTCACGCGGCGCTCATGGTTTACGCCATAGCTATGCCCAACAGCGGATGTATGAGCTGCAAATACAGGGTTTAATAAGAGCTGTAGCACTTGAAACCGTTTCACAGGAAATGGGGCATTTTAGGCCGGAGATTACCGAAACGTACCTCAGATAGGAATTTGGCATGCCAAATTCCTTCACCCTGCGGCGGGCGTCTCTTTTTAGCCAAAACTAACCCAAACTTAGCTTTGCTTGAATCTATTGCGTACGATTCGAACTGCATCCCCTGTAGCAAGCTTTTCCACTGGTAAATCAAGGACAACATTGATGATGTCTGCCATTGCGTTATTGCTAAAACGAAATTTTGTTGGCAGTCCATTGGGCTCATCAAATTTGCTGTCAAATGCAAGTACGAAGTCTTTAATATCCGACTCTCGGCCATTAATAACATGCTCAGGATATTCAGAATGGGCAGGCTCCGGTTGCTCTTTCTCAAATTCAGCAATCGCTACAACTAGATCAGATACATCAGGCCAGTACTTCAAATCATACTGATACGTTAGCGCTTCTATTTTTTCAGACACGTGAGTCTGATATAGATAATTATTTTTGCATGCTAAGCCAAGTAAATCAGCGATAAATTGATAGTCTGATTTTAAAAACCCCGATTTTTCATACAGCTCGGACTGCCTCTTTAATTTACCAGATAAATTGAGGGCAAGATTTACTATATCTTGCTGTAGCTCTTTCAGTTCCTTGAGGTCAATTCTTGCCTGTGTCACATCTTTCTTGCTGTAATTGATGCTGCACCAAATATGCTCCAGAGTAAGCCATAGATATGAGTTGTTGGGCGGCGCTTGTTCCATCATATCCATATATCCAAACTCTCCAACCAACTCTTCAAAGGGCTGAGTCAGCTCATTCGCTCGCTGAATCATACTCTCCATTGTTGGCCAGTAAGGCATCCCAATTCGTTTTTCTCTATCACTGTTAAGCTCTCGCTGAATAAATGCTTTGCAGAAATTGCGCGGACTGTCTTTCGGAAGTGTCATTCAATGATTCCTGTTAATTGAATTGCTATTGAGGCTAACTCACTGTGAAATCAGCGTCCGTATCTGAACAAAATTTTTCAGCGCACTTTCAGATCGTCAACAGTAATATCGTCATTTTTGTTCAAGGATATTGCTGTAACCATTACCGTTCATTATTAGTGAAACTTGAAAGCTAAGATTATATTAGTTTTAATGAGCCTTGAAATGCTAAGGATTTCTTAGTTAGAAATTTGGCATGCCACATTCCTTTTTAAGGAACGCAGCTTGCCGATTGGTCATCCTGGAGAGTACATGAACACTGACAATCTTTATCAGATAGCAGAGTTAAGGCCGTTTATACCTACTATTATCGAGTTACAAAACCGGATTGCTGGCATCGAAAAATACCGCGAACCGCTAGGTTTTGAGCTGGCAGAATCTTATGAGACTGAAGAGCAACTGTTTCACGATTTGTTCAGGCAGAAAGCCTTTGCCTTCCAGGTTAGCAACGAGCGAGAAGAGTGTTGGGACATTCTGACTGCAACCTTCAGCCAGTTTGCGGCGCGCAGTGTAGACCTGACCTTTGCTGCCAAAGGCAATAGCCCCGAGCGCTTACAAGCAATAAGCCGGTGGCTGATCCTACTCTGTGACTGGAACCAGACAGGCATTGTAGACACGACAAAGCACTGAACATTTTCCTGAATTGATAACGGAATAATTTGGCATGCCAAATTTTTTTGTCTAACGCAGAGCTTTTGTACCTATTTTTCTTAAAACCCCACAAAATCCACCCCACCTTTTCGCTGAAACCATTCCCGATATGTGAACAATAGGAAGCACTTTGAACTAAAAAGAGAAGTGCTAATGAAACCCTTGTTTTATCGCATAGAGGAAATTGCTGCGCTGCTGCATGTTTCCAAGCAAACGCTGTACAACCACATTAACCACAACAAAAAATCGGCAAATCAATATCCGGTCCCACCTTTTTTAAGGATCAATGGCAGGTTACTGTTTTCCGTTGCTGAATTCGAAGCATGGGTGAAAGCCCAACCTCGTCATTAATGGTGGTATATATATGAATGACAACATATTCGAATGCAATCTCAGGGCCCCGTACTCACTGAAATCCGACTTATTTTCATTAGAACTTCCTATCTATGCGATAAGCAGCAAATCTAGGGAACCGGTAGAGCTTAAATATAAAGACACTTTCGTTCGCATTACCCCGAGCCATATAGGAAGAGCAACCGTCAAAGACAAGGAAATAGTTATTTATTGCCTAAGTCAGTTGATGGTACAGCTGAATAGTAAATTACAGCCAGGCGAAATAGCATCAGTCTGTACATTCGACTTTCTTAAAACCACAGGACGTGGAGCATCAGGAAGAGCTTATCAGGACTTCAATCTTGCATTAGAGCGACTTAAAGGCACCATAATACAAACAAATAGAACTATAAATGGTAAGCCCATAGACCAGATTTCGGGCATTATTGAGTCTTACAAAATCAGCGAGTCAAAGAGCCGTCGGGTCGAAATTAAACTTGCTGACTGGATAATACAAAGTGCTCTGGAGAACAAGATACTAACTCTTGATCCATCTTATTTCGGCATAAAACGTTCTTTTGATAAACGAGTTTACGAAGTTTGTCGCAAGCTCTGTGGCAAGTACCACACACTTAGCATTCGTTTGGAAAACTTCCATACCCTTGTAACAGGGACTGGAACCGCGGCAAAATTCAAACGAGATTTAACTTTGCTTATATCTCGAGGCAAGATGCTTGGATATAGAGTAAAGCTCAAGGACCAAATGGTTCGGATTTACAAAGATACACCAGAAGGTAAAAAGTTTTTGACAAAAGACATGCTGGCAGGGATTGTCTAGCTAACAGGACCTATCGTGGATTTGGTTGTGGATATTACCGTGCAAATGCGTTTATTTACCGTACACATTGGCATTAAGAATTCGTACATTTTAATGTCAGACCACAGCGGTAGCGCTTATCACTTATGGCATATAAATCGCTTAACAAGGTCTTGGTGGAGTAACTGTACTAACTAAAGATAAAATAACTGGCCGTCTGTCAGTTTAATAAAGCAATTGAATAGTACTAATCACTAAATGCAAGCAAAGGGATCTTGTACCCCGATTATGTTGTAAGTGAGAAAGATGCAAGGTAATGTTGAGTACATTAGATGTATGTCGTTAATTGTATCCATATTTAACTAAGGGTGCACCGATAATTATCCGTAAATTTTCTCTGGAGATACATTGAGTAGGCATGCGTTAGACCTATTAATAGATTCAGGACTGCTCACTGCGTCTGGAAAACCTACAGAAATTTCTAGTCTCCCAGACGATGAGATATCTGCTCGTATTTCTCAATATATTAACGCTAGAGCTCAAACGGTTGATGCAGAAATTGAAAAAATCGAGCTTTCAGAAAGACTTAGTGCACTATTTAGCTCAGAATCTACAGAATCTTCTGTTGTAAAATTGCTGCCTTCAGCGCTGGTTTATAAAACTATAATAATTGACGATCCGTTAGTATCTTCAAATAAAGATATCAGTTATGACACCATTAAAGACGGCTTAGATTTATTTTCTAAATATTTCCAACTTATAAAAGCAGATATCGTAAGAATAATACCGTTATCATTCATAAATAAGCCAAGCGATGAAGTGCCGCTTCTGATCTCAGACGATGCTTTTAGATCGAGCATACCTGACGATTTACATGACTTTATTCATAGCAGGGCTCAACTCAAATCTGTTATCAGAGATGAATTCGGTAGAATGCTGATATTGAATGAGATAGCTTCAAAGAATCGAAGGCCAGCTTTGAATGTTGGTTTTAAAGGAGATTTCTGGAAAAAGGGTGTTCAGTTATACCTGTTTCAAACATTGGAAAAAATTAAGGAAGCAAACGGCGATATCGAGTACAAGCAAGTATGGGAACCAAATAAGTCGTTATCAAAAGAAAAATTCGACCAGTGGGCGTATCAAGCTATCAACCAGGCTATGAGAATAAGGCTGAGAAATATATATAATGAAACAAGGCTCGCTAGTAAATTACAACATACATCTGTCACCGAATCACAGTTCGAAGCCGAATTGTTGAACTACTCCGGAACCAAGAATACGTCCCCGCCAAATAATCCCTGCAGATTTCTCGAAGCCAATAAAGCGTTAATTGATGTAGCGTCACCGGAAATGGTTGTTGAGTTGCGTGATAGGTACTCCGGAGCTTTTGAGAGGTTCAATTCCTCCTTGCTGAACGCTGTTGAACATTTAAAAGATGCAGCCCCAAATGAATTTGAAGCTAGAGCTCAACATTACTTCATTAATGAAATCTTGCCTCAAATAGATGAGTTGAGAAGTAATGCTCGGAATATTGCTCGATCAGCAACCAAAGGGTCTTTGGTATCGCTAGGTGGGATAACAACAGCGATGCTCTCTGGTTCTTACCTACCATTAATTCCGTCGCTTCTGATGACAGTAGCAGGAGGTGCTTCGGAAATCTTGGATTCAGTTGGTAGACACCAAGATTTTAAGAGAACTCCAGTTTATATATGGCATCGCATAACCAAAGCACGATAACAAAATTGAATTAACCACTGAGATTTTTTATGGAACAGCACGATATACACGGATTTTCATCTGATAGACCAATAACAAAGATTGAGGACGACTTACTAGGTCGTTCAGACTTCTCCGCAGATTTAGCAGCAGCAATGGCCAGCTGGCATGGGAACGACAGTTTGGTAGTAGCGTTACATGGTGATTGGGGCTCAGGTAAGTCATCAATTAAGAATATGGCACTTTCTAATCTTGCCACAAGAGAGAATAAGCCGGATGTTATTGAGTTTTCTCCGTGGGAGTGGGCTGCTCAAGACAAGATTACAGCTTCTTTTTTCGAAGAAATTTCAAAATCCATAGGGCGAAAAGACAAAAGCAAATCTGGAAAAAAGCTAGCTGCATCTCTAAAAAAATATGGGCGCTATCTAAACACAGGTGAGTCAGTAGTCACTGGTCTTTCAGCCGCTCTACCTACATTATTTTTGCTAGCAACTTTAATTGGACTTGGGGGAAACTTTTCTGATAAAGCATGGGTAAATAACATTAGTACATTTATGCTCATTATTTTAGCCAGTTGGGCGGGGGCATTAAAGTGGGGGGAAGGATTTCTTAAAAAAATAAGTGGGAACGCCGAAGCAACAGCAAAGGATAGCGAGCAGAATCTAAGCGATATTAGGCAAGAGCTAAGCAGTTTATTACTAAATAGAAATAAACCTTTAATAGTCGTTATGGATGACTTAGATAGACTGACCTCTACTCAGTTAAGGTTGGTTTTCCAACTTATCAAAGCAAACTTAGAATTTCCAAATGTGGTTTTTCTACTTTTATTTCAAAGAGATATAGTAGAAGACAAAATGAACGATGGCAAGCAACTAGGCAGAGACTATCTAGAAAAGATAATCCAAGTGCCCTTTAATATACCCTCTATAGAGACAACAAAACTTCACAATTTATTGTTTAAAAAGATAGACACAATATTAGAGCAAGATAATTCTGCTGCGAAGATGTTTGACTCTGGCAGGTGGGGGAACATCTTTTATGGTTCAATGCAAAGTTACTTTGATAATCTAAGAAATGTTTACAGATATACTTCTACTTTATCCTTTCACTTTGCACTCCTTAGAGGTAAAAAAGCCTTTGAAGTAAATCCTGTAGATCTAATTGCAATTGAATGTTTAAGAGTTTTCGAACCAGATGTTTATAGAGAAATAGCACGTTCAAAAGAAATTCTCACTAAATTTAATACTGATAGAACTGACAGAAATGAGGATGCAGCCCTAATAAATGGAATATTTGATAAAGCGTCTATTAACAAAAAAAACTTAGTGAAAGAAATGATGGAGTACCTGTTCCCTACCATTGAAAGCACTTTAAAAGGAGTGATTTACTCAATAGATTTTCAGAGAACTTGGTTGAGGGAGATGCGTATCTGCCACCCTTCAAATTTTGAAAAATACTTCCTTTTTTCAATTCCTATCGGAGAACTTTCTAACTCAGATCTTCAGGAAATGCTTCACCTTACCGCCTCTTCTGAGAAGCTTTCTTCGTTCATTTTATTACTAAAAGAACGCGGCATTCTTAAAAATGCACTATCACAGTTTGAATCATTTACTAATGAAATCCCATTAGATAACGGAAGTGCCTACATCAAAGGTATATTGGACATTGGCGATCTCATTGATCATGAATCAACAGGATTTACTTTTTTTAGCTCTAACACACATGCTACAAGACTTGTTGTCTGGTTTCTTAGACGTATAGATGATGTGGAGCAAAGAGGAAAATTACTGCTCGATTGCTTTAAATCATCAGATGGGCTGTCTATTGTTGAGCACATATTGCAAAGCGAAGAAAATCGCCGGCAAAAAGCTGACTCTGCCCAAACACTTAGAGACGATGAGTTCGAACTTATTAAATTAGAGTTTGTGAAAAAATTAGATGAAATGTCTGCTAATTCTCCAGACAAATTACTTAATCATGAACACTTGGTTTCTTTTTTATACAGATGGAAGCGTTGGGGTGATGAAAGTAAGGTAATACACTGGTTGGAGCTACAGGTTAAAACTATAGAAGGATGTATGAAGTTATTAAAAGGATTTGTAACTAGATCAGCCTCTCAAACAGTGGGGGATTATTCGGTTAAGATCAAAACATACATTAAGCTTGAAAATATTGAGAGTTTTTTGGATATTGAATCAATTCGTCAACAAGTAAGTGAACTTGATGAATCCAAGCTTGATGCCGAAGATCGGCAAGCATTAAAAGCTTTTCAAGATGCTTTGGAGAATAGGGCTAATGGAATTACTGATGATGACTGATAATTTTACAGTCTAATCCAGATCGTAACTTGAAGTTGAGCAGCCTGTCAGACATGGTCACGCTTTTACCTGAAAAAGCAAGTATACTTTATTAACTCAAACAGTCATTCACGTCGAAATGAATGTTTGAGTTGGTCCTTCATTTATACTAAAAACTCTGCCAACAAAAAAAGCTTTTGTTCCTTCGTCATTCCCGATAACAAAGCCTTGAGACTATTCATGTCAGCCACAGGAGCTTCAACTGCACGCCCGGCATATTGATTTATCCGCGTTACAATGCGCTGCGCGGGCTCCTTCAGCTCCTCCGCAGTGAGCACTGTATAACCAGCAGTAACGTCGTTACGACCCGTCTTGTGGTTTAGTAACCGCTTAATGGTGTAAGTGCCTATACCCAGGCTCTCCGCGATTGAGCAGTAGGTTCTTCTCAGGTCATGCAGGGTAAAGCTGATACCTGCCTGCTCGTTAATCTTTTGAATCACCTTTTTCGGCTCTGTAATGCGGCCTAAGCGATTATTAGCCCCGAACACGAAGTCCGTTACCTTGTATTCCTTACGTCGTAGCAGAATGGCTTTTAAAGGCCCGGTAATCGGCAATTCAAGATCATCATGGTTTTTGGTATCACGCAGGATAAACAACTCATCTTTCAGATACACATCTTGCCATTTTAGATCCAGCAGCTCGGTTCGGCGTAGGCCGGTAAAGGCGGTAAATTCGACGTAATCACATACCGCGACAGTGAAATCCTGCCGATAAGCTATCGCTTCATCGCGCAGTGCATTTATTGCCTGCATAAATGGCTTTAACTGCGATGGCCGCAGCCTTGTCTGGCGACGGGCCACGTTATTCCAGGCGCGCTTTTCAGATAGCACTACCACGGGGTTTACCGGAAACAAAGTGCGGTTAGCCGAGTCTTTATATTCCGCTTTAGCAAAGTTAAACAAGGCTCGTACTGTACGCATGGTGTAATCAGCTTGTGCCCTGCTTGACTGGCTGAGCTTTTGATGGCGTTTGTACACCATATCTTCACTGATATCGGCCATCCGCTTTTGCTGCCAATCAGCGAGGTAGCATTTCATTAATTGTTGATAGCCACGCAGTGTGGTGTCTTTTAAATCACGCTGTTCAAGAAAGCGCTGGAATACTTCGGAGAGTTTAACTGAGGCAGCTCGAAACTGTCGCTTGCTGTCATTCGGGTTGATACCATCTGCCATATCCGCCATCGCTTTACGCGCTAGACGGCGGGCGCTATCTACCGTTAGTGCCGGAAAATCGCCTAAAGTTACTGACAAGGGCGTTGCCCTGCCCGCCAGCTTTTTATAAACACGAAAGGCCTTTTTGCCGGCAGTGACATCGAGCACCAAACCTGGCATCTGGGTGTCGTGCCAACGGGTACGTTTTTCGGTGATGGGTAAGGCTGATATTTCAGCTTCGGTAAAGCGAAAGTGGTTGGTTCTGGTCATAGCGGTGCTACCTCTGTGCTACTTTCAATGCAAAATCGACGGCGTTGTTTTGCAACGCATTTATGCATCAGAGGTAGCTAACCAAGCAATAAGCTGCTGAATTAGCTATGTAATTTAGTAAAAGTCTATTTCAATCAGTAAACAGCGGTAAACCGCCTTAGAAGGCCTCATAATCGATCGGTCGCTGGTTCGAGTCCAGCTGGGGCCACCATTTCAAGCTTCGCTTTCATGCTAACCCTCAGCGGACTAACCAACTATACTTTACTGTGCTGCTAGCGCTACCTGCGGCATTAGTGCCTGCCACCAAAAGCTGTT
>TARA_R110002126_G_scaffold110456_2_pt1 | contig 14525 bp, 19 predicted proteins | sample TARA_R110002126 | Tara Oceans TARA_R110002126 (sample SAMEA4397536) | marine metagenome | biome: Polar Biome; feature: [DCM] deep chlorophyll maximum layer (ENVO:01000326); material: water (ENVO:00002006), including particulate matter (ENVO:01000060) such as... | depth 30 m
GGTGCCAGCAGGTGCACCGTTAAAAATAGTGCCAAAAGCAATGGGTGGCAAGAAGGAAGGAAAACGGGCATCATTGCCAGATGTAACCGAATAATGAGGTGATACCTAAATACCTAAAATACCTAAACTTCTATAAACTATTTATATATTCTCAATTCTTATAAGAGGTTTAGGGAAAAGTAGGTATTTTAGGTATTTAGGTATTTTAGGATTTAGAGATAAAACGACTATATAATTATCTAACATAAGTATATAGGAATGGATACCAAGTTTATGGACGGATTAAAGCAATCGCTTACGAGCGAGAAGTTATCGCAGAAGACGATAGAGATGTACCTAATCAAGTTACGTATATTGAACGACAACAAACCGTTTGATAGTTTAGCGTTCTTAAAGGCGAAACCCACAATCAAGTCAAAGTTGGAAGCAATCGCAAATGACAATACTCGCAAGAGTTATGTAGCGTCTATCGTGGCGATTTTGAACAGACAAAAAGGTAAGACGTGGGAGGCAATCAACAATTATTACCGTGTTCTGTTTGCAAAGGAGCGTAGCATTTTTGCAGAGAAACCTACCAGCGAGAAGACCGAAACACAGAAGGAGAACTGGTTGACGTGGGACGAGGTCAAAGCAGTATTCGATAAACTCAAAGACAAGGCAGAAGACGTAGTTAAGAAACCGCGTATGTCTAATGCTGACCGTAAGGTGATTGAGAATTATATGATACTGGCATTGTATGTGTTGCAACCGCCACGTCGTAACGACTGGTATTATACAGTCATTGGTAAAGGCGACGACGATAAGAAGAACTATGTAGATATGAAGGACGGCAAGTATTACTTCAACAATTTCAAGACTGCAAAGTCAGGTAAGGAAGTGATTGATGTGCCCGATGAAATAATGCCAGTGCTTAAATGGTATATCAAACACATGAACCTTAACGATGGTGACTACCTATTGTTTCCAGACGATGATGTGAGAACCAACAGCAACCGTATGACCAAGTCATTGAACAGCATACTGGGTAAGAAGGTGGGTGCATCTATGTTACGTCACATATATTTATCTAACAAGTACGGTAAGGTGTTGAACGAACAAGAAGCAGATGCAAACTTCATGGCGCATTCGGTGGGAACTGCGAAAACCTACATCAAAGATGAGTAGGATAAATGAAATTGATATATACCATTGACATAAATGATATATATAACTGGATAATATGAAATAATAACAGGAATTATCATTGTATTATATGATATAGAGAACAAAATTTAAATTTTATAGTTGAAATCACATATTTATATGATAATTCTCGTTTTATAAGTCGTTTTTCTATATTTCTATTAGTATTATCCTATACTGCACATATCAAAACGATATATTCCATTAGCATATATCGTTTCATAATTCATCTACCGTTGTTCTCTACCTTCATCAACCATATCTGCCATTCCAAATCTGTTATCTCCTGCTGCCGCTGCTTAATACGTCCCATTATTTTTAGACAACCACGGTGTGCAGTGCTGAACACAACTTCGTTCATACCGTTAACCATTATGTATCGTCTGGTATGTTTGAACTTCCCGCCGCATATTGTGCAGCAATCTTCATCGCCGTTATCCATTATTCGTATGTTCTCGTTATTTCGTCGTAAGCACATTTATCCTAAACTATATATTATTGCGCGATATTAATATTACCATAATAATTTATCAGCGTAGTAACTGGGAGACCCGACTACCTTACGCGTCTTCTCGTGTCGTATCTTATACAGTCGCCGACGTTCGTCGGCAACCTCCTTACCGTCTTCCTTCATAAATGTGGCGTAGTCCTTATAACCAATTGCACCCACAGACGCTACGATGTTGCCGTCCTTATATACGTCTATCTTCTTACCTTTCTTCGTAGAAGGTTTTACTTCTACACCAAGTAACTTCGATTGCTTAAATGTATGTGGTAATATTTTGTAACTCATGTATATTATACTCACAGATTATTTACGTGTGAAATTGCTAATAGAATGAGCGCGTAATGTATCCAGCACTTTCTTTGCACCATACCCGATAGCACGCCCGATAAACGTCCGCTTCAATAATGGTGTTGCCAATTTGAGAACATGGTCTGCAATACTGGGTTTTTTTTTACTCTCATACATCTTCTGCTTACCTATCAGGTTCTTCTCTACGTGTTCACTAATAGCATCGCCTTTTACACGATGATGCGTGCTTTTCTGCATCAGTTCTTCTCTCACTTCCGGCGAAACACTCGGCGGTTTTTGCAGTGCAGAACTACCAGAGTTAAATGTATGCAGTTCTTTTACATTATCACGCACATACTTATTGGTTGCCATTGCGTGGGAACTGGTCGAACCACCTAAACTATGAGATGCAAGATATATATCGTAATTGGGTGTCTCTTTCTTCAACTTTTTAATTATCTGTTCCGTCTGCTTTGTACGCCGATTGTGCATTCTATCTGCTTCCTTATTTCCCAATGCAATGTTCAAATCTGCACGTATGTCCTTACGGGCAGTGTTCGGGTTCGCCAAATCAGTGCCTTTGTGCGACAAAATATAATGCGGTTTTTCTTTGTGCTTAAATGTTGAAATCTCTGGGTTACTGTAAGCATCTAATTTAGTGTAACCCATTGGTGGGAAATCGGTATATGATGCTTCCGCGGCGGACGCTAAATCACTGGTGCTGGGTGGCGAACTCGCTGGTGTATTCTCGGTATTGTCCATTATTATAATATCTACATATATTAAAAATGGATTACACTCAATCAAATGTTCTCTCTATGACCGGTGGAACCGATTTTGCGACTATTGCAGACCTGGCAAACTACGTGGATTTAACTACTAACCAAACCATAACAAGCGGTATTAAAACGTTTACTACCTTACCACAGTCGTCTGCTGTTCCATCAACTGGAAATCAATTAGTAAATAAGACGTACGTTGATGGTGCATTCGTAACATTGGGAACTACTCAAACGATTACGGGTGCCAAGACAATAAACGCGAATTTGAGATTGAATAACACAAGGCAATTAATTTTTGGAACTACGACTGGTTGCTCTTTGAGTTTTACAAGTCCAAGTCTCATGGTTTATGATAATGCAGCGGGAGGCACTCACTTTTTTTTTATTAGTGGTTCTCCATCGGTGGATATAGACAGCGGTGGATTAGTTATTAGAACTGGTAAGAAGGTTCAGTTTTACGCTGGTGCTACTATTTTTGAAAATAGTGGTGGAAATGCGTTTGATACTAATATAATAAGTGGTTATCAATATAATTTCAAAATTAACTCGGTAGATAAATTTAAAATTCACCCGACTTTTGGGTGTTATGTCACTGATGATTTGAACCTAACCACACAAAAATATATCAATTGGACTGGCGGTTCATTTCAACAAGAAGATAGTGTGGGACTGGCGTATGTGTATAATGTTCCAAGCACATTTAATCACTCATTTAAAATTAACAATACAGAAGTAGTAAAAATAAGCACTGATGTAAATGGGACACTATTTACTTTCCCCGCTGGGACAATTATGCGCGAATACACATCGTTTAACTGGTTTTTGTATCAATTACCCGCAGCACACACTTTGAAATATCAAGTTGGAGGCGTAGATATTATGGAAGTCAGCAACTCTGGTGCAATTATTTATGAGAGTTTGAGTATGCGAAATGGTAAGCGTGTGGTTTGGGACGAAGGTTTTACTAATTTAGCATATCTACGAAAAGACACAACTACATCAACTTTTGACTATGAAGTAGCAACTGGTTATTCGCATAAATTCATGGTGAATTCCGTAACACAATTGTTATTAAATACGACTGGTGCGACATTTACTGGCGGGATTTATATGAAAGCGGGACAAGCAATATATCCCGATGATACTCTGTTAGGCGGTGCTATAAGTAGCGGTGGTTCGGGTGGAATACGCTTTGATGCCGATACTGGTGGAACTTTTAGATTTATAAACGACAGCACATTAGCACTTACCATAAACGGAACAAACATAACAATTCCAGCAAATCAAGAGTTACAATTTGGTCCCACTGGTTCTAATATCACACACGTTGCGGGAACGACACTACGCTATAACGTTCCAACTGGCGACACTCACGCATTCCGCATCAATGCGGTAGACCAGTTACAAATTTTAACATCGGGTATTAAAGTCACGGGCGGGTATTTTACCAAGTTAGGTGCTGCTGGTGCTTTTCAAGCATCAGTGTTTAACAACGCCTGGACGTTTCCAAATTACACTGCATATATAGATGGCACCAATATTGGTAACTACACAATAAGTGACATTCGTATCAAGAAGAACATTGTGCCCGCCCGCCCGATACTGGATAGACTATCAAAGTTGTCTATGATTGAATACAACTATATTGAGAATGGATTGTTTAAAGATGACGGCGTTCTGCATTACGGATACATAGCACAAGAAATTAAAAAAGAGTTTCCGGAATTTTCCAATTTAACGATTGGTGAGGATACAGATATGACCGAAGATGGACACATACAACCAATTCGTGTAAATGCAGAGTTCTCAAATTTATTCATGGGTGCCACATTAGAACTCAATAAGAAGGTAGAAGCACAGCAGGCACAGATAGAAGCACAGCAGGCACAGATAGAAGCACAGCAAAAACAGATTGATGGATTGGTTCTCGCACTCTCAAAAATTCTATCACCATAATATATATGCCGCCCAAAAAGAAACCCAACTTACAACAACAAAAAACCAAGAAGCGTGAACAAGACTTAATCAAACTTAACGAGAAAGCGGACGCATTTAGACAATCATTACTCGCGCAAAAACCGGTTATTGATTTAGCAGGTAATATACTGCCGGATAAAATGCTGGTAACAGATATAAATAAATGTGTATATAGTATATAAGAATGCCATCACCAACATACCAACAAAATAAAGCACACATATATAAATGGCGTGAGCAGAATGCAGACCGTAACAGAGAACTTAATCGAATAGCGCGACGCCGATGCGACGCATGGAAGAAGATTGCCAAGACATTTTTAGGCATTCTTATTTAGGAGTTTCTATTTAGGAATATTACATTATTGTAAAAAATTGAAATAATGTAATTAACAAATAATATAGATAAATATCTCTATACTGAATATATAGAATGGCATTGACTAAATTCTTAAACAAGTACACGGTTGAAACAGGCAGCAAGGCGGTAATTACTCACACGGGTATGGTGTGTGGTAAATACTCTATTCCAGATGATGAACTGCCCACGGTATTAGATGTAGTATACAAGCAATGTGTCATAGGCGGGCGGGAGGAACATCTGGTAGAACGACAACATGAGACTGGTGCGATTCTCATTGATTTGGATTTTAAATATGCCATTGACTGTAACAAGCGTATGCACAATAAGGCGTGGATTGATGACCTATTGGACATATACTTAAATAATATAAAAAAGATTGCGAAGGTGACTGATGAGTCATTTAAAATGTTCGTCATGGAAAAGGACTACGTTCGAGAAGTGACAAAAGAAGGAAATCAAACAAAAGATGGTATTCACATTATTATTACCATTAACAGTCCACGTATGGTTCAGGAGAAACTACGGGAGTTAGTTATTGCTGATAGTGCAGAGTTGATTGCACGCCTACCATTGCAGAATTCTATTAATGATGTATTTGATAAGGCATTGAGTACTGGTGCCAATGGTATTGTATTGTTTGGTTGCCGAAAACCGGAAGGCAGACCATATAAATTAACGTACGCTTATGACTGTCATTATGACCCGAGCGATGGTGAATCGTGCAGAAAGGATTATCCTACCACGATGACCAAAGAAACATTCATGCAACTATGCGTTAGAAATACCGATAACCGCACAGAGTTCCAATTTGCGCCGTTAGCATTGGAGACAACACAAAAGAAAAATACAAACATAACCAATACAATTGTAACTACACGCACTAATAAAACCGACAAGTGGATTGAGTTATTACATGATGTTATTAAAAATGATGTTAATGGTCGGGAATGGGTAGTAGATTGGCAAAACTACCATCGCATTGCCAAGATATTGAAAACAAACGATTATAAAGTGGAAGACCTTATTGATTGGCAAAAACTGGCAGGCGATAAGTATAAGGACTGTCACCAACAAGAAACACGTGATTTATGGGACAAGATTAATGTTGATAAAAAGAATCATTTACGTGGACTACAAACTATTGCAAAGAAAATAAATAAAGATGGTGCTTATGACCAATGGTTAATTAAGTATAATGCATATATCTCATTGGATACATTAGATAATGGTGAGAATGATACTGGTAAGTTTATTGCACCACAATTGCAGAACGAGTTGGTATTTTGCAATAATCATTGGTATATGTTTGATAGTAAGATTGGTTTATGGCGTATAGTATCAAAACCGCATTCCATCATTATTACGCACATACAAGACCGCATTAGTGAAAGTCGTGGACTGATGAACAAACTACAAGAAAAAAGCAAAGATGAAGAAGAGAAGAAACGTTTGGAAGGTGTCATTGCCAAATATACAAAACATTATAAAGAAGTGGGTAAAGGTGCATTTTCATCGCAGATAATTAACGTTTTAACCGACGTGCTGCATGATGGACAGTTTGATTTACAGTTAGATACTGCTACATATCAGGTTGCATATTTAAATGGAATATTAGATTTACGCACGTTGAAGTTTAGAGAAGGACTACATGCGAGTGACTACCTAACAAAGACTATTCCATATAATTACGTGAAATCTGCTGATAAGGACGTCGCACACATTCGTAATGAGTTGTTGAAAATATGCAATAACAACATCGCACATTTAGAATACTACTTATCGTTTCTGGGTTATGCAATGACGGGCGATAGTATGAAAATCCAGCAATTTTGGTATCTACGCGGACAGACCGCGAGCAATGGTAAGAGTGTGATATTCGATGCATTGACGCAGATTATACCTAATTATGTTACCAAATTAGAAAGTGACCTATTTGAGACTGATTACGGTAGTCGTCATAAAGAAGTTGCAATGTGGCGCGGTACACGAATTGCGTGGTTGAATGAGGTGTCCAGCAAGAAACAAGATGATAAGGAAATTAAGAATTTAGCAGAAGGAACGCCGGTTCGTTACAAGGTTATGTATGGTGGTATGAGTACAATGCCTATATCATTCAAACTCTTCTTCGTGTCCAATAATACCATGAATTTTAAGGCGGATAATGGTGTGAAACGCCGTTTGCGCATGGTTCAGTTGGATAGTGAGTTTGTTGATGGCATTGAAGACGACCCAGTTAATTGCCGGTTTAAGAAGGACACGTCGTTTGGCACGCTTTTGCTTACACAATACAAGTATGCATTGATGGACTTATTATATTCATATTCTCAAAAGTTTGCAGTGGAAGGCGCGTTGAAACCATACCCCGCAGAGTGGAATGATGCTGTGGAAGACGTTTGTGCTGATAACAGTGTTATACCACAACGCATTGATGATATGTTTGATTGTAGTGACCCGAGTGCAATGATGAGTCGAGTAGATATGGATTATCAGTTGTCGTTGTTGCGTTTGAACGTAAAGGCGTTTAAGGACGTGCTGGTTAGCATGAGACGTAAAAGCGTGAAGTATGATAGTCAGCGTATTCTTAACAAGGTTAAAGGTTGGTGGAGTGGTATTAAATTGAAGGTGGGAACCGATGAAACAACCGATGAAACAACCGACGAGTCAACCGACGAGTCAACCGACGATGAGAATTAGTGGGACTATACTGACCAATACCTAAATACCTAAAATACCTAAACTTCCCTAAACCTCTTATAAGAATTCAAATTATATAAATAGTTTATAGAAGTTTAGGTATTTTAGGTATTTAGGTATTTTTAGGTATTGCATCAAAAACACAACATTTAGCAACATTACTAATATGTTATTTAAATCAATAAGAAAATGGAGGATAAAAGTAGGAATACTGTATATATGCCACTGTACTTTTTTGAGTTTGGCGGCGAAAGTTGGACGCGGTATTTCTATACTGACGGCGAGGCGCGAACATACGGCGAGTCGATGACGGAGAACATGGAACATCTGGGACCGATGTGCATAATGCGGCGGGTTCCATACGAGGACGATTTATCATACGGTTATTATTGGATAGTGATAGTTTAGGATATATTAACGACTTTTGTCTAAAAAAAATATAGTGTAATTATATAATGCCTAACCGTTGGGTAGAACATGTTCGCGCTTTTGCTGCCAAGAACAAGATGTCGTATATGTGTGCAATGAGTGACCCAGATATTAAAAAAGGATACATACCAACTGAAAAAAAGAAGCAGAAGACGGAGAAGTTGGAACAAGCAATGCCATCTACGGAACCAACACCGAAGAATATTGTGATTAAACCGAGACCAGAACCAGCACCAGCACAATCCAAGACCAAAGTAGTAATTGCGATTTTTAAAGAGAATTATTTAAGGTCAGTGTTCGCACCTGGAAAACCCAACGCAGAAGAATTAATAAAAGATACCAAAAAATGGGCGATTACTGATGGTGGAGAGATTTTAGAATTAAAGGACGCTACTCCATTTAATCGTGAGAACCGTGTTAGAGTTTCCACGACCAAAGGAGAAGGAGAAGATAGAACACAGCGTATTAAAGATGCATTTAATAAGTTAGAAGGTTTTGGCGAAGGTTTAACAATGAAAAATGGCACTAAAAATCTGTTAAAATACACAAAAAACGATGAAGATGACCTCAAACGCATTTACGGATTGTCAATGGCAATTCCGTCACAGGAAGTGCTGAAACATTTTTATTCACCAAAATATTTAAAGAGGAAAGGAGCAGTTTTGCCAGATTTTGTTACGAATCCGTAGAAAATTGATTCTCTTTTTTGAGAACAATATATAGCATCAAAACAAGCAACAAGCAAGTAATTAAAATGGCGCAAAACCTCAAAGTTCAAGGCAATCATATCCAGTTCATTCTGGATAAGATATTAGGATTTCCGGTTGGTGGAGCGTTTACAGGCAATCCAGGCAAAGAAGATGAGTATATCACATATGAGTTAACTGATGGAGCAATAGCAACAAATCGAAGCACAAGAATAAATATACATTACTTTTGGGATTATGAACTAACAGTAAAAAACAATTTATTCACATTCCCAATAGCAAGTAGATTCAATGTAAATCACATAATGAAAGTTCTCACAGACGAACAACAGAGAAGAATATTAACGTATTTGGGTATGGATTAGGAGCATAAAAACGTAACAAAAAACCATAAAAACGATGCCATGCATCTTTTTTATTGAAATTCGTAACAACTTTTGTTACGCAAAATGTAAAAAATTGATTCTACCATCAGGCATACATTTATAGCATCAAAACAAAGCAAAAGCAAGCAATAATGAACACCAACAATCACGAAAACCAACCGTTCTACGTGGTAGAAGATGCAGCATACGATAGAATGATGGAAAAACTGGTAGGCGGAGAACGCTATGTCAAAACGTATTTAACCGTATGCCCAGAAACGTGCAAGTGCAAGTGCAACTGCAAGTTCTTTCTCAACTTTCTAAAAGATGGTGATATCGTTCGTGTTTCCAACGGACAACTCAAAGACGTAATACGTCTATCTACATTCAACGAACTCCAAGAAAAGAAAAAGTTTATACAAGAATACAACGATTCGTTGCCACAGCAGACACATTATGATAGTGATGGTAATGAACACACGTTTGCTATTAACGGAATATACGATAGTGAACAGATGTGTTACCTATTTGAGAACATTGAGTCAAAGAGGATTCAACAGATAAAGAAAGAACAAAAAGCACAAAAAGTGGCGGACGATTATAAAAGGTTAATGAAAAGGTTGGAACAGGACACACTATTATCGTTAATCAAAATTCTTAAATTGGAGTTTTACGAGAATTTTGACTATGGAACGCCCATAGACCAACGTCACGTGCATTTACCCGATATGAAACGTCCAGAAATACCGTTAGCAGACCGTAAGAAAACATTGATTGACGAGATTAGAGATGAATTAGGTAGAATTACTAACAGTGACGCTTTGCACGCCAAAATCGCAAGAATCTATAACTCAATTTCGAAGGTAATGATGATTTAATGTATTATATTAGACGTAACAAAAAACCATAAAAACGATGCCAATGCATCTTTTTTATTGCAGATATACGTGGTGCATATAAGACGTAACATAATTGTAGCGTTTCCAGTATATGTTTTTGTTACAAATATGTAAAAAATTGAATTTAGTTACAGGCACATATTTATAGCATCAAAGTAAAACAATAACAAGCAAGTTAAAATGAGTTCAATCAACTACGCGAATTGCCGTAGATGCCGTGATACGTTCTTCCACGATGACGGCAAATTTCAAGATGAAAAATTCACATGTAATAAGTGTGAGCAATGGGAAAAGGATTTGTGGGAGGGAAAGAAAGATAGCGTCCATGGATTCTACAATAGAATAGAGAAGAAATGGATTGCCTACGCCGATGTTGAAAGTCTAAAAATAGGAGATGTTATTTCCGCAACAAGTTTTACAAGAGGAAAGAGCGACCAGTACAGTTATAAAGGTATGACCATTACTAAAATAACCAAGTGTTATTTAGATGTGCGATTTGAGTTTCGTAGTCAATCTCAAAGATTTCATAAAAATAGTTTGGGACGAATTATTCGAGCAGAGTCAAGACGATAGATAGAAACGTAACAAAAAACCATAAAAACGATGCCAATGCATCTTTTTTATTGAAAAATCGTAACATTTTGTTACGCAAAATGTAAAAAATTGATTCTATCGGTAGGCATATATTTATAGCATCAAAACAAAGCAAAAGCAAGTAATAATTAGTAACAATGGCGTATCTTAACACAATGACAGTGAAACAAGCGCGGTATTTTAATCTGTTCGATAATGTACAATATAAATATGTTAAAGAACTAATCAACGACGACGACAATGATATTGACGTAGAAATTAAAGACCTACCGTGTGATAGAGCATGTTATGGTAAGGTTAGTTTTAAGTTTAAATTAAGATGCGACGTATGCCCAGGTTCATTGTCCATATGGAAGACATCAACATTTACCGTAGAATTGGAGTATAATACGTCAAGTCCTTATGCATTTGCGTTAACAGAACTACAAGAGTATTATGGTGACGAAGAGGACAAAGAGGAAGAGGAAGAAGAGGAAGAGGAAGAGGAAGAATAACTCGCCGAACTATTCGGTAAATAAAAATATGCATATATAAAAATGACAGAAGGAAAAGAAAAAACAGCAAGGTTAAGTCGCGCCTTTTTTTCTACGTCCATGCCCGATGATTTTAAGCGTGTGTTCATACAGGTTGTGCAGCATACGCATTTCCTACCAGAAGCACAGAGAACATTTTTGTGTGACCAAATCCACTATTACGAACACATCGGCGATTTTGCACGTAAGGAACTATTAGACGTATTGGACGATTTAAAACTATTTGTTATGACACCGCCCGAAAATAATGTCTCCGGATAAGATAAAAGGATATGCCGACCATCTACCGATTATTTAGCAAAACCTGTGATTCGTTCTACGTGGGTAGCACAACGAAGACATTGAAGCAACGTTTAGGTAAACATGTGCAGAAGTCGCACGAAGCACCGAACCGTAAGGTATATAAGTGTATACTGGGTAGCGGAGGATTCAAAGACTGGGAAATGGAAGCGTTGGAAGTCATTGAGACGGAAGATGCTATTGAGCGGCGTACACGCGAGCAGTTTTACATCGATAAGTTAAAACCCGACCTGAATAGTTGTTTAGCAATTTATATTGGATAAAATGCTGGGAATAATATCTCTACCCATTATATAGAATGGATACAGATAACGACGAACAGACGTTGTTTGAAATAACGGAAGGAACCGCAGCAGTTAGTGCAATCGAGAAACCCAAGCGTGTCGCGACACAACGTCAGTTAGATGCATTGGCAAAAGCACGAGAAGTGCGCGCAGCAGTGAGAGAGCGTGAACAGCGTGAAGACGCAGAGCAGGAAATACCAAAGACCAAGAAGCAAATAATTGTCCCAGAAGTTCCCAAACCCAAGAAGAAGAGGAAACCCACAGTGATACAGTTCCAAGACGCGAGCGATAGCGACGAAGACGATGCACCGGTTATTATCATCAAGAATAAGAAGCGTCCGCCCGCACCTGCAACAGAACCCGCGCCTGAACCCAAGTTGTTCCCAGAACCAGTGCCTGTTCCGGTAGAACCTAAACTGCCCAAACAATTTATCCGCAAGGCGTATTAATAAAAATATAACTATATGTAAATGAGTAATCCATTGACACATAGTTCAACCAAAATATTTCTGTCAACGCAAGGACAGAATTTAGTATTAAATTCGGCAACACTCAACACAGACATCAATTTCTACTTTTCGCCAATCCTATTAGCAAATGCAGATACGAGTCATTTTGTGATTGGATTAGAGCAGGCAAGTATTCCAATTTCTATCAATATGATAAATTCCAAGAATAATACTCTTACGATTAATGGTAACACATATACTCTGCCCGCAGGTAACTACACAATTGCACAAGTCATAGTGTTACTAAACGCTTTTTTCACTACGTTCGGCGTTACATTCACATATAGTTCAACTACGAACCTTATAACCACCACAGCAACGGCGGGTTCTTTTACGATTAACTCAACCACAATGGGTAAGAATTTGGGTTTTGTTGCAGGCACGTATTCAAGTCCATATACGAATACCAAAGTGGTAAATCTAACCAGCACATTAGGTATAGTAATTCAGTTGGATAATGTGCAGACTGCTAACAAAGATAATAGCGGTAGTAACGGTGCAACACTGGCACGTATTCCCATCACATGCACGCCGACCAAGATATTGCAATATTTCAATGCGACGCCGTTTTTTAGTCAAATCGCGAACCGAGAACTGACGTATTTAAGAGTAAGGTTGCTGAACGATGATTACACGCCGTTAGAGTTGGTAGGCAACCCAGATTGGTTTTTGGTAATACGTGTGGATTTTAGCGAGAAGAATATGCCAACCATGGTGGATAGTTTAATAACGACGCAAAGAAAAGAAACGGAAAGAGCACTACTGGAATTGGCACCTAAATAATTTATAATATATGCATAATTATATAATGGGAATTAAGTCCTTTTTCAAGAATTTAGGTAGGAGCATTAAGAAAGGATTCAACAATTTCGTTGCAGGAGCAGGTGATGTGATTGGTGGTGCAGGCGAATTCTTACAACGTAAGGCGATACCCGCAATTGCCAGCGGAGCAACCAAAGCAGCAGGACTTTTAGATAAGGCGGCACCAGCAGCAGACGCAGCGGGAGTGGGTGCAGAAGCAGCAGAGGCGAGTCAGGTTTTAGGTAAGGTGGGTGATGTTACTGGTAAGTTTGCCAAGTTCATTGGTAGTGATATAGCAAATAAACCAGTAAAAGTAGCGAACGCACAGCAGATTGCTGCTTTTCAAGAGTCGCCATTGGGTATGGCATTTAAGCGTTCGCAGACGAAAGCACCCACGCCGCCGCCCGCACCGATGCCAGCACAGTCACCGTTAGGCAAGTTAGGAGGAGCGATTAAACCATTAATAGGTAGCAATCCTGCTACGTATACGCCATCGGGTATTGAGGCACCGCCACCGGCAAGTCAACCGAAACTAACTGTTGTTTCTGGTGGAGCAAGTGGAGTTAAGTCAATGATTGCCTAATTTAGTAATAATATATTATGTAATTGTATAGTATATTAGATGAGAGAAGTAAAGCATTATCAAGTCTCGTTCGCTGGAACAACGCCCGCCGCATCATTCTCGTTTCAATTCCCACGCTATTACAAGCAAAAACCAGAGCATAAGTTCTTATTAAGATGTGTCAATCTCACTGATTATCGTGCAGGTAGTTTAGCGGTTAACCCACATTCATACTACGCAATAGGATTCCTCGGCGATGGCGTGTGCACATATTCAGGCGTAGTTGGTGAAGGCATTATAAGCAATGACTACTTTTTAGGAACTACAAGCACTAACGGTGCAGAGGCAGCAACGCCTACGAACGTGGGCACCAGCACATCTATTCTACCGTGTGACCTAATGTTAAATGATATTCCGCCCAACCCATTCACTATTGCATATAGACATACCGCATCGTCTACTTTTGCAACTGGAACCGTGGAGATTTTAGTGGTATTTGAGATTATTGAATATGACCCATCAAAGAGAGATTAAGCAAAAAAAGTTCTACACATATTTTATAATAGTTATGGAACCGACCGACGAACGTTTAGCAAGTTTAGAACAGCGTGTAGTCGAATTAGAACGACTATTAGACCTATTACTGAAATTGAAAGAGTATAAGGTTGATTTTAGCAAATTTACGTGTGAACCATTGAAGTTAGGCAAATAAAGTATTAGACACATGTTTAAACATTCTTTTCTTTTG
>TARA_R110002126_G_scaffold148757_1_pt1 | contig 14497 bp, 18 predicted proteins | sample TARA_R110002126 | Tara Oceans TARA_R110002126 (sample SAMEA4397536) | marine metagenome | biome: Polar Biome; feature: [DCM] deep chlorophyll maximum layer (ENVO:01000326); material: water (ENVO:00002006), including particulate matter (ENVO:01000060) such as... | depth 30 m
TCGGCGCAGTTCAGCATCACGCAATACGCAGCGGCGGTTTCGATCAGCGGTTTGGAGATGATTCAGAACAGCGGCAAGGAAGCAATCATTGACCTGCTTGATGGTCGAATGAATGTAGCCGAGGCGCAACTGGCAAACCGCATTGGTTCAGATATTTATCTGGACGGTACCGGCAACAGCGGCAAGAACATCACCGGCCTTGGGCTGGCGGTTCCTGATGCGCCAAGCACCGGCACCTACGGCGGCATTGATCGGGCCACTTGGACCTTCTGGCGATCGGTTTCTTATTCTGGCCTAACGAACGGCGGCGCGGCTGTTTCAGCATCCAACATCCAGCAGTACATGGATACGGTTGCGGTTCAACTGATTCGCGGTACGGACAAGCCGGATCTGATCGTTGCTGACAACAACTTTTACCGTTTGTATTTGCAATCGCTTCAGTCAATTCAGCGGATCTCGGATTCTGGCAATTCTTCTGCTGGTGCCGGGTTTGCTTCGCTGAAATACTACGGCGCAGGCATGGCCTCCGATGTGGTTCTGGATGGCGGTATTGGTTCGGCAGCAACTGCAAATCACATGTTCTTCCTCAACACGAAATATATTATGTTCCGGCCTCACGCAGATCGTAATTTCGTGCCAATCGGTGGAGAACGCCAGGCGGTTAACCAAGATGCCGTCGTAAAATTAATCGGTTTTGCCGGCAATTTAACTTCTAGCGGCCCGCAGTTCAGCGGCGTGCTGATAGCTTAAGGAGATAAAAACATGCCTACTTTTTGCGTTAGTAATACGATTGGCGTGACTCTCACCAACGTAGATACAACCAGCCAGTTCACAACTGGGACCGTTGTAAATACGTCTGATGGGAGCCAAGCTGTTTATGTGCAAGCTCTGTCGGATATCAGCGCCTACGCTGCCGTTGCGGTCTATGACACGCAAAAGGCGCAGATGCTGACCACGACGCTTGCAGCAACTTGCAAGCGAGTTGGCTTCGCACAGACCTCCATTGCCTCCGGCTATTATGGTTGGGTGCAACTGGGCGGTAAGGTGCTTGTCAACCTGGCGGCAAACGCGGCTCCAAGCGTACCGCTTTACACCACCGCAACCGCTGGCGTTTTGGATGATGCTGTCGTTTCCGGCGGGATTGTGTTTGGACTTGTGGCGACAACCTCAATTTCAAACGCTACTGCGGTAACTTGTATCGCTGGTTACCCGCACATAGGTTCCGGTATCGCTGGCACCTAATGGAAAAGCTGGAAATCAAGATTAGGGCAGCGGGTACGCCAGGCGAGAATGCCGGTCACATCCGGTCTGCCCTGTCTCGAAATCTTCCAGAATTCCAACCCTCTCCCTGTCGGCACGATGGAACCATGGTGCTGGCGGGGAGTGGGCCTTCGTTGCCTGAGTTTCTCTCAGAGATAAAAGAGCATCGAGCAAAGGGAAGGCCAATCTGCGCGATTAAAGGGGCACACGACTACCTGTGCGAAAACGGCGTAGAACCTGATCTGTGGGTGGATCTTGATCCCAGAGACAGAACCAACGGCATTCAAAGAAAAAACGACTTTACGACTTATCTGGTGGCGTCGCGTTGCCCGCCGGTAATGTTTGACCACTTAGCAGACAAAAAAATACTTGTCTGGAATTCTTGGTCATTGGACGAGGAATCCGAGGCGATAGAAGGAAGGATGGCTGTTGGTGGAGGCACAACCTCCGGCCTGCGAGCGATTAATCTGGGCTATCTGATGGGGTTCCGAAGGTTTATCTTGATCGGATACGACTCCTGCATTAAAGAGGATGGGACAAAACGATTCACTGGCGAGAAGGCTGGTAAGACGGTGGATATCTATGTTGGTAATGGATCTGACCGCAGGAAATTTGTCAGCAACATGGCGATGGCGCAGCAAGCCAACGAATTCCAATTGATTTACACGGTAATGCCAGACATACAAATAGAAGCCCGAGGCAATGGTCTAATAGCGGAAATCCTCAAGGTGCGACGAGAATGGAAACTCGCGGCGTAGCGTTTATTCACCGGGGAGGCCCAACCATGGCCTCCTACCGTCTGCGGGTGCAGATCCCGGCAGATCAGCTACAAACCCATGGGTATCGGACTTTTATTAATGGCGGCGAGGGCGATTTCATCGTTTTCAGCAAGCCCAATTCAGACGATATCGAGAACATTCGACGAGTAAAAGAATCTGGCGCTAAAGCCGTTGTGGACATTTGCGACGATCATTTTCAAACGCCCAAATGGGGCGAGATTTACACGATTTGTGCTAAGGCAGCGGATCGGGTGGTTTGCAGCACCGAGGAGTTGGCAAAGCGCATCTACTTAAAAACGGGTGTTTGCGCTCAAGTTGTCCCAGATCCTTGGGAGTTTGAGGAAAAGCCACATGCTCAAGGCGATAAATTTCTTTGGTTTGGTCATCAGCTAAACATTGCGGAAATTGCTCGATATGAGCCTGTGACGAAAAACCTTGATATTCGATATTGCACCGGACCTAATCAAATCTTGCCCAAATACACCGAATGGTCGGTTCAGGCGCTCCGTGGCGAGCTTTCAATTGCGGATGTGGTAATCCTACCAACCGTCGAAGAAAACACCTACAAGAGCGCCAATCGCTTGATTTGCGCGGTTATGGCAGGGTGTTTCGTGGTGGCAGGAAAAAGCGAAATAAACAGGAAATTTCGAGATTACGTTTGGGTTGGTCCGGTCCATGCTGGCGTGGCTTTTGCCAATTGTTACCAGAATGATTTGCTGGATCTGACCACTAGGGCGCAAGACCACATCCGAGCAAAATATTCACCAGCAGAGATAGGAGCGCAATGGGCAAGCGTGTTCGACTCCATCTAGGTTCTGGTGATCGTCATTGGCCTGGTTGGTTAAATATCGACGTTGTGGGCGATCCTGACATTCTTTCCGACGTTCGCAAAATCAATCTGGACGACGAATGCGCCGATGAGATCTCTGCAATTCATTTGTTTGAGCATATTGAGCGCAAAGACGTATTGAGCACCGTTTCTGAATGGAAACGACTGCTTAAACGAAATGGCACAATTTCTTTGGAAATGCCTTGTTTGGATCATGTGATGGAATTGTGGAATCAAGGTCACAGGAAACAGAGCTTGATTGGTGCGGCATTGTTTGGAATCGACGAACCACCTACAATGCGACACCATTGGTGCTACTCAAAGCAGGAAATTGTCGATTTGCTGGAAAGATCCGGTTTTGAGGACATCAAACACGAAACGCCTTATTTCCATGTGCCAGAGCGCGACATGAGAATTTCAGCGAGGAAGCCATGATTAGGCTGTTCTGCGGGTGGGACAAGCGAGAGGCGGCAGGGCTAAGTGTTTTCGTCAATAGCGTTGTCTCTCGAGCTTCTGAGCCAGTAGCGATCATCCCTATTCACGGCAAGCAGAGCAACGGATCAAACACCTTTACTTACTCGCGCTTCAACATCCCGAGCCTTTGCGACTATGAAGGATGGGCAATATTTGCAGATGGCAGCGACATGGTTTGCACCGCTGATATTGTTGAGCTGTGGAAGCTGCGGGACGAGAAATATGCCGTTCAGGTAGTTAAAAACACCTATAAGACAAACGCCAAGATTAAATATATCGGGACTGACATGGAATGCCCGAATATTGACTACGAACGCAAAAACTGGTCAAGCGTAATGCTTGTAAATTGCGAGCACAAAGCCAACAAATTCAAAGCTCAAAATTCTCTAATTTCTCACCAATTTAACTGGTTGACATCCTCACAAATTGGAGCGCTTCCCGCTGAATGGAACTGGTTGTGTGACGAATACGGAGAAAACAAAAAGGCGAAAATACTGCATTGGACGCAAGGAATACCGGGTTTTGAGCATTACCGCAATGCGCCGATGTCGAAGGCATGGATGACAGAAAAAGACGACACTTTTAGAGGTTTGCAGTTAGGCGAAAAGCAATTTCACTTTTACGAATTAAGCTCTTAAGGAGAGACAAAATGGCAATCCCATCACGTGTTTTGGCTTCAGGAAATTCACCGCTTTCAACGACAAGCATTTGTGGCGATGGCGCAACGGGCCTAGTGGCGCTTGGCAGCACAATCGCAGACGCGCTCCAGCTGTCGGCGGTTTGGAACACCGTCACCACCAGTTCGGCATCAACCGGGTTGATTTTGCCTCCAACTGAGGTGGGCGCAATGGTTGGGGTGCGTAATGACTCTGGTCAGACCATTGTTATCTATCCCAAGTCTGGTTCCACTATCAACGCCGCAGCGTCATCGCTGAACGTGGCAACGGCAAAAACGGTAATTTTGTTTGCCACTAGCGCAACGACTTGGGCATCAGTTCTGACCGCGTAATGACAATTCCATCTAGGGTTCTCGGCGCTGGAGCCAATCCATTAATGACCGTTGCCATTTGTGGCGACGGTGTAGATGGGTTGACTGCGACGGGTTCTACAAGAACCGATGCGTTGCAATTAAACAAGATTTATAACTCTGTTGACACAGCAGCCGCTGGAACGGGTGTTTTGTTACCACCGACACAAATGGGCGCAACAATTTATATAGCCAACTCAGGCGCACACACAATTAAAGTTTATCCCTACGAAGCCGCCACAACGGTGAACCAAACCACATCGGCAAGCATCGACAATGATCACACAAGCATTTTCTTTGCGGTGACTAAAGCAATGTGGTACTCATTAAACGGCACTAAAACTTAAATCCCCACAGGAGAAATTATGTCTTTGGATAGCGATGTAAATAACGCCGATTCCCACTTGAGCGTGGAGTTTTATGTATTTGAGCGCGAGCCTTACAAGGGCAAGCCGTTTGTTCGCATTATGATTCCGGGTGATAAAACTTCCATCAACGAGCAGATGGTTGCAGATCATCACAAACAACGCTTTCCGAGGCAATGGCTGCACTTCCAAATGCAAAACGATGACGCGCCGATTATTGGAACGCCTTTGACATCTTGGCACAAAGACGATCCCGAAGGATTCAACGACCTGCAAATGGCTGAACTCCAGATCCTAAAATTCCAAACGGTTGAGCAACTGGCGACTGCATCTGACTCGCAGATTCAAAAGGTCGGCATGGGCGCAACAGGATTGCGCGAGCGTGCGCGAACCTATTTAACGAAGAAAAACCAAAGCAAAAATAGCTCAGAGTTGGAAGAAACCAGATCCGAGCTGCAAGAGCTTAAAGCACAAATGGCGATGCTGATGGAACAGCGCAAGCTCGGACGCCCCAGAAAAGAGGTCTAAATGTCTTACACGATGTTGCAACTTGTCCAGCAGGTAACGAACGAGCTAGGCGTTTCAACGCCGACCTATGTCGCTACAAACACAAACCAGGACGTAATCCAGATCCTCGCTTTGATGAACGCCTCTGGGTACGAGTTGCTACGCAAACATCCGTGGCAGGCAATGACCAAGCAAAAACAGTTTTACACGGAATTTCTAACGACTACAGGTAACTGGACAACTGCCAGCCGCGTCATTACGGGCATCCCGAGCACCACCGGACTTGATACCACTTACCAAGCAATCGGCACAGGAATTAATCAGAACTGTTTTATTGCGAGTGTGGACTCAGGAACTCAAGTAACAATGAACGCCGACTTCAGCGCGGCAGGTGGATCTGCTGCAACAGTCTATTTCCAAAAGATGCGCTACGACTTGCCCTCAGACTATGTGGCGCTGATACCTCGCACGATGTGGGACAAGGATAAACATTGGGAAATGTTAGGCCCAGAGGACGCGCAGCAATGGGAGTGGTTGCTCTCGGGCTATATTTCCACCGGGCCTCGGGTGCGGTGGCGCTTGTTTGGCGACTACTTCCAGATCTGGCCTGGCTTCTCAAATGCAGAATATCTCGGTTTTGAATACCGCAGCAACGGATGGGCAAATGCTGCCAATGGCGATGTAAAACTATCTTTTACGCTGGACACCGACACAACCATTTACCCGTCGCGGTTGATGGTACTCAATACAAAGCTAAAGTATTTTGAAGCAAAAGGCTTTGATACGACTGCAATGTATCGAAACTACTTGGAAGAATACGAATCTGCGCTCGCGCTTGATATGTCCAGCGCTAACCTGTCGTTTGCACCTCGCCCCGGCACCGTCTTAATCGGCTACGACAACATACCTGATTCTGGGTACGGTAATTAGCATGGCGCGACCCAATCAAATGGTCCAACGAACGGCTGCAAATGTGCAGTCGATACCTGCTCCTGTCGGTGGTTGGAATGCGCGAGACTCTCTTGCCAACATGGACCCGATGGACGCGGTGACGCTGGTAAACTATTTTCCGACCGTTAGCAATTGTGTTTTGCGAGGGGGATATAGCAAATGGGCAACAGGATTCACAGGACAGGCTCAAAGCCTTCTTTCTTATTCTGGCGGCGCAACCAACAAGCTATTTGCAGTTGTTGGAACACCTTCCCTATCCATCTACGATGTGACCGCAGGAGGGGCGGTAGGGGCTGCTGTCGTTAGCAGTTTGACTAATGCCATCTGGGAATATACAAACGTCGCCACAACGGGCGGCAATTACCTCTACGCGGTCAATGGCGTGGACAAGCCCAGACTTTATGACGGGACAACCTGGACCGCGATAGATGCAGCCTCAACACCGGCAATCACAGGGGTCACAACAACGACGCTGGACAATATAACCCTGTTTAAGAACCGGCTTTGGTTTATCCAAAAGAACACGCTTAAAGCTTGGTACCTTCCCACTAGCGCGGTGGGTGGTGCGGCGCAGTCGCTTGATCTAAGCTCCATTGCGCGGTTTGGTGGGCATCTAGTGGACCTAGACACCTGGACGATTGATGCGGGTTACGGAGTCGATGACAACCTTGCGTTTATTACTTCTAATGGGGAGGTCATTGTTTATCGAGGAACCGACCCTGCAAGCGATGCGACATGGGCGCTGGCTGGCGTCTGGAAGCTTGGCAGCCCTATTTCCAAGCGGGCCATGCTGAAGTGGGGCGGGGATTTGTTGATCCTGACCTATGACGGTTTGATGCCAATGGCGGCAAGCTTGCAATCATCCAGACTAGATCCTCGGGTTGCGCTGTCTAACAAAATCCAAGGGGCAATTACAAAAGCCGCAACCGAGTACGGTGGGACACATGCTGCTGTTGGTTGGCAGGTGTTCTACAACGCAAAGCGGACCGCAGTATGGATCAATGTCCCTGTCGCAGACGGCTCGCAGCAACAGCAGTATGTTATGAACACCATAACGGCAAGCTGGTGCCAGTTTACCGGGTGGGAGGCAAACGTCTGGGAAACCTACGACGATGATCCTTATTTCGGTGGGAATGGTTATGTGGGTAAAGCGTGGGATTCTACTTACGCCGACAACAATGCAAACATTTCAGCAAATGTTCTGCAAGCGTTTAATTATCTAGGTTCTAGGGGGGTGCAGAAGTATTTCACGCGAGCACGACCGAGCATTTTTACAGATGGAAATCCAGCAATTTCTATGGGCATCAACGTAGATTTTGATATCCAAAACAACGCGACACCACTTAGCTATTCTGCAAGTGCCATGGGATTGTGGGATTCAGGCACTTGGGATGCTGCGGTCTGGGGTGATGATTTGCAGATTACAAACAATTGGCAAGGGGTTACTGGTTTGGGTTACTGCGGCGCGGTCTTGTTGACTAGCGCCAGCACAGGGTTACAAATTGAATGGGCATCGACTGATGTGGTCTATCAAAGCGGATGGGCTGGAATATAGTTAGCGGTGAAAAAGTTGGTCATTGGGTCGCAAGGCGTATTCGTGGCGGTTATTTTGCAGAACGATCCAACGCGCTCGGGCTAGAACGTGATGGTGATTTGGTTGCAGGAGTAATTTATGAAAACTGGAATCATAAAAGTATCTGGTGTCACATTGCGATAGAAGGACGATTAACGCCGAGATACCTCTCGGCGATATTTGATTACCCGTTTAATGTTTGCCAAGTTGACAAGATTATTGTCCCAGTTGGATCGGATAACGGCGAGAGTTTGAAGATGGTTAAAAAGATGGGTTTTGTCGAAGAAGGCAGAATCAAAGAAGGTCGCCCAGACGGTGACATTGTGTTTTTAACGCTGGCTCGGGATTCGTGCCGGTACATAAAGGAACGATATGGGAAAAGACTCTCCTAGCCCGCCAGCAACGCCTGATTATGCTGGTGCTGCTCAAGCACAAGGTGCCGCCAATGTAGACACCGCCAGACTTCAGGCAAGAATGAGCAATCCCAACATCTTTGGGCCATTGGGAAATCAAACTGTTTCGTTTTTGCCCGACGATTCTGTGGCTATATTTCAAACTTTAAACCCTGCCGCACAAGCCACGCTTGAATCGCAGCAAAGAGTCCAAAGATCCTTGGCAGGTTTGGGTGAGCAAGGCATAGGAACAGCCAGCCAAGTGTTGCGACAAGGGTTTAACCCCAACCTATCAGGCATTCAAACGGGCATTGGCAACGCTGGACAAATCTCGCAAACGCCGGATCTGAGCAGATACGGGCAGGCCAGCGGGTTGCAGGGGCCAGAAATGGGAGGCCCAATGTTAGATGAAGCTACTGGGAGAATGGTTTATAAAACCGATGTTGGCGGTGGATTACAACAAAATAACCAGCCAAGGGGGAACTTAGCTCAAGCGCCACAAGCACCAGAGCTTAGTGTTTACGGCATGGCAGGCGCTGGTCCAAGCGCAGGGCAATATGGATTTGCTCAAGGGGGACTCAACACCAGCAACGTGGCAGCAATGCCTGTGAACGCAGGCATGACGGGCCAGCAAGCCATTATGAATCGACTGGCTCCTCAGTTAGAAAGAGCAGACGCAGCAACGCGGCAAAGGCTTGTTAATCAGGGTTTAGTGCCTGGTGGCGAGGCTTACGAAAACGCCATGATTAGTCAAAACCAGCAAAAAAACGATCTTCTCTCGCAAGCAGCTTTGCAGGGTATCGGGTTGGACACCGCTGCAAACGCTCAAGGGTTTGGTCAAGCATTGCAGGCAGGGCAGTTTGGCAATCAAGCGGTAGCGCAGAACTTTGGTCTAGGTCAGGCTGCAAACGCAGCGCAGAATGCCGCTGTTGGTCAGAACCAGCAGGCTGCTCTAGCGCAATATCAAGCGCAATTAGGCGGTCAACAGCAAGGATTTGGGCAGCAAGTCACGCAACGGCAACTAGGCAACCAAGCGATCAGCCAGAACCAGCAAACTGCTCTGGCACAACAACAAGCCGCGCTTGCCGCGCAAAACCAGCAATACAACCAGCTATTGCAAGGCGCACAGTTTGGCAACACCGCGCAACAGCAATCACTCGCGCAGCAATTGCAACTTAGAAACCAGCCCCTAAATGAAATCATCGGGTTGATGGGTGGCTCGCAGATCCAAATGCCGCAATTTCAAGGTTACCAAGGATCTAACATAGCACCAGCGCCTATCTTTGCTGGAGCGCAGGCGGCGGGACAAAACGCAATGCAAAATTACGGAATTCAACAGTCTGGCGTTAATGCCCAGAACGCAGGTCTTTACAGTCTTTTGGGATCTGGTGCTATGGCTGCTGGAATGTTTTCAGACCGCCGTTTAAAGTCAAATATTGAGCGTGTTGGAACGCATCGTTTGGGTATTGGAATATATGAATACGACATATTTGGCGAGCGTCAACGAGGCGTAATGGCTGATGAGGTTGAAGCGGTTATGCCTGAGGCCGTTACCGAACATCCTAGCGGGTTCAAGATGGTCAACTATGGAGCGCTAAAATAATGGCTGATGTCAGTTTTAACGTCGCAAACCCATACCAGACGCAACTCGATGAACTTGCTCGGCGGCAGAAGATGGCAGAGATCATGCAGCAGCAGTCTTTCCAACCTGCTGAGCGATTTAGTTATCAAGGCATAGAAGCGCCAATCTCACCGCTGACGGGCCTATCTAAAGCCCTCCAGATGTACATGAGTGGGCGGGAGCAAGGAAAGATAAGCGAGGAAAGGAAAGCTTTGGGCGAGAGGTATCGTCAAGAAGGGATGGATGACATAACTCGCTACGCTGAAATAGCGGGCAGACCAGCCGTTGCCGCCGTACCCGGCAGCGAAGCATTTATGCCTACGGGCGCTGATTACGAAGATCGCGGTGGCGCACCAGCCTTTAAATTAAATGAACAGGGCATGGTTCCTGCCGTTGATCCGGTTGCCGCAAGGATGCGCGGGCAAATTGATCCATCAATGATTGGGCAATTTAATACGCCAGAAATGCGACGGATGGCGTTGGCTCAAATGCTCAAGCAAGGAGAATTACCAGCCGCGTTTAACCTTGGAGCAGACGAAACTAGGTTCCAGCCACCTGTGGGCGGGGGCGCTCCGGTTGCTGTGGCAAGAGGCGCGGCTAAACCGTTGCCATCACCATTTGCGCCTGTGGATGTTTCAAAATTTACTCAAGCCAGCGTTACAGCAGCAATGAAACCTGATGGAACAATAGACAGAACTTTGCTTGTGCCAATTCCAGAACGCAGGACTGGTCAGCTAGGCGTTTATGATGAATATGTAGCTCAAGAAAAAGCCGCAGGGCGAGTTCCGAAAAGCATTGAAATGTATGAGATAGCTCAAAAGAAAGCTGGCAGGCCCGATCCTGCTGTTACTTATGGATCGCCAATTGCTGCTACAGATTTGTCAGGGAACGCGGTATTTTTGCAACCAGGAAGAACAGGAAATGCACCATCTGTAATCCAGGGCTTTACGCCACCTGCTGAAAAATTGCGACCAATTCCTGCAACAATAAACACCGCAATAATCGGAAATCAAACGGCAAGCAACCAATTAGATCGTGCAATTGCATTGCTTTCTGGTAAAGATTTGCCGGGGATGGTTGGCGATGTGAACGCAACTGGGATGAAAGGTTATTTGCCAACTGGGTTACTTAACAGGCTTGATCCGCAGGGCGTTTCTGCTCGGGCAGAAATAGCGGACATTGGATCATTAAAACTTCACGACCGAAGTGGTGCGGCAGTCACCGCAGCCGAATCACCACGATTGGTGCCGTTTATTCCCTTGTCTACAGATGACAACGCTACAGCATTAAAAAAATTGGGTAGATTAAAGTTAGAACTTGAAAACGAATCAAAGGCAATGCGAGACATTTACAGCAAAGAACAAGGATATAAAGAAAATCCTGTTCTTAACAAGCCATCAGTTGCTGAGAAAATAACCACAATTGCAGAAATAACAGATGCTGCAAAAAAAACAGGAAAAACCGTTGAACAAGTAACGAAAGATGCAATAGCAAAAGGTTACAAGGTGAACCCATGAACGGCCTTGCTGATGAACTGTATGGTGCGCCATCTGGCGGTTTAGCTGCGGATTTGTATGGAACACAAAAACCAAAAGAAAAGCCATTGTCTTTTGCAGATGTTCCAGGTCTAGCATTAAGAAATTTTCCGTCAAGCGCAATGAACTTTGTTGGCGGTATAGCGCAAGCCGTTATGAATCCAATCGACACGATATCCGCTTTAGGCGATGTTGGTGCTGGCGCACTTAAAAATATCACTCCCAAACCTATTGCAGATTTTATAGATAGATTTGAAGCAAATCCTGAAGTTGCCAATCGTGCGGTAAATGCTGCCAACGCAATGGGCGGTTATTTCAAAGAACGATATGGAAGCGTTGATGGTATTAAAAGGGCATTAGCAAAAGATCCTGTTGGCGTTGCAGCAGATTTATCTACTATTTTTTCTGGTGGCGCTGCAATAGCTCCGCGAGCAGGTGGGATTGCAGCAGGACTAAAGACCGCAGCAAACGTCACCAATCCAATGACCGGATTAATAGAAGGATTGAAAGCAGTTGGCCCAACGTCTGGACTTATTGCAACGCAGGGTCTTGGAATGGCAACCGGCGTGGGTCCTGAAAATATTGCAACAGCATTTAAAGCAGGGAAAGAAGGCACAACCGCTTTCATGGAAAACATGGCGGGCCGGGTAGCAAAAACTGATGTTTTAGATCAAGCTCGACAAGCGCTTGCAAATATGAGGGCAACAAGATCATCAGAATATAAAACAAACATTGCCTCAACTGCGGCAGACACAACTTTGTTAAATTTCAATGATATTGATGCCGCCTTGCAAAAAGTAACCGCTAGTTTGCAACAAGGTGGGCATTCAAAAATAGGAACAGCAGAAAGAACAAAAGTTGATGAGGTTTCATCAATCATCAAAGAATGGCGCGATGATCCAGCCTCTCATACTGCGTCTGGATTGGACGCGCTCAAACAAAGGCTTGACGCTGTTTATCCTGAAAGTCCCGTTCACAATCAGGCGCAACGAGTAATTACAACGGTACGAAATTCAGTCAAAGATACCATCGTAAAACAATCGCCACAATATGCTTCCACGATGAAGGCATACGAAGAAGCAATAAGACTTGAAAAAGAAATAGAGCGCGCTCTTTCTTTGGGGCAAAAAGCGTCAGCAGATACTGCGTTGCGAAAATTAACCTCTTTGGGCAGAAACAATGTCAATACTAATTATGGTTACAGGCTCGATCTTGCAAAGGCATTAGAACAAGGTGGCAATGCTGATCTTATGCCAGCAATTGCCGGTCAAACCATGAGTTCATTTACTCCTAGAGGTTTAACAGGACAATTAGGTGCGCCTGCAACAGTTGGAGCAGCTTTGATGGGCAATCCCGCAATGGCAATGGCGCTGCCGTTTATGTCTCCCAGGTTGGTCGGAGAAGGAACCTACAGAGCTGGTCAACTTGCAAAAGCGCTACAACCCGCCGCAACTGCAACTAATCAATTTGTTAGCAGAATTCCAATGACTAAAGAACAAGCCGCGCTTGCTGCGTTGCTTTCATATCAATCTGGAAATGCAGCCCAACAGCAAAACAAATAAGGAGATTTTTTTATGAGCTACAACGGCAGCGGTACATTCGTGATTAACAGTACGGGTCAACCGGTAGTCACCGGCACCGTAATCAGTTCGTCCACCTTCAACTCTCTGACTGCGGATCTGGGAACGGGTTTAAGCACCGCAATCACAAAAGACGGTCAGACCACCACCACCGCTAAGATCCCGTTTGCTCAAGGTCTGAGCGCTGCGGTTGCGTCCAACTTTGCTGCGGGTACCGTTGGCGCTCCATCAATCTACCTCTCCACAGACACGACTACTGGCCTCTACCGAATCGGCGCGAATAACGATGGGTTTGCAATCAGCGGGACAAAGTTGCTGGACTTTGGCTCTGCGCTGTTAGGCGTAACCGGAGCGTTGACAGTCAGCACGACGCTGGGGGTGACGGGTACTATCACACCGGGGCAAACCACCGGCATAGTGGGAACCACAACTAATAACTCTGCTCAAGCGGGAAGCGTGGGGGAATACATAGAAAGCCGTGTAGTACAGGGATCAGCCGTATCGCTGACGACCGCAACATCGGCAAACGTCACCTCAATCAGTCTTACCGCTGGTGATTGGAATGTTTCGGGGATGGTCGCGTTCGACGGTGGCGCTACGACAATATTACAGGCCGCAACGGGTGGCGCTTCCTCGACTTCTGCGACGCTTTCGGGGAGTCTTGATTATTCATCCCTTTGCTTTGGAAGCGGCGGGGTCGTAGCCAACCTTATACAAAACACGCGCATAGCAATACCGACATTGCGATTTTCTTTAAGCGGAACTACTACTATTTACCTTGTAGCTAATGCAATTTTTACTACTTCAACAGAGGTTGCGTATGGTCAGATTAGCGCAAGGAGAGTGCGATGAAATCATTTGCCAGACTCAACGGTGGGCTTGTTTCCTACGAGGGCATGAGCGAGGAAACCATTGTTGCGATGCTCACAGAGCAAGGTCTTGTGCCTGAGTTTGTTGATGAGGCTACCTATCTTTCAGAAGTAGCCATATTGCAAATTGCATTGGAATCCAAATGACCGACCAAGACAAATCCCAAGCCCAAGCAATGCTGAACGCAGCCATAGCGCAAAGGAATCAAACAATGGATCAATGTATCCAACTTGCCGCAGCGCTCCAATTGGCAAATGACAAGATCGCGGAACTGGAAAAGCCGATTGCTAGATACAGATCTGAGTATGAGGTGGCAAAGGCTGTTGAAGGATACAAGACGGAATTAGAGAAGCCTAAAGCTGTACCCGAATAAAAGGATTAATTAATGACAACCGTTGCAGAACTAGACGTTCGGGTAAGCTCACATGAGGCGGTGTGCGAGGTGCGTTATGAATCTATCAATGCGCGTCTTAAACGTATCGAGCAAATCGGCATCAGCGTGGCGGGTTTTATCATTGCGTTGCTCATTCACATCATAATGAAAGCCTAACCATGAAAAAACTTCTGCTCCTCGCGTTGTTCTGCACTAACGCCCTTGCTGCTGACCTGATGATCTGCAACGGTGAATACGCGCTCTGTGCCGCCTCCGGTTCTACGCCTACGGGCAAGAAGATTATGGTTAAAGGCCAAGCGTTTGCCGAAGGGATGGCAATCTGTCCTGTCCTTACAGGTCG
>TARA_R110002126_G_scaffold10384_5_pt1 | contig 14454 bp, 18 predicted proteins | sample TARA_R110002126 | Tara Oceans TARA_R110002126 (sample SAMEA4397536) | marine metagenome | biome: Polar Biome; feature: [DCM] deep chlorophyll maximum layer (ENVO:01000326); material: water (ENVO:00002006), including particulate matter (ENVO:01000060) such as... | depth 30 m
ATTACTTGGGTCATATGTTTAGCCCTGTCTGTCTAGTAGCTGCGCGGCGAAGCTCCGATTATCTGCGGTCTCTTCTGTCTCGGCGTTTTGACGACCTGCGTCGACTTCCGCACTAGCGGTTTTATTAGTTTGGCCACCACCCGAAGCGGATAGCCTCGAAGGGGGTACGGTGAGTGTTTCCACGGTAGCGGAGGGGGACTCCTCGAACCGCGCTCGTATCGTCGCGGCACCACTAAAGGCGGCGGAATTAGAAAGTGATATCCCTAAGAACGCCATGTTCGTGTAGAGCTTGTGCTCTGTCATAACTTCGAACAGCTCTCGCGAGGCGCGGAGTTTTTGCAAAGCGTCAAAGGTTGTCTTTGCTCGCTCGGCCCGCCCTTGGTTCGGTTCGTTGGGTACATTACCCACGTTGCAAACGATCTCTAAAATGTCAGGATCTAGGACGATGTGGTCGGACGCGGGCGCACGGTCCTCCCTAGCAAAACGGGAGACTTGGCCCCCCATCGTGTGCAGCTCGTCGGTTTTGATATCTACCCGGACACCCTCCAGAAGAGTTACGATGCCACTTTTAAATAGTGCAGCCACTACCCTACCCTCGGAGCGCGTGGCCCTGGTGATAGAGTCTGGGTGGCGGAGCCTAGTCCGCCTCTGCGTGCCACTTCTGACGCCACGGCGCGGGGGTCTCCTGCACCGTTAATATTAAACGTGTTGTTAGACGTTCCGCCTTGGCTGTTATTGGCTGTATTGTTAACGATCGAGGCGGGAACCTGTGCGGAGAAACCGTCGCCGGCTGTCTGAGCGTTACCGCCAAACCCTAACACCTCCGCGCCGCTGTTGAGGAGATCCAAAGCGCCGCCAAAAAACCCCCCGATGTCGGGTAATAATGTGGATATCAACTCGCCTATTATTTTTGCCCCCTCGATAATCAAGTCGAAGCCACCTTTTAATAATTCAAACCAGGACTTCCAGAAATCGAAGAGCGCGGGCGCACGTTCCTCGAAAGCGTCAAAGAATCTACCTATAGCCGAGTCGCCCCCTTTAAAGAAGGTGATCACGTCGTCAATTGCGATGCCGACCGCTATGGCCGCCGCAGCTATCAGGGCGAGTTTAATGGCTATGGGCGCGAGGAGCGCCGCGAAGGCCACGAGCGTACCGGTTACCAGATTCCCGATAATATCCACGAATTCTAATCCCTCCGCTAATCCCCCGAGGTCTCCCAGTAAAGGCTTTATAAAGTCCGAAACCGCGTCGATAATTTTCCCGAAGTCGGCGAAACCTTTCTGCACACCACGGACAAACTGACCCAGGCCGGATGTGATCAGCTCGCGGTTGTTAACTAAGAACTCTCGCAGGGACTGGTTGGACGCGGTAAAGGCAGGAAGGAGCGCCGTGGAAACTACGCCCGAAAGTCCGCCTATTGCGGTTTTTAGGTTGATCCACTCGTCGTTAAATTCTTTGGCTTTTTCGACGGCGTCGTCGGGCAACCCGCCACCCAACGCGCGAAACTCTGCGCGTAGGTCGGCAATGCCTGCGGAGCCCTCGCGGAGTAATCGAATCGTGCTCTCTGATACTCCGAAGGACTGCCCCGCCAGTTTTGCTTGGCTGTCGGACATCCCGTCGAACTGGCGGATAAGTGTGTCAATCCCACGGTCTGCACTTCCGAACGTCTTCGCCAGACCGTCAAGGTCTCCTCGTAGTTCGGAAGAAGATCCGCCGGCTCGCTCTGTGGCGAACTCCAGCTCCTCTAATTTTTTTATGTTTATACCGACAGACGCGGCAAACTTCCCGCTCTCGTCCGCCGTGCCTGCGAATTGTTTCGCCATGGCAAAGGCCGCGCCGGACAAAGCGATCAACGCCGTGCCCGCAGCTAGGGACGCTTTACGGACGCCACCCACCAACTCGCTAAAGCTCTTCGCCTCACCCTTCGCGGAGGGGTCTGTCTCTAACCCTAAGAGGGTGACCAACTCGTCAACTACTGCCACGCTCGTTCTCCGCTTTTATGTGCTGTTCCCACTCGATCCAGTCCGCTAGGTCTAGCATATCGTGTGAGCGCCAGACGTCGTCCCATGAGAGGGTTCCGTCTTTTAGGTCAGGTATCCGGCAATGGCCGGCGCTAAGTAACCGACTAAAAATCCAGTCGTTTATCCATCCGTCGGGGATTTTGACGGGAGAAACTGCGAGGCCAGAGCGGACCAACCCGCCCCGCCGCCGACGAAAAAACCCGAGCAATTCTCCTTAATAGCCCAGATAGCCACGGGGAAAAAGTCGCCCCGGTGCTTTTCGAACCACTCGTCGAACAGACCTTCGTCGGCCAGTTGGCTCCCGTTGGGTGCTGTCACTTCGCTGTGCTTGAAAGCCTCCTGTGCTAACTGGGAGAACTTGTCCGGATCTATGTGGGGGATAATACGGGTGATCATGGAGATAATCTTCTGGATCAGTTCGTCCGATACACCCCCGCCCGCTATCTGGCTTTTCATGTCGGCCAAGTCTTTCGCCTCGCCAGCCTCGCCCGCTAGGGCTTTGGTTAACAAGCCGCCAACCTTGGCCGCGTAAGTAGCGCCACGCCATGGCGACATAACCACGAGTTTATACTCGCGCTCGTCTATCTTTAGTGATTTTATTTGACTCACGACTCGTCACCCACCGCCTTTTCAACCGTGAATATAATGGTTCGGTTTTGACCAGCTTCGCCGCCGGTCTGTACGTCACCGCGGCGGGCCAGGGCCATGCCTTGCAATTTTTCTAATTCATTAACACCGGAACGGACAGACCCGTCCATCAAACGGCCCGAGCCTTCGTTCTGGCGACGTTTAATACCATTAGCCACTGCAATGTATGGGCTCGTGGGTAACAAGTCTATCTCCAGGCGTGCGCGCCCGTCGTTGTTGATGTTAGTCATAGCGCGGTCAAGACCTTTGACAGTTGTCGCGCCGTCGGCTTCCTCGACGACTCGGATCGCGTTACCTTCGGCGATACCTTTTACCGTTACGCCGTCGATCACCACGGTTGACGTGGTGCGGTTATAAAATGTATTACGGGCCATGCTCTATGCTCCTTAGGCTCGAACGCTAACGCGGATTGTATGCGCGAAATCGGTCAGGTTTAGATCAACGACTGCCGGGGTCATTTCTCGGGCTGCGCGTTCCGCGTCGCCCCATAACTCTAGCGGGGTTAGTGTGGTTTGGTACGGAGGCAACTCGATGAAACCTTCGCGGGTGGTCGGTGCGGACTGACGACGAGCGGAAAGCGCGCCATTAAAAACGTAGCGTTCGTTCACCGTGTCGATCTGGTCTTGCTCACGGGTCTGACCTTCCGCGTTTATGCCGAGCTTGCCAGTCTTTAACAAGTTGAACAGCGCGACGGAAAGCTCTTCCGCGTAGTTGTCCAGGGTGATACGTTGGTCGAGATACCAGATCGGTGCTTTGCTGTTGATGCCGTCACGATACACCCGTGTGGAGTTACCCGTCGCCGTGTGTACGTTGTATCCTTTGCTCTGCAGTACGTTCCAGTCCGTGACATCCAGCCCAACTGTTTCGATACCTTCCAAGTCCAAGAACTTAGCGGTACGGACAGAGTCCTCCGCGCCGTAGTTAACGCCCAGCATTTGAGCGAACACGGCCATACCTGGGTATCTGTTGACGTTGTCGTGGTAGCCGACGTGTAAACGTGAAGAGCCTAAAGCCTGCACCAAAACACCGATATCGCCGGTGCTGTTGGGGTCTTTGGCCAAAATGTCGTTTGATAATATAGAACCGATCGCGGTCCGAGCGAGGATCCACTCCGCAAACTCGAAATGCTCCGGCGAATCGCGATAAGACTCGTCTAAGTCCCACGCGTAAACAAAGCGGCCAGAACAGCGGGCGGCTTCTTCCACGAGGCTTAATTCGCTAGACAGTGTGCTCGGTGTGTACCCTGGGACGGAGCTAGCGGTTAAGCCACCCAGGTACTGGTCGCCGGAGATATCTGTCCCTGCAGGAACGCCGATGGCGGACATCACAGAAACGGAAGAACCTGAGCCGGTAGTGCCCGAAGTAATAATTAACTGACCGCCGTCATTGACAGCCGTCGCGGCGGTAAACCCACCCGAAGCGATCGCCTGAATGCCTGTCTGCACTGTGGCGGCTACGTCGTCGAGACTCAAGTCCGAGGAAAAATCTAAACTGATTATGTCGTTCGAGACGCCATCGATCGCAATGGCAAAATTGCCGTTGGTCACTGCTTGGAAATCTGCTAGATCACCCAACGCGCCGTAACGAGCAAAGCCCGCCTGTGCCACGGTGAATACCTGCGCAATGGCAAAGCGTAAAGCTCGGCCCGGCTGTGGAGAAAAGGCGTTCGCCATTTTCTGAGCTTCGGAAGTCGAGGCCCAACCGTCTGCGGCTAACTGATCCGCCTCTGTGTAATAACGTATACGACCAGCACCGTGACGTAGTGGGCCGTCAACGACGACACCTACCGCGACGGATAGATCCGTTTCTGTTTCAAAAGTTCGGCGAGTAACGTCGATCTGGACGTCTAGGTCTCGCGGGAGATTTTTATCTCCGCATTCAACAACGCTAGCCATTAGCAATCCTCCGGTATGGGGTGTGGGTCATTTCCTAAGTCAAGTTCTAACACGGTCCCGAGTCGGCCTTCGTTAACAGTCACATTGACCGTCTCCGCGTAGTCCGCCCCGAAGTCGTGCTCCAAGGTTGTGTGCAGTCTAACACGAAACTCGTATCGCGCACCTATTTGCGCAGATTCAAGCGCGGACAGATCCAATATCGTAGAAACGCTAGCCAGTCCGACGTGCTTCCACAGTGAATTAAAGCCGTATCTTTGTGACGACCAAACGCTCGCGCGGAGCCGGTTGGCTATCGCCTCGGCGTCTGCACCGCGTGAATTAATCACCAGCGTTAGGAGCGCGTTCTCGGTCACGGTCTCATTACCTACACCGCCTCCGTCCACGGAGAGTTCAACGTCCGGGAAGTGCGAGCCTGTGTCCTCTAGGAGTCTAAGAGACACGCGGGCGTCTGTTCTATCGGCGTCGTCGGCGTCTTCCCAATCGACGGGGGCCGGTTCCACGACAGGTTCAAGCCAGTCATATATCGCGTCTTTTATTTGATCCTTTGTGGGCATTATGTTTCGTCCCTAACGTATTTTGTCAACGCGAAGCGTCTCTGTCCGCTGTGGTTCGACCAGTCCTGTGGACCTGTGACGCGCCATATCTCGCCCTGGTGGCGGACAAAGGTTTGGCGCTGCTCTCGGCTACCGCCTTGGGTAACGTCTCTGTAGTAGACATCCGCTGCCGTTTGGAGAACAAGCTCGCCTGCAGTCTTGGCACCCGTCGGGCGCTGGTCTTGCTTCTTATCGGTTAAGGGTTGTATGACGCCGAAAATGTTCCGGTCCGCTGCCACCGTGGGCGCATTGGCACGGCCTTTCGTGCGGGAGCTGGTCTCCTCATACACGGGGATGGTCTGGCCAAATATGCCCACGGCAAGGGCGGCAACACTTGTTATACCTGCGGCCATTACTTGCTCCTCACTATGTGCGTTAGGGTTTGGTTCATTAGCGACGTATCCACAAGGGGGTTCGAGGACCCTTTCGCCTTGATCGTCGCGTCGGAGTTGGCGGGGTCGTCGAAATCTACTATCGTTTGTTGGAACTCCGCCACGGCTACAGGGCCTAGTGTATCAAGCAATTGTTCAAGGGTCATATCCCCCGCGTTTACTTTTGGGATTAGTGCGGCGGTTATCGGCCCCGTCTTTTCCAAAGCCCGCACCGCGCCTTGATCCATGAAGTCCCGCGCAGGTACACCCCGTGAAGGTGCTCCGAAATTGTTCGCAGCGGCAACCAAGAGCACCGGCGTGCCGTCCGGATACTTTGTCGAAGTCCCTGTCGTTCCTATCGGATACCCTATGGCCAGCTGTTTATTGCTTTTGTACTTTTTCTGCAGGTCTTCCAACCAGCCCGGGTTTTTCTGTTTTATCGTTACCGGCAAGACGTCACCCGCCCGCGCCCGAGGCACTTTTCGCGGATAGACAAATACTCTAAACCGTAAGGCGTTTGCGCTAGGTAGGACTCTCTTCCGCTACCGGTCGCCGCTTTACTCACCGCCAACGAGACGGAGAGGCCGTCGGCGCTCGCGGATTGGACGGCGCCCACGGTTGCGGTGATACCCTGCGCTGCTTGCGCCTGGCGTTGGAGGGAAAGCGCTAACCGGTGCGCCGCTAATGTCTCAACGGCCACTGGATAACAGTCTCCGAAATTAGGCTCGCACAGCTCCTCGACGACGTCCACGATCCAGAAATCAATCACTGTATCACCAGCGGATATTAGTTCTGGAAAGCGGATTTTAAAAGTGTCTACCGAAGGAGCTGCCATGATTCGAGCCTATTTTCTTAACTGGTTATACTTGCGCGGGTCTGTTTGCTTTTTTAGCCGCCCGGGTTGCTGCGCCTTTCTGCGCGGGGGTTAGATCATCCGCAGGGGCGGTTACCATTTCCACGCCTTTAGATTCCACCGTAGCCGCGATCGCGCCTTCCGCGCCTTCCGCTTCCGGGTTTTCTAATAGATCCGCCGGGATCTCCGCGTCTGCGGTGAACTCTAACTCGTCGCTGTTAACTTCTTCGATAACAATCGGCGAGGCTCGCAGTTTACCTTGCTCGATCATAGATCCGTAGGCCTTGTTGGCCTTCATTAGCTGCGCGTGTTTGTCCGCGTCAATTTCACCGATCATGCCCGGTGCGATCATACGTGCGCCGGAGTTGTCGATCTCGCCTTTACCTAATGGGACTTTGTAAGGGTTACGTGTTCGGTTTTGTAGATTTAATTTAGCCATGATAGGCTCCTGTGTTGGTTGGTGTACGGCGTTACCCGCAAAGCCCGCGAGGCGTACACCGTGCGGGCTTTTTGGCTATAGGGTCGGTCTTGGGGGTGTTTATATCCCGTCGACGTATTCCATAGAAAGTGGGCGTTTAACATGGAAACTACCGAAGACATACTCGGCCAACAGGTCAACGCCGAAGCCGTTCTCCTGTGGTGTTAGCATATCAAACGGTAGAGGCATTGGCATCCAAAAGTTCTTGCGATCTGCCTCCATAACAACCATACGGTCCGTACCACCCGCACCCGCGCCGCCTAAGTAGCGAAGATCCATAAAGTCCAGTTTGTTACCGGTCTTTTTGGTGTATATGTTGTTCGTTTCTAAGTATTCCATTAGGGACTTGTCGGCCGCTGCAGACGCTTTGATCGAAGTCAGTGCCGCGAACTGTTCCGGCGGTAAAAGGATCTTACCAGGAATGTGCACGCCCTTGGTCGCGATGAACACGTCCGAGATTGCTGTCTGAATGTCGAAGATGATCTCGTCACCGGTTTTGTCCTTCCATTCTGTGGAAGTCGCGCCAGCGTTGAGAGCCGCAGTCGTAACAGGTACGCCCGGATAATCCAAGAAACCTTTATAATCGAGATCCGCGTAGCCGTAGAAAAAGGTGCTTTCTAGGTGGCGTTCCGAAGCTTCGCGCATTACTTCGCCTAGCTCGGTCATCAAGTTTTGGTCGTTACCCATCAAAACGGCGCGGGCGTCAGCTCGGTCGAAGTTGGCGGTAACACCAGCGGACTCAATAGGCACGTTAACCTTGTCGAGAGTTGTTCCAACGCTTGGCGCGTTTTTCCCTTTACGTCCACGGAACTCACCACGGCCGCGACGGTCGCGAACTAGGTAAGAGGCCGAGCGCGCGCCGGGGTTGATTGAAGTATCGATGGATTCCAAGGGAATTACTTGGTTCCATTTGATCTCCGGCAATAGTACGTCTTCCGCACCTTGCTGTAGATCTTCGAAGTTAGACAGCACAACTTCCAATGAGTTGACCGTGTTCGGGTTGTTTCCTACGTCGAATGGCATCGTGTGCCCTCCTGTTTAATTAAGAGAATAAAGCCGGGGCTTTATAGCTGCTCGATGATGCCAACGTCACCCGCGGCGGTAGACTTATACCACTGCAAATTAGTCAAGGCGATTACACCCGCGCCCGTCACGTTGGTGAATTCACCCACGGGAAGGTTCGGAGCTTGTGCAGCATCTACGGACATAAAGACCGTATCGCCTGCGGTGATTGCGACGGAGGCTTTAACATACACCAAAGCACCTCCGGCTTGCTTGTGGGTGACAGAGGCCATCGTTTTGTCAGCGTAGGCCGCTTCGGCTGGATCGCCGACGTTGGTCATAGCTTCGGTGCGGATAACAATACCCACGAAGTCCGCTGCAACGGACCCACCGACCGGAGCTTTAACCGTATACGGCGCTGGCTGGTTCAGTGGGTTTGCGTTTACGTCTAGGTCGATGGCTGCGCCTTTTACAACGCCTCGACCGCCGATAACCGCGCCCGCGGCTGGAAAGCCCCGCACGTAGTTGTCGTTAGACGTTCCGAAGTCGGCAATTTGGCCGGGGAATGCTGCGAACGGCGCTTCGAAGTAGCCGTCTTGTACTGATTGTCTAGCCATGGTGGTGGCTCCTTAAAGTCTGCTACAGTATGGGGGGCTACGCTTACGCGTCGCTCTTCGGTCCGTATAGTTGAGTTAATCGATCCTTGTTACGGTTGCCCGTACCAGCTTTCGAGTTTTTTGCGCGGACGTGAGTCTGCACAATCTGGTGGCCCGGGACTTTTTGACGTGTGTCAGTCTGTCCAGAGGTTTCGACCATAACAGACCAACGGCCTTTGATCGATCCCTCGTCCGACAATTGTTCGGCGGTTAGGGCGGGCAAGCTGTTAGCCGCACGGACACTTGTAACGACAGCCGCGCGCAAAGCGTGACCGCTTAGGCTCTTTAGGTCGTCGGAAAGTGTGGCGCAGTTCATAACCTGTGCAGCTTCTTCGCGCTCTTCCTGCAACTCGCCGGCGCGTGACTCAACGGCGGACGGGTCTAGGGCGGCGGTTAGCTGCTCTTGTAATTCTGCCAGTTGGCCTTGGAGTTCCGCGATCGTTGTTTCAAAACCGACCTTTCCTTCGTTGGCTACTTTCAACTGTTCAGCGAGTCCGGAGACTTGCTCGTTAAAAGCTGTGGCTGTGCTGTCTTTTGCTTCGGTCGCCGCGTTTTCTACCGCCTCAGACACGGCAACCGCGTCCTCGTTAGCGACACGCACTGAGCGGGCGCCGGGTAGATTAACGAGGGTAAAAGCCGGTGCTGATGGGGTTGTCATGGCGCTTTCCTCTTTAGTGGTTGAGTCTTCATTTAACACCCGCACGTCACTACCACCGCGGCCTTTTCCGCCGGGTAACAATGTCGTGTGGTTGTATCTTAGGCGAGATTGGCGGCCGTGGTAAAGTTCGCCCCCGTACTCGCCAGGTTCCCAGATTATATCCATATCATACGCTGCGGATATCTCGGGGAGTTTTCTATTAATCACGGCCTGCGCCGCGTCTTTGTCTGTTATCAAACCGTCGGCGACCAAGTACGGGCCATCTATCCTGGGCGTGCCAGCGATGTTGCCGACCTGCGTCGCGTTGCTTGTGGGGTCTTGCCAATTGTGCGAGCCTGCGGTCAGTGGCATCCCTTCTAGGGATCTGATCGAACGGGGGTCGCTTAATGCGTCGGGAGATACGAGGAGTCGGATCGCTTGCTCGCCTTGTAATTCTGGGGGGATGCCGTCGCCTAACTCCTCTCGGGTGTAGGTCATTATTCCCACAGCTAGGACGCGAAGTGGTACGCGGAGAAATCCGTTATCGTCGATCTCGTGCGCGCCCTCTGTTAGGCTATATAAACTGTGCATTCAATTTATCCAAGTTAATTACCGGCTCCGCTCGACATCGGCAAAGTATCGGCTGTCCTGGGTGTCCGTCCGAAGGCGGCTCGTCCCATTGGTATTCTTTTCCTTCACGCGTCCAGTGGTTCCCGTGACGTGCGTTCCCTTTGGGGTATCTCCCGCCAGGGTTTCCCACAACCCGAGAGTCCTGAGAGTTCCGCCACAAGTAGGAATTTATGCCGGCGTCCTGTTGACGTATACGCGCGAGGTCTCCGGAGAGCTTCGCCGTTTGGTCTCTAGCGATTAGTTTAGCACGGTCTTTGCTAATACCGTTAACTTTGGTTAAGCGTTGCGTTAGGGACCCCTGTAGCGTCCCGTCGTAATTGTCGGATATGGCTTGAACAACCCGCCCCCAATGCTCCTCGGGGAGCTTAGTTATTAGCTGCGCGTTCCGTAGCTGCGCGGTTGCCAGTTGGTCCGCGATCTCGGGCGTGTCTACCACTTTGGCAAAGTCCACCCCCAGCGATCGTTTCACCATGTTTTCGACTTGTTCTTTGCCTTTCGCACTTAGCGCCGTGGTCATTGACCCGGGGAGCGCCGCCGACGCACGTTCGAAAGCGAGGCGGGAGCGAGAGATCTCGTTCTGTACCATCGCGAGAACCTGTGCACGGGTTTGCCCTGCGTTGACAGCTTGCCCGACTAGCCGCGTCGAACCCGACAACGCCTGTGTGAGTTGCAACAGTGCGCGGCGGTATGCTACCTCGACGGACCGGGGCGACCTTATCGGCGCGCCGGTTCGTATCTTTTTGCTTGCGCTCTTTGCGCCTTCGGGGAGGATTATGGCCACAGGTTATACCGCGCTTTCCGGTATTACACTTTGACCGGCCAACCTGTCCAGCGCGCCTTTAAGGTCCGGCGCGGGTGGGGCCGCCTCTATATCGTCCTCCGGCTGCGCGTCAACGATCAGGATGCCGCGCGCCCGTGCTTCTTCTTCGGCTTCCGTTGAGGATATCGCGCCAATGTTAGCCAACCCCACGAGGTTGTTCGTATCATTCGTGCGGATCGTGCTCTCCTCGGTTTCTGACATATTCCACAGGGGTTCGAACTCTACGTCCACGGTGGTTATGGGTATCTCGCCCGGGCCGAGCACCGAGGGTAAAAGAACCTCTAGCAACTTCATTAGCTGCGGGCGTAACCGGTGGCGCTGTTTCGATTCGATGTTATTGTAGTAGTTTTCGAGATCCGCCGTACCGCTAGCATTGAGGCCCGCGGGGGCTTGGCTCATATATCGTGTGGCGGGAATATCAAACGCCCCGCTCAACACTTGCAAAAAGGACATCATCAACTCGGGAACGGATCCAAACGAAGGAGATACGGAGGACAGCGCCGACCCGGCTCGCGAGTCGCCGCCATTGTCCAGAATAGCCGCCTTGTATAGCGATATCTGCTCGCCCAGCCGTTCTAGCTCATTGATGCGCGCGTCGCCGTCTTTGGTCTCTTGTAGCGTTAATAGATCGGTTTCGATCAACCACACCGAGGCTTGGTTTATCAACTGAAACGCGGCCTGACGTGCCCCTGTCGCGTATGTTAGGTCGTCGAGGACGGACTCCATCACGCTATCACCAAAACCATCGTTACGGCGGCGCATGTCACCTGTGGCTAACTCCGCCGCGTTGTTGGGTGCGATGGGGTCCCCATCAAATACCAACAGGCGCGAGCGGTGAATGGTCGTGCCGCTGATCGTGTACGTCTCGGGCCGGCCATAGTTTGCGGCCAGCGGGTTGTTGCTAAAATTGGTTTGAGTTATACGGTTGCGAGGTATCACGTTTAGGAACTTGAGGTCGCCTTTCTGGATACGCGAGACGTCTAGCTCTTGGCTTGCGTCGTCCTCGTTGTCCGCTACGCCCATAAGAATAACCGACCCACCGAGGAGCCGCTCAAGTCGGAGCGCCTGCGACAGTACACCGATCAAGTCCAACCGATCCGTCGCGGTCTCAATCTCTTTGGTTTGCTCGGGGGTAAGCCCTGTGTATGACCACGGTTCCCGGAGCATATCCGCCACGGGAATGTCGATACCTTTACGGGCCGCCCAGTTGTTGTAGTACCAGCGGACGAGGGTTCGGTTAAGCTCTGTAAAGTTGCGCCCTTTCGATGGGGCAAAACCTGCGCCCCGATCACCGCAGCCGCCCGCACCCGAGGGGCTGGTCTGTGCGTTCATGGCGCGGACTCGGTTTTTCCGTTCGCGTCGTTTCTCTAGCTTGTATCGCTGTTTGGCTTCCATATTAAACCCTGTTTTCTTTCGGCGTGCTGAATCTAGTTATACTATCAATTGTTACTGTTAAATTTGCGTAGGTAGTATTTGCCTCTGCAAAAATTCGGTAACCTTCACAACGTCAGCGCAAAAAGACCCGCCCGGCTGTACATCATTAAATATGAAAGTGCGGCCGTCTGTCTGCTCGATAGCTACGTCCCCCGCGACCCCGTCGGCATTGACGCCAACCAGAACCGTATCGCTACGGACGTTGACCGCGTCGCTTGGTGTGACGTCGTAATACGACGGGTTACCGAAAGTCGATCCCGGCGGCCTAGCCACTTGTTGTTGGTAATCATTTAACGCGCCCATGCTTCCTTCCTCCGCCTCGTTTTCTAAAAACAGACACGGCCATTTTCATAGCGTCGCCCCTGTCGTCGTGTTCGTGGCTGTCATCTTCGCTTATTGCGGCGCAATGGTCAATAAAAGAGGAAGACTCGGGGTATATCTCCTCGGACGGTAACCATATCGTGTCGCCGGTAGTCTCGCCGCTGTCCGGATCCGGGGCAATTATCCACGAAGCTTCTTTGAATCCGGCGATCTTATTGTCGGGGAACTTAAAGTCCTTTGGTAACCATCCGCGCGCCTTCACACCTTCCCGGCGGAGCGTTTGAATAAGTGAGTGCCCTGAGGCTTTTTTCTCAATGTAGAACGCTTGCGCGGATCTCCCGTGCGTGGCGTCTTTGTGCTTGTTCCAAAAGTTCCGGGCGTTCCGTACCAGCTCGGGGAACTCCCACTTTCCGTATATCTCGTCGAGTAGGTACAGCCTGTCCGTCCCCTCACACCCCCAGCACTGGAAGGCGGAAAAGTCGTTCTCCTGTCCCGTCTCGAACGCCGTGTCGCCCGTTATAAACTTAAACGTCGTGCGGCTCTCGATCTCCGCGCGGTTGGTGTACTGCGGCCACCACTCGGGTCGTATGATCTGGAATTCTATGTGGCCCGCTTCGCCCAACCAGATACGGCGGTATCGTGCAGGGAAGTTAACTCGGCAAAAATGGCACTCGTCGGCCAGCACGTCGGGGAGGAACGGGTTGTCGTAATAGTTTACCCGTAGGCGCGTGACGTTGTCCGCGCTGCCATGGAGTGGGAACCTTTCGCCAACAGGACACACCAGTGCCCTCTCGTTCCAAGAAAACCAGATCTCCGAACCGGGGCGGCGCACTGTGGGGAGTAGCATTTCGAGAGAGTCCTCGCTGATAGACTGCGCTTCCTCGACCCAGCATATATCGCAACCCTCCAACGATTTGACCGCGTCGGGGTTCCGTTGTAGCCCTTTGAATAAAAAGCGCGTGCCGTTACGACCGACGATCTCGTCGCGGGTCGAGACGAAGTGACCCGACAGCCCCATCCGTTCGATCTCGTCCTCGATCAATTTTTTGACAGAGTCCGCGAGGGAGTTCTGGATCTCTCGGGCGCAAACGATCAGTAATTTCTTTTGGCATCCTAGGTGGAGAAGTGCTTGGGCGAATGTCCACGATTTAGCGCCGCCCCGTCCGCCGTCTACTGCTTTGTATCGTTGCGGCTGGATCATGCGCTCGAACCACCACAGGCGATCCAGCGGCGTGGCCGTGTTGGCTGCCTCGTCTACGTCGTGTTCGTTGTAGTCGACCCAATTTCCCCCGACGGGCTGGACCTGTAACGCTTCCGATACCGCCCTATTCATCGATGTCCGGCTCCGCTCCTGGTCCGCCTACGATCGTGTAGTTAAACAGCGGCGCTTCGAGAGACTTGCCCCCCGGTCCACTCAGTTCATGGTTACGCCTGTCCGCCCACTCTTCGGGCGCTCGGTTTTTGAGGAAAAAGATCATCGCGGTCGTGTCGCCGTTCTTCGCTTTGTTAAACAGTGCGTTAGCAATGGTCATGACCCCCTTAGCTCGCCCCCGTTGGTACGCGCTTTCTAGGTCGGGGATTTGCTTCCGGGCTTTGCTGAATGTGGTGGAGCTGGTGCCGACACACTTCGACAGTTGTTCGACCGTCAACCCCAGCGCGGCTAGGGACTCCGTCTTCGCTATGATCTCGGGCGTGACTAGCCAAGAGTTCCGCCCATACCTGGCGGGCTCTTCGCCCCTGCCTTTAGCCCAAGCGGCCTCGACTTCGGTGTGCTGTTTGCGGCGGTTCAATAGTTCGTCTTTGGGCCAACCTAGCGAGATCGACACGTCCGAACAACGGAGGCCAAGACCGGACAGGTCCTCTATTTGCTGCAATAGTTCGGGGGTTATTCTCATAAGTTAGCCTCGATTGTTGCGAAGGTTTCGCCGTCCTCGTGGGTGGCCTCGCGGCCGGTATATTCCTGCCAGCGTCGGACGATTATATCAACGTAGGCGGGCGTTAATTCCATAGTATAACACTTTCGGCCGGTCCTTTCCGCCCCCATCAAAGTGGATCCCGACCCACCGAACGGCTCGACGCACAAACCCCCACGGGG
>TARA_R110002126_G_scaffold28545_6_pt1 | contig 14444 bp, 13 predicted proteins | sample TARA_R110002126 | Tara Oceans TARA_R110002126 (sample SAMEA4397536) | marine metagenome | biome: Polar Biome; feature: [DCM] deep chlorophyll maximum layer (ENVO:01000326); material: water (ENVO:00002006), including particulate matter (ENVO:01000060) such as... | depth 30 m
CTAGGACGGACACCTGAAGGACAGAAAATTGTTCGTGTGGGGACTGATTTACTATTGATCAGTGTTGGTACTGGTATGGTGATAGATGCAATACAAGATCTTAATGATGTGTTGTAGGGAGTTGCTATAACACTTGATTAGGATAAAGCTATTACAAGGCTTTTAGTGCCTTGCTTAATAAACGGGTTTATCCCAAAAAATGTTAATGTTTATCGCCTCCCCGCTCAAGCCAACTGTTATCTGCATTGCAATAAAAAGCCGACCTCAGGTCGGCTTTTGTTTAAGCTGATATGTTACACATGTTTAATCATGTTCGAATATCACTTCCTTTAAATCACTGATTGTATTCAAGGTTAAATCGCCTGGTTGAGGACTCCAAGTCACTCGCAGGTAGTTAGCTAAGTCTCTTAGCTGCTCATCGGTAAATTTATCAGCATAGCCTGGCATGGCATAAAAGCTGGTGGTAGTGTTGTAATGTTGGCTTTTAATTCCCTTTAACATCACCGCGACTATGTTGTGGGGGCTGGCTTTATCTAAAGTGGCATTTCCTGCCATGGCAGGGGCCACATTAGGTCGACCTTCACCACTTTGACCATGACAACCGGCGCAATATCCCATGTAGAGATCATACCCAGGTAATTTACGCTGATGGCCGTTAAAGGTGAGCGCTTTCGCGGCTATCTTCTTATCGGTATCGAGTAAGTAACTGCTTACTGCGAACATATCATCGTCAGTTAAGTGGCTAAAGCTGTGGTACACCACAGGATACATGCCACCAAATACTGTACCTTTTCGAGAATACCCCTCAGTAAACAGTGACTTTAAATCATCATGAGTCCAGTTTTGGCGATTCAGTTCGGCTGGAGTAATATTCGATGCTTCAAGCCCTTCGATAATTGCACCTTGAAAGTGTTTGTCTTGCTCCATGGCAAATAAGCTGTCCCTTGGAGTATGACATTCAGCACAATGGCCCAAAGCATTGACTAAATAGTTACCGCGGTTCCAACGTTCACTCTTATCTTTCTTAGGGGTAAACTTTTTTGCATCATGGGCGACTAAATTCCATGCCTTAAGGCCAAAGCGGACGTTAAAAGGGAAGTAGACATCATTGTCGAGATTAGCTTGTTTAATGGGTTTGGTGCCCATCAAATAAGCATAAATCGCTTGGGTATCTTCATCGGTTAACAGGCTGTAAGACGTATAAGGCATCGCAGGATATAGATTACCGTTTATGCCGACACCATGATGCATAGCATCAAAAAAATCTTCGTAGCTGTATTTACCGATACCTGTTTCTTTGTCTGAGGTGATATTGGTTGAGTACACCGCGCCAAATGGCGTTTCGAACGGTAAACCACCGGCTAATTCGCGGCCACCCACTGCGGTATGGCAAGCCACACAGTCACCTATCTTCATCAGATAAGCACCGCGTTCGATGTCACCACTATTATTGACATGCTCATCGGCCGCGCTACAAGAACTGGCGAACACGCTTAGACCTATGGTCAATAATAAATTTTGACCTAGTTTACCAACCTTTATAAGGCGGGCGGTATATTGTTGGTCGCATGGTTTCATGAGAGTGTTAACCCCTTTGTTTTGAGGATTAAATCTTTCATCGCCGCATAGTATTTAACGTAGCCAGTACAGCGACATACGTGCTCAGCTAAGGCCTCTTCTATCACTTGCTCCACTTTATCTTTGGCGATAGGTTTACGTTCCAGTCGTTCTATCAGTGCCGTCGATTCATTAACAAATCCTGATGTACACCAACCGCATTGAAACGAGAAATGTTCCAAGAAAGTTTGTTGTACTGGGCTCAGTGTAGTGATTTCGCCTTGAGCATTTTGCTTGGCATGGCCTTCAATGGTACGAATACGTTTGCCATTAAACCGCTCGACGCCGTTGATACAAGTGCGGACAACTTCACTCATGCCTTGGTCGTCATCGACGATGACAGTGCAGGCATGACAGACGCCAACGCCGCAACCAAACTTAGTGCCAGTGAGATTTAAATACTCATGTAAAAATTCAATCATCATGGTGCCATCGCCGACATCAATCGGGCCAACAGCTTGGTTATTTATGGTTAACTTTATTGACTGGCTCATGCCATGGCCTCCTTGATTTTTTTCGCTGTCATAGGCAGATCGTAAAAGCGCACTTGAGTTGCCTGATAAACAGCTTCAACCAGTGCGGAAACGACAGGTATCATCACCACTTCGGCAATACCACGGCTTGGATCTGTTTCAGACAATTGCGGTAAAATAGTATGTCGCTGACTCCAAACGCCAACATGCCTTGCTAGCGGTACCTTATAGCGATTGAGGTTCCACGTACCGTTACCCGCTCCTGCTTCAAATGGCGGTAATTCTTCATGTAGAGCATGGCCAATTCCCATGGCAAGACCGCCTTGAATTTGCCCCTCAACTAATTCGTTCACAATCACTTTACCGGCTTCTAACCAAGTGTGAGAACTCAGTAATGTGACTTCACCATTGCCTTCATTTACTGCCACTTCGACTAAGGTTGCGCACGGAGCATAATAAGTCACCATGGCATTATTCAGCTCAGCTTTGGGGTAGCGCATAGCTTGACGATCGATTAAGTGATAACCGTTAGAGTTCATGCGAGCGATACGAGCAGCACTGCCATGATATTTATCACCTTTTCCGTATTGCAATGCTAAGGCATCTAGCGCGATACGCTCCTTGGTACCGAAAATCTCAAAATCCGCTTCGGCCCACGCCCAGCGGTTAAAGGCATGACCCATTACGCCAACCACTAAGCCCAAATCATGGGCGCGTTTAGCCAAGATATCGATTGAAAGCGGAGGGAAGCCCAATGCAGTTAGCTTGCCGCCAGTCCAACGGCCATCGCGGGGGTCATTGAGATTAGTTGCGCCCATTGGCGTATTGAAATACAACTCGTTCCAAATAGACACGGCAGCGGGCCACAGTCCGTGACGATAAATAATATCGGCGGCAATACGGGTAACATGGCTTTGATAATACGCCGACATCGATGCCGATGATGCCATGGCTTTAACCGGTGTCCAGCGAGGGTTAGCGGCCATTTCATCTTGGCGTTGTTGTGAAATAATATAAGGATTGTCGGTTTGTACTAATTGCATCGCATCCCAAATATCGATTTCGGCCAGTTTCACCTCATCGGCAAAATTCCCTAGCGATTCACTCACCACTACAGCTTGAGAGGTTTGCGTGCCAGTACCCATTTCGATAAAGCCAATATCCAAGCTTATTTTACCGTCTTTAGACAATTGAATCGCAGCGCTGGGAGCCGCGGCGCCTGTACCATAGTCTTTAGTGGCAATACCAAAACCAACGCCATAGCGCATGCCAGGGTGTTTCGCTTCATAGTCTTTTTTATTGATTACGCGTTGTTGCCACACGGTATCTTGTTCGGCCATGTCGAGCATTTCACGATAGCGCAGGGTGCCGTTAGGTATTGCACCTTGGGTATTACGTTGCCCCGAAACCATCACGTTAGCCGCTCGTAACTTAAACGGATCGACCTCTAGCTCAGCTGATATCTCATGGATCATACTTTCCATTGCGGTCATCGATTGCAATGTGCCATAACCCCGCATCGAACCCGCATCAGGATTACGCGATGCATAAGCGGTGGCGACAATGTCATTACGCGGCGTGTAGTAAATGCTTTGCATTGCTGTCGCGCCAACCGAGGTTACGGATGGGCTGAAGTTTTCACGTCCACCGCCATCAACCGTCATCTGTGAAGTTAATGCTTGAATTTTTAGGGTCGCTTTATCGACAGCTAAGCGGCTTTTCATGGTAAATGGATGGCGCTTTAGACCTGATTGAAATTGCTCAAATCTGTCGTTGGCTATACTTACTGGTCCCTTGGCATAAATGGTTGCCAGTACACCATAGTAAGGAAATATCGAATGATCTTTCGCGCCAAAACCGCCACCAATATAAGGCGAGTGCACCACGAGGTTATTCACTTTACCCGCTAATGGCCCCGACGACAGCATGTGTACGGCCATCTCTTGGAAGTCTTGTGGCGATTGTGCAGTAATCACGGTATGGAATGTTTGGCTATTGGCATCAAACCAACCATTGAAGGCCTCTGGTTCCATCATCATAGGATCGATGATTTGAGTGCGATATTCTCGCTCTAATACTTGCCATTGCTGACTCGTTTTAGCACTTTCAATTTGTTTATCTATTTCGCCAGCATAAAAAAGACCGCGCTCAGACACTGAGCCTTGGGCATTTGCATCACCTGACCATTCGGGTTTGTAGTTTTTAATATTGGGAAAAAACAATCCATCGTGCAGTGGGCTGTATGTATCCTCACTGGCACCATCTTCTCCTTCTACCCGAATAATACGCCAATTGGCATAAGGGTTTTTAGTCTCGGATACAAAAGGTGTTTCTTCACCATAGCGCAACAAAGCCTTGTCAAATTGCAGTAAAGATTTAGCTTGTTTAAAGGCATGAAAACTGTCGAATAATAAAATCGCTACTGCATGCCCCAGATAATCTGCGGTCTGTCCCTCGGCCAGCAACATATTATCACCGTAAAAGTCAGGCAACTTAACCTTGTCGCGGGCAAGATCTGCCGCAGTGATCACCTTGTAGGGTTTAGCCGAAGCGGGGAGATGGTCGAGCGAAAAGCCTTGATAAACATGGGCTGCATCAGTAGCTCGGAGGATAAAAGCATAGCCTTGCTGTTTTGGCCAGCCAGCCATATCCATTGCGCGGTAGTCGCGGCCATAGACTTTTTGGCCAGTAACTTTGGCAATACCGTCGTTACGAAATTTGGGAGTAGATTGCCCGTTAGTCTGAGTTTGCCATTGTGCTGCTAGTTCTGGAGAAATAATCGACGCATTGGCTCGACTCATTTCCCACAGTAAAGGCGCTGAATAAACAGCGACGCCACCAATCACGCATTGTTTGATAAAGGTCCGTCTCGACGCATTAGATACATCCATATCTCACCTCTGAAATTTTAATAGTAAAATCAGGCTCTAATGTAATATGCGCCTGATAAGCTTTTTTCCTTGATGGTAATTTTCACTGTTAAATAATGTTGATTATCAACATAACGTATAACCAAGTTAGCACGATAAAATTGCAAATAACAATTGCAAACCACTTTGCTAATGGGCAGTACATCAGCCATCTTTTAGGCTAAGTGATAATACTAAATAGAACATAATCATATAGTTGTAGACATATACTATGTGCAGCGCTATCTTAAGCCTACTACAAGGATCAACCTTAAGCGCTTAATCTTGGCGATTAATGGCAAATGGCATCAGGATGATGTGTCACGTAGCGCTTACGACACCACAATGACTTTCTTGGCAATCCATTTTCAACTTGTTGATAATTAATATATCTTTAGCCTAATTCACCTAGATAATCTCTGTGTTTTTAAGTGAGTTAGCCGGTTATTGTAGCTTGCTAAGCGGTGCTGAGATTAACAACAGAATGATAAACTTGATGGCATTGAGTGAAATACAAGTCGATAAGCTTACCACAGAGTTGCTTTATGGTTAATTACTACCATTAATTGATAGATTCAAAAGGGGATCTATTTAGTTGCTAGGAATGAAATGCATTTACCCACGCTGATTGTCATTACTTTACTCACCAATTTGTTGATTGGTTTTTACTTGTCGATACTTTATCGACGCAGACCTAAAGACAAGTGTTTTAAATATTGGGCGCTATCATGTGGCTGCTTTGTTTTTGGCATTTCAGCCTCGGTCTCTAGAGGATATGACGTTCCGGCATTTTTTAGTTTTTTTGTCGCTGATTTCTTCCTCATTGTCACAGCAGTATTAGTCTTACTTGGGTTAATACGCTTTTCACGATTTCGTTTCACTAAAGCTAAACGCCAGCGTAGTATCGCCATTCTCTGTTTAATGACTTTGGCACTATTCTTTAGCTATCATAATCCGGCGTTAGTTACCCTAGTCGGTTCCTTGAGTGTTGCAATGCTATTTATTGCCGGTGCCTGGCTTATTAGGCGTTCAGTATTTAATGAACCTATCTACACAGGAACACTGCAGTTCATTTTTATTTTGCACAGTGTAGTTTTGATAGTTCAAGCCGCACTCGTTTGTTTTCATTGGGATAACATCAATTACAGTGGTTTGCCTGATCAGGCTATATACACTCTGCTTAGCCACGTTACATTGACAACACTTACAGCTTTATTATTGCCATGGTTGTCATTTTTAAAACTGGAACGAAGTCTTACTATCAAATCACAACGGGATGGTTTGACTAAGCTGGCTAATCGCACATTCTTTTTCAGTCAGGTTGAACGTCATTGGCTACAATACCCGCAGGTAAAGGTCGTGTTGATGATGATTGATATTGATCATTTTAAGGAGATCAACGATAAATTCGGCCATCACGTTGGCGATATAGCCCTTAAAGCGGTAGCTGACATTATGTCTAAAGGACTCAGAAGCCACGATCTTATCGGTCGTATTGGTGGTGAAGAGTTTGCTGTTATCTTATATAACATTGAGTTAGATGTAGCGCAGCAAATTGCTAACCGTCTGTGTAATCAAGTTATGAAGCAAATGGCTGTTATCGATGGACATAATATTAATCTGACCATCAGTATCGGTATGGTGCAAGTTTTGCCAGCCCATAATCAGATCCATGGCGCTTTTAAAGTTGCCGATGAGGCGCTATATCACAGTAAACACAGTGGCCGAAATACGGTTACCTTAGGTCAACTTAATGAGGTATCAAGCTAATAGAGGCCCGATGTTTACGCTGTCCTCAACCTAGTCATGGCGCTTAATTAACGTTTAACAGCAAATGACATGATTGATGGGTACCCTGTTGCAAAGCCATTGTTAAACTAACAAAGAGATTGAGATATTAACCAATGCCTCAATCTTTTTGTGTATAAAACGTATAAATAGAATTAACTAACATTAAGTATTAAGTTGATTGGCAAACTGACCAACCGCATTAACAACCTTTTGTGCCCCATCTTGAATTTCTGACATTACCTCTCCAGATTGGGTCGACAGAGTTAATCCTTGTAGTGCTTGTTTTTTTCCCGCCTCAATCATGCTAACGGCATTTTCAGTGAGTTTTTTGTTTTTAGACACTACCTCAACGATTTCTTCGGTAGCCTTGCTGGTGCGGGATGCTAGCTGTCTAACTTCATCGGCAACCACTGCAAAACCTCGGCCTTGTTCGCCAGCGCGAGCCGCCTCAATCGCGGCATTTAATGCCAGTAGGTTCGTTTGGTCGGCGATACCACTGATACTTTGCACCAGTGCCCCAATCATTTGCGACTGTTTGTCTAAATCTTCAATTCCTTGGGCTGCGGCGTTCATTTGTAACGCCAACTTGTTCATGACCTCAACCATCTCTAACAACACTTTATTACCTCTTTGTGCTGTAATATCGGTTTGTTGAGAGGTGCTGTAAGCGATATCGGCCGCTTCTGATATCGCCTGTTCACGGTTGACTTGGTCTGTAATGACAGTCGCAAATTTCACCACTTTGTACAGCTTATTATAGCTGTCGAAAATCGGGTTGTAGGAGGCTTCTAACCAAACAACTCTGCCATAGCTATCAACACGTTTAAAGCGATCAGCAACAAAATTTCCGTTACGAAGTTTTTCCCAAAAATGTTGATATTCGGTGGAGTTATGCTCCTGCGGTTCACAGAAAATTTTGTGATGCTTACCGACAAGTTGGTTTTTTTTGTAGCCCATGGCATTTAAAAAATTATCATTTGCTGTTAACACAGTGCCATCTAAATCAAACTCAATAACCGCAGTAGAGCGTTGTAAAGCTTGGATTAAATCCTCATGCTCTTTTGAGGTTTCAATCGTGCGGGTAAGATCATTGGCGTATATCGAGAAATATTTTACTTCTCCGCTGCTCTTTTTTACCGGCTGTAAAATTGCCCTTAGCCAAGCCTCTTCACCATTACCTTTAATTATTTGCAGTGCGCCAGCCCAATGTTGCGACTGTTTTATCGCAGTACACATTGACTTGTAATGAGCTGTTCCTCTGGCGCGTTGAGGCACCATATCAATTAACTGTTGTCCAATGGGAGAGTGTTGTTGAAACAACATATCATTAGTAAAATGTTGATTTACTTCAGTCACTTTGCCATCAGCAGCCAGTGTCATTGATATCATCTCACTATCGAGACTTTTTCTGACTTGCTGCATGGAGAACAATTCTTCTTTCAATTGTTCATTTTCTTGCTTTAAGCGACCATTAAACATCAACATATAGATTTCCAATAAGAGTTATTAATTAAGTTATTGAGATGAATTAGCTTAATAGGCAGGTTTATGAGTACTGATACGTAATAATTAACGCAATAGATCAGTTTGGTATCAAAACTGTAGACCTAGTACACTAATATCTCCTCAAGTAAAAGTCAGTATTTTAATGATTATTTAACTTAGTGACGATAAATCATCTTATTACTGTTAATTCACCTTGCTGGTTTTTTTGAGTCGTAATTCCGTTTTGTCTTTGGGGAAGGTATCAACAGTTTACGATCGCAAGCTTGGCCTTGTATTGCCAGAAGAGGCTGCATTTAACCCTCCGAATAGGCGTGGTTTAATCGCTGCACATGCTGGCTCTGTGGCTTGTTCGAGACTGTCCTCAATGTTACTTTCAGGCTCAATTCTCCCATTAGGAATGATTTGATCATTCCTAATGTCTCTATGTCTCATTTACTTAACTCTATGCTTGAGCTAAACCTTAGCTTCGTTAACACTATGTAAAGCGTTAGCTTGGCCCTGACATCACAATAGCGTCATTATGTTGAGTAATATTAATGAAACCAATAATTTGTAGCAGTGCATTAGAGGCCGTTTCATTTATTGAAAATGGTGAAACCTTATGGACTCACTCTATGGGGGCAACCCCCATATTACTGCTCGATGCGTTAGCCAAACATGCGTTAACAAAGCATGGTTTAACATTATTGCAGTTACATACCGAGGGGGCCGAGTCGTTAAGTGATCTCCGTTTAAAGGATCATATTCGCCATCGTTGCTTCTTTGCCGGATCACCCACGCGGTCGTTGCTACAAGGAGGTGATGCCGATTATGTGCCTATTTTTCTTTCTGAAGTGCCTAAATTGTTTCGTTCTGGCGAGCAGCACATCGATACTGCCATTATCCAAGTGTCTCCACCGGATAAACACGGTATCTGTTCTTTAGGCATATCGGTCGAGGCAACGCTAGCGGCTTGCCAAATGGCGGCTAAAATCATTGCTCATATTAATCCTATGATGCCTCGTACTCATGGTGATGGCTTTATTCATTATAATAAGTTGGCCGCAGTGTATGAGCAGAGCATGCCGTTACCACAACATTTATTCGCTCCAAGCGATGCAATCAGCCTGGCCATCGGCCAACATGTGGCAAAACTGGTGGGTAATGGTGCTTGCTTACAGATGGGCATAGGTGCGATCCCTGATGCTGTGCTGGCATGTTTAACCTCACATAAAGATTTGGGCGTACACACAGAGCTTTTCTCTGATGGGGTGCTTAATCTGATTGAACTTGGAGTGATAAACAATAGTCGTAAGAAAGTTCATCCCGGCAAGACAGTGACAGGTTTTGCATTGGGTAGCCAACGACTTTATGATTTTGTAGATGACAACCCTTCGGTAATATTCATGGATATTGAGCAGGTTAATGACACGGCTATTATCCGTAAAAACCCAAATGTGATGGCAATAAACTCAGCGTTACAGGTCGATATTTCAGGCCAAGTGTGTGCAGATTCATTAGGGACACAAATTTATTCAGGCGTAGGCGGCCAGATGGACTTTATCCGAGGGGCAGGATTATCTGAAGGAGGGCGATCTGTCATTGCATTACCCAGCACAGCAGCTAATGGCACTGTGTCACGAATTAGCACAGTATTATCGCCAGGGGCTGGCGTAGTAACCACTCGTGCGCATGTGCATTATATTGTCACCGAGTATGGAACCGCTTATTTACGCGGTAAATCGTTACGCGAGCGAGCCCGAGCACTGATTGATATTGCCCACCCTAAGTTTAGAGAGCAGCTTTGCCGAGAAACCTTTGATACTTGGCGACTTAAGGTTTAGCGTTACCCTAGATTACCCTAGTCATTACGCCAATGTTATTGAGTCTGTACTTAGTATGTTGTATCTACAGGTTATATTAGATTGATGAATTAAACGACTCACGCTGCTTGCAACGATTAACCTCGGAGTAAAAATCACTGTAATGACGGTGAATATTGGGGGGAGGTTAATCGGCAATAATTCACTAAAAAATAGTGACTTAATTATAATCATTTAACTATTATTAGCTTACTGAATTGATATAAACTTTGGCCATTAACTGTATCAGAGGGTATTCGTCGTATGAGTACATTAACAAAAGGTTCACGCCAATCAGGTTTTACTCTGATAGAGCTAGTGGTTGTTATTATTATTTTAGGCATTTTGGCAGTTGTTGCTGCGCCTAAATTTATCAATTTAAAAACTGACGCCCATATAGCCGCTATTGAGGGGGCGACAGGGTCGATCAAAACAGCGGTCACTTTATTTAAAACCAAAACACTGACATCGGGCAATACATTAACTGATACTGTTGAGTTTTCTGGTATAAAAGGCAGTAATTACCAGCCTTGGGCTGCTGCGGCCAATCCAACCGGAACTGGTTTTAACGCTGGTTATACTTCTGCACCAGAGATATTCAAAGCAGCAGGTTTGGACGTTAATGACTGGGCTTATCGCATTTACACATTTAGTGGGAGTTATATTCTTGCTGCAGCACCCAAAGGTGTTTTGGCTGTAGCTGAGCCAACGTCGGCTGAGGTTATCGCGACGAGTTGTTACTTCCAATATCATTGGAAGACTGCTGGTGAACCAGAGATTACCAAGGTAATTACAGGGTGTTAATAACTCAGTGGTCATCCACTGAGTTGCTGTTTCGCTTATGGCCTGCGGCCACTAACGGCTAACACTTTAGTGCCGAAGGCGATAATATGATAAAGAAGATTAAACGATTATTCGTTTAACACACCATCTAGGTTTATGATTTAATAGTCTCAATAATGAAGTTGATGAGGTCTAATCATGATAATAGCCTGTCCCCATTGCGATACCTTAAATCGCGTCTCTGAAGAACGTCTTGAACAACAACCCACTTGTGGAAAGTGCAAACAGAGCCTATTTGTGGGTGAGCCGATAACACTAACTGCCGCAAATTTTAGTCACCATGCTAATAAATCAGAACTGCCACTGGTGGTCGACTTTTGGGCTAGCTGGTGTGGTCCGTGTAAAAACTTTGCCCCAGTATTTACTCAAGCAGCTAAAAAATGGGAACCCAAATTTCGTTTCGGCAAACTCAACACAGAAGAGCAACAAGCTCTCGCTGCCCAATTCAATATTCGCTCTATTCCAACCTTGATGGTATTTAAACAAGGCAAAGTTGTAGCACAGCAATCGGGCGCTATGCCTGCATCATCATTTAACCAATGGCTAGAGTCGATTAAATAGATTGTGGACGTTAGATTACTCATTAAAAACGCGATAAACTATCGCGTTTTTGCTTAGCTTTATTTTGATTGTTGTTTAAAAGGATTTGATAAACATGAAAAAAATCTTAGTTATCTGCTTATTTGGCCTCGCATTATTTAGCTTTTTAGACCGAAAGGTTTCAACCACTCAAATTGTACAAAACGTTTATGCTGGTTATACCGCTGGCAGTGATAGTGTGTTGCAAAATGCTATTGATAATAAGCTAAGTAACCTTCAAGTTGGTGGTTCAGGGGATGTGGTAAAAATACTTGCTGACGATCTGAAAGGCAGTCGCCACCAACGATTTATTCTGAAAATTGCCGGCGGTAACACGCTATTAGTTGCCCATAATATTGATTTAGCCCCACGGATAGAAAACTTAAATGTCGGCGATACGGTCGAGTTTTACGGCGTTTATGAATTTAACAACAAAGGTGGCGTTATCCATTGGACTCACCACGACCCACGTGGACAGCATCAAAGTGGCTGGCTAAAACACAATGGCAGTATTTATAAATAAACAGTCGCTTGACTCAGGTTCAGTAAACTTAACCATTCGCTCAATTTACTATCCGTTTATTTCTACCTAATGATATTTGAACCGAGTAAAGTTGTTACACAACGATCCAGTACCATGCCTGCATCATCATTTAACCAATGACTAGAGTCGATTAAATGAGTTTAGTGTCAGTAAAGATAAGTGTGTAGTGTCAATATGAAGCTAAGTTTAATGGGGGAATAATAGAGTTCGGGTGTCTGGTACTTATACATCATGTTTCAGTTAATAGGATAAGGGATTACTTACGTATTCGGGTACGTAAATAAAAGGTCTCGGTCCTGATGATATATTACAGTGACCGAGACTTTTGTTAGCGTCATTATAATTATTATTTGTGAACTGACTTAATCGCTTCTTTTACACTACTATACAAGCGTGAAAGCATTCTATTGAAAATGGCTCGAATAGTGGCATAAGTTAAGTCAACTACGGTTGTGACTACAGCCCCTGCAAAAGACAACATATGGCCGAGTAGGCCTCTGACATCGTCGGCGAAAGAATCTGCCGCGGCTGCAATTTTTTCAAGGGTTTTGGCGACAAGATCATAGAATGTCAAACCGTAAGAAGCCGTCGCTTGCGCTACAATTGCACCATAATAGCCTGCCTCTTTTAAGACCGTAATTAATGCTGCACTGAGTTTGTCGCTCCACTGATCTGAATAGCTTGCTTGATTGCGGTTTTCATAACGTAATTTTACCGGCTTTAAATATTCGCTAGCTTTAACGTGTAAATGGCCCCAATGCTCAGTGTTTGCAGAGACTAAATAACCTGGTTCAGCCCCAGCTTTAGGATCCATACCATGAGCACTAATCCTCAAACCTTGACTGTTATCTAAGCGATATTCAACATCTTGATAAGGTGCATGAATAAAAGGCCATAAAGGCACTTTAGGGACTACATCGGCGCCGTGTGTGCAGCGAAAAATTTGATTTAGTCTATGGGTATTAGCGGTGGCAAAACCTTGTTGTCCAACTCTTGGGGCACCAAAAGTGTATAAATTAATATTTGAAGCGTAATTATTAACAGATGCCCAGTCGGCAGCAAGTGAGGCGATTGCTCCTCCTAAGCTATGTCCGACAAAATGTATCGCCTTACCAGGGTTTGAGGTACGCCACTTATCTAAAAAAGTCGCAAACTGCGGTCTTAATGAAGTAAAAGCATTATTAAATCCAGCGTGCACTATTTGGCTACCATCACCGACACTTAAGCCAACTTGCGCATTCGTAGCCCAGTCTGCAGCAGAACTAAATTCTGTGCCGCGGATCGCTATGATAGCATCTCCTTGGTATTGTCCTTTGCCTAACCCCATCGCCGCAAAACCTGACTGGCGATTAAAAATAAACCCGCCAGTTTTTCCTATGCCTACATTGTTGAATGTAAAGTGTTTGTTAATATATGGGTTACCAAAGTTTTGTACTAACTCTAAATCGATTACATCGTACACTTTAGCTGCAAGCTCTGAGGCTAATTTAGGGGTTAATTGAGTCATAAACATTCCTTGTTAACTAGTATTGTTATTTGCTATTCACCGAATCTTTTTTGCTTCTCGATTTCTAATTTTTCCAGTTCAGGCCAGCGACAAATACTGAATATCTGATATCGCACAACTCCGCTGGGGAACTCTTCATCAATGATTTCTTGACTAATGGCTTCATTAGCTAGGTCACAATTTAATTGTGCTAATCGCTCGACTAGATAAGATATATGTTTCTCGCCTCTAGCCACTGTTGACCAAAGAAAAGTGTCTGTATAGTCACCTTCTGCGACTTTAATTGCTTGCGCAACGCGCGTTTCGGCGAAAGGCTTGTTAGGGTGACTTGTACTGTAAATAATTTCAGGAAAGCTAAATTTCCCTTCATTGTCAGTCGTGGTGTAATCCCATTCTATTTCTTCCATTACACCAGAATACTTATAACCCCTTTTTAGCTTAATACCGGCTAGAGGTTTTCCCTCATGGGTTAAGCTACCTATCACTTCAGGAAACACTTCGACATCGACTTTTTTAAACATGCTAAACATTGACTCCTCCGAGTAGCAACTAACGGCGACGATGAGAGTCAGGAATGCAAAAATCCCAATATATGCTCTATAGGCCATAGATGAAGCAACTCCCTGTTTTGTCATTCATACGATTATTTTTTAAACGACGTTATTGTAGAGTGATTCTTTAAGGGTATCTATTATTATAAATGACTATTTTTTATGGTGTAATAATGAAAATGGGTATGTTTGATTGAGGTTTTTGTCTAATACCATGGTCGATTAAATAGGGAAAATGTTGCCGGAACGACAGGGGGGAATTCTTCTGTAAATAGAAAAGAGG
>TARA_R110002126_G_scaffold50551_4_pt1 | contig 14403 bp, 25 predicted proteins | sample TARA_R110002126 | Tara Oceans TARA_R110002126 (sample SAMEA4397536) | marine metagenome | biome: Polar Biome; feature: [DCM] deep chlorophyll maximum layer (ENVO:01000326); material: water (ENVO:00002006), including particulate matter (ENVO:01000060) such as... | depth 30 m
GTACAATTCTAAATCCATCACTTGTAGTCCATTCAACATGCTTATCATTAGCAGCTACTAGGTTATTCATCGAGTGAATGTAAGTTTCAAAAGCCTTTCCACCTTTAAGTGTTCCAGTAATTGAATCTCCTATTAGTTTACTAAACTGTGCTGCAACTTTCTTAGTGATCCATTTACGATCTACTTTTAATTCTCTAAACATATTCCAAAGAATCTCAGTACGACCACCCATTGTTCCACCATAATTAGAAACCATTACAGGTACCTTACATATCTTTCTTCCATTCTTTTTAAGTAATGAGTAGAAGAATTCAAACATTTGTTTAGTTTTCTTATCTCCTGCTTTAGATATCTTCTTCTTACATAGCTCTAAAGCTCTCTCAGCTACTAATAAGTATGCATCCTTTCTTACTTGTTTATCTTTTTCAAAGGAAGGAATTACATTTGTAGCTAAGCATCCAGAAAGATCTCCTGTGATAGCTGAAGTGAATTGTGATCCACTATTACAAGCATCTAAATGTATTCTACCTCTAAACTCTATTGTAGGATCTGCAACTACTTCTTTAAGATCTAATTGATGTGCTAGGAATTGATATGGCTCATCAGCTTCTTTGTAATCAGCATTTATAAGACTCATACCCATTTCAACGCGTTCTGCGAAGTCCAATTTGTCTTCACCATATAATGAAGCTAAATAAGCAAATCCCCACTCAGCACCGTTCCTATTAAGTACTTCACCATTCTTATATAATAATAAGGACTTCACCGCATCTGATCCTTGAGGACTTAATCCAATTGGGAGTGGATAAACTCTTCCTCTAAAATCAAATGAGTGTGGAAAGTATATTACTTCATCATCCTTATAATCGTTTGCAATCTTTAAAGCTAGTTTAATTGCTCTATATTTTCCTAATTCACTTTCAAAGTCTGAAGCTTCAGCTCTATACAATTGAATCTGATCTTGATATTGATTTCTTGTAATCAATAATTCATCTACATATTTCTTATCTAAAGTCTTTAATACTTCTTCATCTTTAAGATCTAGCTCATACTTACATTCAGTATGTTCTGGCCATTCTAACTTAACGAAGTCTTCTCTTAATGGAATCTTTAAATCTCTTTCAACAATCTCTAGCATAGGCTTATTAACTATCCATGGTGTTGATTGAATGTAATTGATAGAATCTAATACGTCTTGAGAGATCTTAGAATAGTCTACGAATCTCTGCTCTTGTCTTATCAGTTTAAATTGATGAGTCTTGTATCCACCAGAAGTAGGTTCAAATCCTCCTACAGCTTCGTTCTTATCATTGATATACCAATCTAATGGCTTCTCAGTCATTGGCATTGGATAGAACGCCTTTAAAGCCTTCTGTGCAAGTTTCTCTAATATCTCATCACTTATAGTAGATACATAATTCATTTTTACATTATAGGTATCTCCTTTGTGATTGTTCTCTTTTGTTTTTGTATAATATTGGGATGCTTCTACTACGACTTCTAAGAATCTGAATGTGTTAGCAAACTCTAGCTCAGGCATAACCTTCTTGCATAGTCCTGCAACATTCTTGTGTCTTGATTTAGATCTAAGACCCTTCTCTTGATCCTCTCCGTAATAAACTTGACCAGATAAGAATAAAAGAGTTTGAGTAATCTTCTCAAGCAAAATTTCATCACTTGAGAAGTACTCTTTGAATATCATTCTAACTGATCGACCGTTCTTCTTATCGATCCACTCTTTAACCTCAGGTAAGATCCTTAAGGCTTCATCAAATAACATTTGTTGTCCAACCTGAGTTGAAGAAACATTTTTAGTATTTCCAGCTTTGGTGGTGATGTCTTTGTAGACTTTCGACACACCTTTGTCTTTCATTTTCTTTTCATTGTTCTCCATCGGGCAGTTGGTTTTAATGTTATTAATAATTGTATTGTTGTTTAATCTATAAGTAAGCGCTAATTTCTTTTACTTGCTTTGCACTAGCTCCTGCTGTATAAAGATCGTTTAAGAAATTAACTTTAGCATCTTCATTTGAATATGAAGATAATAAGAATGCGATATCTTGATCAGCTACTGAAGCATCTGATTTCTCAGTTCCTACTGTAGAGATTCTTCTTACCTTTTCATCAACTGCTCTTTCACTTCTTGAAAGTACTGCATAGATTAAAGATTGGAAGTAATCATTTAATCTAATCTCATCCGATACGAAGATTCCGATATAACCTGCAATTGCAATGTCACTTGGACTCCATCTTGAATAGTCGTTAGATAAATCATTCTTTAGAATTGACACAAAGTTACCTTTGATACCTTTGATAATGTCAATTGTAGCTGCACCGATTACTAGTACAGCTAGTACTGTTAAAATAGTTGTTACCATAATAATTATTTTTAATTGTTAATATTTACTTTTTTACTGGAGTTAATCTTCTTCCACTTAATCTCATAGCTTCTAGCTTAGCTTCGAAGTTTTTGTTTAATGTAGAATTCAATTCATCTCTTCTTTCCATTTTAGATTCATTAGCTCTCTTTACTCTTCTCTCTTGAGTAACTACATCCATCTTGGTAGCATAGTTCATTAGAATCGTTCTAACATTTGTTATAGTAGTGTTCTTTAAAGACTCACTAACTTCGACCATCTTCTGAGAATAGTGGTCATAAGCTGACTCTCCAATTCCTAATAGGTGTCTAAAGTTTTCTACTTGCATATCAAATGAACGTTCAGTTGTGTTACCGATGATATGGTGTACTACATCCTCTTTAGTCATTTGTAATGCTTTTAGGTTACCATGCTTTGCAACATAGTAAGCAAATGTTAATTCTTCGTTGTTCCAGATTTTTTTTGACTTTTCATTAACTTCAATTGAGTTTGACATAATTTTAAATTTTAAGGTTTATATTTGTTTGATGACATAAAGATACTTACTCTTTATTCATCTCACAACGATTTCCTTAATTATTTTTAAAATAAATTATCATACTTTGAAACTTCCTCTGCAGCAGCGTATGCTTCATCTTCTGTATATCCTGCTATTGAAATAAAATCAGTTACTAGATCTTCGTCTACTTTAACCTCTGAAAGGTTAACTTCCATATTCATGATCTCTACTAACTCCTCTGCTGTGAACATATTGTTCATCTCTACTAATTCATTTAAACTCATTTTATTTGTTTTTATACTGTTATACTAACTCTTCTATTATTCCAACTAATTCACTAAGCACTAAAAGTACTGTAGCTATTACTAAGCTGAAAGGTATGCAGAAATATCCTACTATCCTAATTCCAGACTTAATGAATGAAATAATCTGATGCAATCTTGCATCCGGTAGTTGTTGTTCGTTTTCCATCTTATTTATTTGATCCTTGTCCTTTATAAGGCTTCTTATATGCTGTCTGTCCTTTAGATGCATTCTTAGAGTGTACTCCTTTTCTTTTCTTATGTAAAGTATTTAACGCCATGTTATTATTTTTAGTTTGTTATTATTTGAACACCTGCTAACAACATTAAGATTATTAATCCTAATTGATGCATTGGCCATTCGTTCTTTCTATTTTTCATATCTTATTTATTAATTGCTTCGTCCAACCAATCTTTTGATCTATGATCTCCACCCAATTCGTTTCCTTCTTCATCTTTCGGAATATAACGTCCTGGTCCTCTTTCATAATCAAAGTATGCTTCAGCTCCTGCTCGTCCTAAGTTATTTTGTTTAACCTTTAAGATTCTAACCATAACTTGTCCTGGAGATCTGTAAACAACTAATCCGTGGTATGACATTTCAAAGAATGCAGAAGATCCTTTTACAGAATAAAAATCTGGTACTTCATAAAGTCCCGTCTTCTCATCTTTTCTCATTTTAAAAGGGTGTGCAACTAATATGCAAAGCACTTTCATTTGATGAGAGAATGATGTTATTCTTCTTAAGATCTCTTCTATCTTTTCGTGTCCATTAAACTTACCTTTAATTGATAACATATTAAAAGGATCAATTACTAAGTACTTTGGATCTCCACCATTAGATCTAGACTCTGCGATCTGTTGTGCAGCAATATCTAAGATCTCAATAATGTTTCCTCCACACTTATCAGAATTGATATGTTTTATCTTACTTGTAATGAATCTATACGCTTGTGTTAATTTAGGCATATTAGATTCAGTGAACCAAGTTTGACAAGTTACATCAGCTCCAATTAGCTTTCTTGATAATTTAATAATATGTTCTTCAGGTGTTTGTTCAAATCCACAGATGATTGATTCGTGTCCATGTAAACGTGCTAAATCAAGTATACAACTATCTACAAATTCAGTCTTCCCATGTCCAGGTATTCCTGTTACAGTTAGGATTCCACTTCCTTTGAATCTAAAGATATCTGAAAATGCTTTATGTGATGTTTCGAATCCTACTCTATCACCTTCTTTAATTACTTCTACCACCTTATCATAAAGTGTATCATAATTAATTAAGCCACTCTCTTCTTCTTCAGTTGCATCCTCTTCAATAGCATCTGTGTCGTACATTTCAGAATAATCAACGTATTCTTCAACTTCGACTGCCTGTTCTCTTTTTGCTTTATAAGCCCACTGAGTTTGTGGATATGACTTTGCAAGTTCTACTACTTCTAAGAATCGCGTTTTATTGTCCGCTGATCTCTTAAAGCATGATTCTGCAAAATCAATTACAAAAGTAAGATCATCTTTAGGATGTTCGAATCCAAACTTCTTTAAATCTAATACTGCAACTTGAATGTAGTGAAAATTGTTATTCACTTTTTCTTCTATATTGTTTGCTAGTACTGTTTCAAAGAATTCTTCAGCATCATCCCAAAGTTCTCTAGTTGGATCCTTATCTTCTAATGAAGACTGAACAACCTCCGCAGTTTGTATATGCAGGAATGCTGGCTCAGCTTCTTCATTAATTAAGATGTTAGGATCGTAAGTCATAATTAAACAATCTGTAGTACTTAAATAATCTACGTTTCCATACATCATAAAGTCTTGTACTAATTGTTTACCTATCTGACGATAGTTGTCAGCAGTGACTAATTCCTGGCTGACATAATATAACACTTTGATTCCATTTCCTGAAGGACTAACCATTGCCGCTAATACAGAATCAGAATCTTGCATTATTTCTTTCTTGATATCTTCTATCTTATCAATCTGAACATCATCAATGTCTAATATAATTAAACCCGATGCTTCTATAAATTGATCTTTCTTTCTTTCATTACTAAATACACCATGCATTGCAACAGTTGGTAGTTGAGTTTTAACACTCTTATTACCTGCTCTTACTTGATCGATCTGTGCTTTGTACTTTCCTTCTTTGATATAGTCTAATGCTTTACCAATTGGAAAGTTCCCAAGTACTTCTGTATTTTTCGTAGTCTTAAAGAAACTAACTTTTTGTTCTAATATCATAATTTATTGTTCTTGGTATATATATTCAAACTCTTTTCTATCTCCTCTTTCAATTCTATTCTGAGAGTTCTTCAACATTTTGATTAAATCCTTTCCGTATATTTTACTAGCCATTCCACTTGTCGTTCTGTTTCCAGTGTTGTCTAAGTCATAAGTCTTAATACTATATACATCTTTTTCTAAAATGTTTTCAATCATTTCGTATTCAAATTCAACTCCTTGTTCTAAATTTAATTCTTTGGCAGACACAAATGACTGACCACTTTTAGTTCTTAAGGCTTCTTCTAAATACTTATTAAATTTACTAGGTCTAAATATTGTTGTTGGATTCAAGTGCTTTTCCATTACTGCATCATCCTTCCATTCCGCATATCTATTTGCTACTACCTTTAATATATCTTCAACTGAGTGTTCAGTTAATCTTACTCTTAATTCTTTTGTTGCATATAATGAATCATGTTTAAAGTTTCTTCTGTATAACTTATTCATGAATTCAATTACTTCTTCTACCTTAGGATCATCTAACTTCTTAAGCAGACTTTTCTTTGCAGCTTCATAGCCACTCCATACTATTAATCCAACTTGATGAAGTTCAATCAATTCTTGATAATAATCTTTTATCTTAATTGAAGACTTTAACTTAGCTAAAGTAAATTCTGGCTTTGTATCTTTTAAAAGAAGGATCGTAATTAATAACCCTCTCTTATTTATTGATAGGTTATCATTAAGTATCTCTTCTAGTCTCTTAATGTTTATAGTCATTTAGTTTTTTATTATGTATTTTAATTTAGTAGCCGTACTACTTAATCTAACTTTAAATGTTCCTTGGTCTGAAGTAAAGTTTACTTGAAACTCACTCATGTCAACTTCGTTTACCGCAGTACTTATTGCTCCACTTATAGTAGCTCCGTTTTGTAGTTTTGCGATAGCTAATCCAACATCTCCTTTTTTATTAGCAACTGGTTGTACAGATCCTAAAGCTGTTATAGTTACATTAGTGAAACCGTACTTAGCTAATTTAGCTGGTAACTTTTTCATGTGGTAGTTATAAGGAGCTTCGTACATTGATTTGAATACCTCTAAAGAATATTCATTCTCAAACTTCTCATCTACTGATAAAGTTTTCTTTCCTGTTGTAGGAGCTACTTGAGCTACAGCTGTTAAACCGAAGCTAAATATTAAAATGTAAATTAATTTTTTCATGATATATGTTTTATCTTTGATATAAAGATACTCCAATAAGAAGTACCTAGCAACATTAATCTAATATATTTTTAAAAAATAATGTAAATATTCTTAAGTCCTCTGTTATACTGATAACCTTTACATTGTTGTTGTTGACGAATTTTACTAATTCATCGGCTCTGTTAAATTTAATTTGATCTAAATATTCCATGTTTGTTCTAATTTAAGTGTGTGTAATAATTCATAATTTTCTTGAGCTAGTAATTCTTTTAATAAAAATCTGATCCACTCATCTTGATCATTGTCGTATAATAATGTTTGTACTCCCTCATTAACAAACTCTTGAAAGTCTGAAGTTGTATAATGATCTAGAGTTCCCTCTTCTTCATCAGCTTCTGCTTTCTCGTATGTGTCATGAGATAGTCCCATACTACATCCAATTGCTGTAAGACATCTCATAGTGTCCTCTGCTTGAATATTTCTACTCATAATACATTTAACAAATGTTTTACATTCTTCGTTAGTGTACTCTTGAATAAGGACTTCGTAAAATCCTTCTGCGTCTGGTGTATTAAATAACTCTTCCATAATTATAGTGTATTTGCTTTATCGTTAATTGCTATTGCTAAATCTTCTTTTTCTGCTGCTACTAAAAAGTCAGCATATAATTTACTGAACGCTTGGTAGTTTCTAGTTTCCATTAATTCTACTCCTGCAAGAATAAAATGATTTAATGTTGAATTATCAAACTCAGATAGTACTCCGATCTGTATGATTGATATTTCATAATCCTTAACTGGTACTTCAGTCGCTAATACTATTAATTCAAATAATATGTCTTCTACTACTTTTTCTTGATATTCCATTATCCTATTTTAAATGATTCAACTATTCCTTTTTTGTTATTCGGTACTCCCATTATAATAAGTCCATCTCTAACTGCAACTGCAGTATTAACTGTTCTTAAAAAATATGTTCCTTTATTGTATAGCTTACAAAAAGATCCTACACTCATCTTTCTCATAACCTTACCTTTAAATGGTACTTTATATTCTCTGTCTAACTTAGGAAGTGTAGTCACTTTCTTTTTAGTTAGCTTTGTTATATCTAATTTAGTATCATTTTCAATTGCAACTTTAATAGCTGCAGTGATTACATCTCTATCACTATCTCCTAAAGAAGCTACTAGAGCATCTAAGATACATTTATTATTTTCCAATCTATCCATTGTTTCTATTTCTTAAGATTAAATCGTTAGTAGCTTCTTTTAAAGAATCAAATTGAGAAACAATAATGTTTCCATTTAATACTACTGTGAATGATTTTTTATTTCCGTTAATTACTGTTGATAAATTATACATAGTTTTCTTATTTGATATAAAGATACGCACTAAGTATTGTTATCCAAGCGCTAAAACGAAATTTTTTCATTTATTTTTTTAACAAAAGAAACCCACATAAATTAATATGCGGGTTCTAATGATTGATTGACAGTACTCTTATTTCATATCTCGGCAGTACTTACCTTTAACGATATAAATCAGTTGAGCTTTTCCATCTTTATATATTAATGCATTTGCATGCATCCAACTTGAAGCTCCTTTATTGTATCCTACTCTTAATCCAGATAACGTTCCAACACACATATGTCCATCAGTTCTTGAAGGTGAATGCGTATGTCCTGTAATCATCTTTGTATTCATTTGTTTATATTGATTAGCAGATCCTCTTGATCCATTTGCACCTACGTGTCCGTGTACACCAAGCTCCCAATCTAATACTCTATATGAATCATCTAATCCTAATGTCTTAACTTGATCTCCAAATGCATCTTCAATTAAGAAAGATATAACACCCTTCTTTTGTGCTATTGGTTGATTAGCTAAAATCTGTGCTCCATATAAGAACATTCTTTTGTTACGTGCTTTTCTCCAATCAACAGACTTTAACCATCTATCTAAGAAATCATCGTGATTAGATCTCACTACAACTAAATTGTATTTTAATCTATCCTTAACCCAATCAAGCATAATACTTAATTCCTTTTTAAGATCTCCTGTTCCATTTTCTTCCTTCTGCATAACTCTAAAAGGATCATTCTCTTCATGATGACTGATTGACTCACAATCTATAATATCATGCAGCATTGTATGCTTAGGCTTCATCTCATCTAATAACTTAAAAGATACATCAGTTGCTCTCTCGTCATTGTGTGCGATGTGTATATCCCCTAATACAGCTACTTCCGCTCCATCTTCATTATCTCCTACAACTCCATTCTTTACTCTTTTGAATAGATCATAAAAGTTTCCTTTATCATCAGCAGATACTTGACGTATGTGAAATATGTCTCCATCTAATTCAACAATCGTAAATCCAATTGAATGATGAAACTCACCTTTCTTACCTGACTTACTATCTGTATAATTTGGCACTGTTACAGCTCCTGTAGATAATAATAACTTAGAAGGATAACCATCTAATATTGGTAATGATTTAACTTGTTGTCTTGGATGTCCTACAATACATGACTCTAATCCTGTAACAGAATTCAATCCTGTCAAAGGAGTTGCTGCTGTTGGAGGAATCTTAATATCACTTAATACTTGTAATAGTGGATGTATATTATGTCGTGCTGCATCTAAGTAAGGTACAACTTGTGGTGACCACCAATCTTGATCCTTATCAGCAAATACTGAAGTTGGATTAGAATAACGTCCCGCTATAATATGAAGTCCAGCATCTAAGTCTTTTGCATATGCTTTCAAATTCTTCATAAAGTTTTTATGAATAGGTGTAGCATTCTGTGCCCAAGAGAATAAGAATGTTTGTTTCTCTTCAGCTACTTTTTGCTGAGCTTTTTGAAATGTCTCAGTAGCTTCTAATTCAGCTTCTGGAGATTCATCTCTTCTTCTCTTTAGTAATTTACTAATTGAGATTCTAATTGAATCTTTATATTCAAAATTAAATTCCTCACACATTAGCTTTGCTGCTGCAGTAATAGATAAAGAGTTATCTTCAGTCATTGCTGCGATTACAAAATCTAATGGTTCTTTGTTGTACTTGCTCATAGTTTTAATTTTTAATTTTCGTATAAATTATCTACTTCGTTTTTTGTTGGATTCTTTTCTTCTAGTAATCTATCTACAGCTTCACTAGTTTTAAACTTCATCTGCCATCTATCTGACATCTTCATTTTAGTAGGCTGTCCAACTCCACCATTCATAGACATTACTGTTCTACTTGGCTTTATGATTGGATAAAAGATTCCTAATTTCGGTAAAGATACTCCTAATCTTTTTATCATGCTAGCTTTAACAAATCGAATCATACTTTGAATTACTAGAAGAATATCATCTTCTGTGAATCCTGTATCCTCTTTAATGTATCGAGTCATCTGCTTGATAGTTGTATTCTTTTTTGGTTTTCTATGCCTTAGCGGCTTTAGTTTTCTTTTCATCTTGTTTTAATTATTCCCAAGGAAATACTATCCAACGATCATCTTCTACTAGAAGAGTTTCAAATTCAACAGCCTTTGGTATTTTATTAACTAATGTTGCCCATCTTGAATTGGGTACATATTCTTTTATTTGATTTATTGTTAATCCTGAATCACATATATCGTCTACAAATAATACTTCAGCAGAATCATAAACTCCTTTTATCATTAAAAGTTTGTTTACATCTTTTACTTTACCATCCCTTGTTTGCCACTCTAAAGGAATAAATGGTACTCCCATTTTATTACTTAAAGCTACACCCATTGGTAATCCACCTCTAGATAGTCCAACGATACGTTTAATATTTTTGTCTGAATACTCATCAGCTATATCGCTGATCATCATATCAAACAGTTCCCATTTAATAAATAATTTTTCACTCATAGTTTATACTTTAAAATATAGTTTATAATTTAACGGTTTTCTATTTCTTTGATATTGCTCCATTGACCATTCAATGTCTTCAGTATCAATTTGTATTTCGTATGGCTTTCCATCTAGTGGAGTTATTACTACATTCCATACATTATAACAATAAGGTTTATTTTTTGTAGTCATTTTTGATTTTTACATACATTAATATATCTTTCTTTTTGTCGTCGTAATTTCCTTTAACAAACCATTTGTCATTTGTTTTAACATTTGATTTTCCTCTTACTGTTCCATGTCCTTGCTCAATCACAAATGTGTGCGCTGCGCTTACAACTATATAAGAATAACCATCTTCTGCAATTGTATCAACAAATCCTTGAGCGTTTGTTGGAGCGTCAACGTTACTTCCGTGAACGATATCTTTATAGAATGTTCTAGATAATCCTCTAACGTAAGCTCTAAGTCCCATTCCAGTTCCTTTTACTCTACCCATGTCTTGAGTGATTTTATATGCTTCCATATAAGTCATGTTAAATCCTTCTGCAATAGCTCTTACAGTACAGTCTCCTGTTTCATCTAATCTTTCAATGTTCATTTTATATCTGTCCATTGTGTCAACTAGTTTTACTTTTTGAGCTTGAGCTGTTAAAGTTAAAGTTAATCCGATAATAAATAATAAATTTTTCATAATATGTGTTTTGTTTCTTAGTATAAAGATACGCCTTTTCTACGTTGTGGGCAACAGTTAAACAAATTATTTTTAATTTATTTTAATAAATCTGAATCTAACAGAGTAGAATGCCTTTTATAATCAGCTAATCTATCTGCTACTACATTCCCTATTATATTAGGGTCCTTTAATAGTTCAGCTCTTTTAGCTGGATCCTTTTCTTTTTCAACTTGATGAGATCTAATATGTATCATCTCTAATATCATACGAGGTCTACCATCTAGTTCCTTAACTATCTCTTTCCAAATGTCTTGATTCTTTACTTCACCACTAGTATTTTTCCAACCAGCAGCAATCCATTTTCTCAAACGCTGTTCAGTAAAAGATTTTACAACATATTCACTATCACTATAAACAACGAGTTTAACACGTTCATCTATCCTGATTGATATAATTGCATAGTATAAAGCTGAAAGCTCCATACGACCCGTCTTAGTGTCTTTAAACCCTAAGCTAAAGGCCTTTTTTGATCCATAGAGATCTGGAAAGTAAGTAGCAAAGCCTCCGTTGCCTTTTGCCTTTCCTTTTACAACAGCACTTCCGTCTGTGTATGCTATTATTTTATTCATCGTCTAAAATTTTATCTTTTAGTACTGCAAGTCTAATCAAATCAGCACTTGTAGCTGATTCAGTAAGTTTTAACGTCTCAATATGATCTATTACTCTCAACGTCTGTTGAAGGTCATAGTCCTTTGCAAATCCGTTATATGCAGCTTTTAAGTTTATATATTCCTTATGCTGCTTGCTAGACATCTTACGTTTCCCTATTTTGGCATCAGCCATTAGTTCTCTAAGATGTTCTAATCTATTTTCATTTACGTTAAATCTTTCTGCCATGATATTGTATTTTTGTTAAAGATACTACTTTGAAGCCTTCTGTGCAACATCCATTGTTGTTTCTGTTCCTTCAGCTTTTGCATCCTTAGTTACAATCTTATAAATTTCTTTCCAACTTGGAAGTCCTCCTATATTTCTATTATCGATATAATAGTCAGCAGATATCTTTCTACAATCTTGTTTGTAGAAGTCAATTACTCTTGGCAAATTTGAGTTAATATAATGGAATGGAATATTATTCTTCTTTAAGAAGTATTCAGCTAGTCCTTCATATTTACCTGTTCTGCATGTGTTGATAATAATATCGTGTCCGTCTTCGTGGAATTTACGTATAACTGTATCGGCATCTTTAATTAAAGATCCTACTTCTGGAAAACTATCTGTTGCGACAGTTCCATCAAAATCGATTGCTAATATAAACTTTTTCATATTATTTAATTTTAGTGATTGTTACATTTGGCCATGAGCCAATTTGCATGTCCTCATTGATTAGTAAATCTATACGATTTGTATATCTCTTATTCATTGTATCTTCAACAGTATAACATCCGTCATACTTAGTACCTTCAATTTGTACTAAACTTCCATAAGGAAATTTCTTAAGAAGATCTCTACTCAAAGCAACGATCTTATGCTTATAAGGATTAGTTAAATCTAATTCGAACATCGTTGCCGTGTGTCCTGGATCTGAATTAGTTTGTGCTGGCACAGCATTATATACTGTACAGTGCACCTCTTGTGTTTCTTGTGCTGTTATATTGTTAAGTACAAGAAGTAATAAAATTAGTAATATTCTCATATTATTGTTTTACTTATAGAGCCAGTTATAGAGTGGCTCATATCCCTCTATGTTTTATTATGCTACTGTGAAATCAAATACGATAGTCTCGTTCCATTCTTGACTTGCATCAACACATACTACAACTTCGTTACCTTTAGTCATATCAAATTGTCCTGCATCCCATCCTGTTGGAAGACTCTCTATATATAATAATTGAACATCTTCATCTCCAATTACGCTCTCAGCTAAATAAACAGCTAATCCTTTATCTTTAGTTACTCCTACAACGTTACGAGCTTTAGCTTCTTTTAATTGAGCCTTAACTTCACTTAGCTGTATGTTAAGTAATTTCATTCCTTGTGGTTCTAAAAATCTTCCCTCTTGCTTTAATATTGTTTGCAAGTAAGTTAATTTGTCTTGAATCATTGATAATTTTAAATTCGATTTCATAATATATATTTATTTGTTTGACATAAAGATACTCCTTTAGTATACCTTTGCAACAATTATTTTAGTTTTTTTTTAAATAAAAAGGACCCTACAGTGTAGAGTCCTATTAAAATTATTTAGTTTGTTCTTGATAATCTTTGATTTGTTTATCAGCTTCGTCTATTTTCATTTGTAATGATGCCATTATATAGGCCTGCCTACATCCGGTTTCGTACACACGATCAAAGTCTTCTTGAAGTCTATCTCTGTGTCCTTTTAAAGTTAATAAATTTAATCTGATACTGTCTTTTTGTTTTAACATATTGTTTCTCTGTTTAATCGTTAAATCTATGTAAGCCCCTCTTACATATGTATGAATCTGATCCCCTCTTTCTTATTGGTTGTGGATCAATTAAATAATCATATTCTACTTGAACATCAAAACAAGGACATGACTTTGAGCTAAACTCATTGTGTCCATGTAAAGATGCATCTGGATATTGTTTCATTAATTTTTTTAATAAGTTATCCAATCCTATTAATTGTTCATCTGTTCTTGTATCCTTTGCAATCCATTTGTCACCTCTTTTAACGGCTTCTACTCCACCGATATAAGATATTCCAATACTGTTCGCATTGTATCCTCTTACGTGTGCTCCCATTCTCTCTACAGGTCTTCCCTCATGAACAGTTCCATCTCTGTATACTAAATAGTGATATCCAATATCTGACCATCCTTTTCTAGTATGCCATCCTCGAATTTGATCTACTGTATAATCTTTTCCTTCTGCCGTAGCTGTGCAATGAATAATAATTTTGTTTATGTGTCTCATTTTTTCCCCTTTTTTAATATTTTCTTTAACACTGATTTTAATCCTGATGTTTGCTTTCTAATATCAACACCCTTATTTACTGCTTCAGTGACTTGTTCTTTACTTGCTAACATCTCCCACATTTCAGAATCAATTGTTTCATCTGAAAGCATAAATGTTATAGTAGGAGAATTCTTTTGACCACTACGATCCAATCTCCCTATTGTTTGAGCTAAGTCAGATGGTCTCCAAGGTAGTTCTAATATTAACATATTTGAACATACATTTTGTAATCCATCAACTCCTGTTCCTGCTGATTGCATATTTGCAAACA
>TARA_R110002126_G_scaffold236514_2_pt1 | contig 14399 bp, 16 predicted proteins | sample TARA_R110002126 | Tara Oceans TARA_R110002126 (sample SAMEA4397536) | marine metagenome | biome: Polar Biome; feature: [DCM] deep chlorophyll maximum layer (ENVO:01000326); material: water (ENVO:00002006), including particulate matter (ENVO:01000060) such as... | depth 30 m
TCGGGTTTGATAAAAGGAGAGTTTAATATTTCCCTTAGATCATTTTGAACCACTTCGTAAAGCCTTTGGTTGTTTTTTGCGAGTTCCTTAACCGCTTTCAATTGCTTGATAACATTGTTCACCTTATCAATATTTTCTTTCTGTTCTTTCAGAAATTCCATGGTTTTTATAATGTTCACGGTTTGCTTTCCTGCTTCTAACAGTTGCTTGGCAAACGAGATAAAGTTGGCATTGTCATATACCGGCATACCTTGTGAAATTCCGCATGCCGGGGTTAGTAATGTTGTAACAAATGCCATGCCCATAATTGTTCTCTTGACATAAGATGTGATAGCTGATTTCATTATTTATAGTTTTAAATGTTACTCATGTTTTTCTTAGTTTTGATATATTCCTCAATGGCAGCTTTCATGTTATTGGTCTTTTTATAAAGGGTCATTATAAATTCGTTTTCAATTCCATCGGTTAAATAAGCTGCAAAGACTTCTTGAGGTACTTCCAATCTAAAGATGTTACTTTCCTTCCCTATTTTGATAAATATTTCGGTGTACTTGACTGGTCCAGTTAAGTTGTTCTTTATGGATTTTAACTGGTTTAAATCGTGGTTGGAAAGATTCAGACGTTTAACCAATTCGTCATACCCCTTTTCATTATTGAGGCTGTATATGACCTGGGTATTTTCCAAGATGCTAGCGGAATTTGAATTCACCGGTAATTGATTGATGGATTGTAGAATAATTCCAATAGCACCATTTTGTTTTCTGATGGCTTGGTAATAGAATTCTACACTTTCAAGAACATTTTTGAACTTCAATTGTTTTGCAAACTCGTCGAATAAGATAATTCCTCTCTCTGCACGGTTCTTCCATATGGTACGTTGTATGGCTGTTTTTATCAGCTTCAGCATTATGGATAAAATTTCTTTGTTGTCCTTTACGTCGTCCAGTTCAAAAATAATAAGGTGTTTATCCTCTATTTTATAGGTTAGGTCTTCGTTAACTTCAAAAAGGAAGTTGTACAGGCCTTCGTCAACATACTCGGACATGATATGCAGAAAGTTAGCTATGTTAAAATAGTCCGGATGAATTTTTAAAATTTGTAAAAGTGTATCCTTGCTGCGCTCGATAAAGGCATAGAAACTGCTGAGTGAATGCCCCATAGCAGTCTGTTTATAGTAGTATTGAAGTATTTTCTTTAAAGAAACCGATTGTGCTTTGGTTACTTGTGAATCAGCAGAGAGCAGTTCCAAAAGGAAAATAGAAAGATCTTCCAACCGTTCCGGGGTAATGTCATTTATATCATTGATAAAAAAAGGATTAATGCCCAAATTTTGACCACTTTCGTACCGGAGTACCGTGCATTGATCAGGGTATAGTTTAGCAAGTTTGGTATATGAACCACCCAAGTCGATTATCACTAATCTTACGCCACTTTCAAAGTACTGGCGCAAAATGTTATTGGCTAAAAAGGATTTCCCTTCCCCGGTAGGTGCAAAAATGGCAAAGTTCCGTGCTTTGATACGTTTCTTTCCTTCATCCCAAACATCTTTAAAAACTGGGGTGTTGTATTCCCGTTCATTAAAAATTATACCCGTTTCGTCTGATTTGTAATTCGTATTATTGATAAATAAACAGAGGGCATGCTTTAAGTCGGTAACATAAAGATCTTCGTTTGAAAAATTGGAAGAGAAAGCGCAAAAACTATTTAGATAATAATTAATTCGTTCTTGCCCTCGGGGATAATAAGGAATAATGTCTAACTCCTTAAATTCTGCTTTAATCTGAGAGGTAGTTTCCCCTAGTTTTTTAAAATCTTTATGCCAATAAATAATGTTAAGCTGGCCACGTATGACCCTGGAGTTATCGTCGGCATTAATTTTGTCCAGGATGTGTTGAATTTTATGGAGTACCACTTTATTTTGAGAGCCGAAGTTGGAACTTTTCTTAAGTTCCTCTTTTTTCTTGTCTAGTAGCTTGCGCCATTTTTGTTTATCATCTAAGTAAAGAATTTGATTTACAATATGATTTTCGTTTAAGGCTAAACCAAGACTATCGATAAAACCTTGATGGAAAATAAAATCATCTGATGTAAAATGCTCGTTGGTCTTACAGCTAAGAACATTTTCTCCAAAACATAATTCACTATTGACAGCTAAAATATCAAAATGATTGTCACCGATATTGATGTTATTTTTGTCTAAGAGAATGTCGGTGTTATACCCCTCGTTAAACCCGTTAAAGTAGTTATGGGAAAGCTTCAAAATTTCATCGGGTACCAAAGGAGTGAGTTTAATTTTACGATTATTGTTTATGAAAGAAACTACATCTGTTACCGTACCTAAAATCCATTTAAAGTTTTCGTCCAATTGATTGGGTATGGAATTGGATGTTTTTTTAAATGGATTGACAAATCTGGGATTATTTAATGTCTTGTTCTTCTTTAAAATAAAGTATAGATAGCTACAATGTTCCATATATACCCTTCCCTTAAAATGCTCTGCAGTCGCTTTCGCCAAAAAAGTATCATTGGGAAGTTTTTCAGCTGAATATACTTTTTTGAGATACACATCTTGTTTATGGACTATCGTGCCGATAGGTAATGTTTTCAAAGCCTGAAACCATGTACCATGTAAATCATCGAAATCCTTTTCCGAGAGGGAATAGATTTCAGGTAGTTCGGCCTTGTAGCAGAACACCACATTTCCATTATTGGCAAAAAAAGCATTCTTACGTATGTCCACAATAGGATGGTTTTTAGCTAGATTAATCTTCTTCATAATGGAGGGTAGTGGTTTTTTTATTGCTAATTATTTTTGGGAATGGATTTATATAATTGAATAGGTGGGCACCTTGAGCAATACGCATTAATAATATGTATAAACAGCAATTCACAAGTAATAGGGTAGCGATAACGCTCAACCCAAAGGAGAAAATAATGACCAACAAGGATATTATTGTTGACATCATAAAGAGGGCGAAGAATGATATGGGGAGCCCGAATATCAAGGCCCGTTTTCTAATGTTCTTGTATATTTCATATTTCTTCATGAGCTTTATACCACTATACCGATGAGATAGGTGAAAATGCCCACTACAGCCCCGGCAATCAGTACAAAAACAAGGACCCGTGTAATCCCTTTTTTGAGGTCGGAGTTTTCACCAAAGAAATGACCGGCATTAAATAGGAAACCTATCAAGAAGATGACCCCTAGTATTATTGGGAAAATGGTTCTAATGGTATCTGAAACATCATTGACGGAATCTTCTATACCTCCGATTTGTGCAAAACTAGAATTAGAAATAAGGATGAGTAGTATTGTTGAATACAATGATTTTTTCATAATTAAAAGACTTTAAAATTAGACTGATTTTTATATGGGAAAAATACTATATATCTTTATGTAAGATACTGAAAAACAGTTATTTGTTAATAAAATATTATGTGATATGAAATGTTTTTATTTAATTCGAATTGAATTCAAATTGTATGAAAATTGGGCAAAGCTATGTTGATAGCTTTGATTTTTTTGAATCGGAGACCGATCGGAAACGTCAAATTTTGGCTGAGGTCCGCTCAAGTCTTTGTGATTTTGATGTTACAAGGCTACCTAATGTACGCTCAGCAAAAAGTGATTGTAATTGATCCTGGGCATGGTGGAAAAGATCCGGGGGCAATAGGCATAAATCAACTTCAGGAAAAAAATGTGGTGCTGGATATTGCCGGGGAAATTTTGAAGCTTAATGAAACTATTTTTGAGAATAGATTTGATATATATCTAACTCGATATAAAGACACATTAATTTCTTTAAAAGATAGAACAAAACTTGGTAAAGCACTAGATGCCGATGTATTTATCTCATTGCATTGTAATCATGCTAATAATTCAAGTGTTAAGGGAGTGGAAGCATACGTGAATAACTCAAATTCTCGATTTACTGTTGAAGCTATTGAATTAGGATTGGCCGTTTTGAATGAGAGTACTAAAAATTTAGGGTTTAAAAAGAGAGGTCTTAAGATTGCCAATTTTCAGGTGCTTCGTGAATCTAATTCCTATTACCCAGCTATACTTTTTGAATTGGGTTTTATGAGTAATACCGATGAAGCCAGTTATTTTTTAAAATATAAAAATATCAAAGCGATGGCTGTATGTATTTATATGGGCTTATATAATTATTTAAAAATTGGTTTATGAAGGAGTTTTATTATGAGTTTATCATTAGTTTAAAAGCAATTGTGAATAGTTTAAAAAGTGAAATCAGGTTTAAGCACAAATGATTTAACTACCGTCTGACCCCTCTGAAAATTAGCGTTTCGTTAAACTTTCCAATAGTTTATCGATAGGAATTGATAATTAAACTCTTTAAAAAACTTCAGGTAAGGTATAATTATTAATACCTTTTTATAGACTTTAAAAGTAATTTTGAAAGTTCAATTAGGGGTGGGTTTAAATGTTACTTGGTTACAGGCTCGAAAACTTGGAGTTTCACAAATTTTTTATATAAAATACGTCAATAATATGTTATATTGCGTATATTATATGTAATCGAATATTATAATTATGGCGACAATCAGAAAATCATTGACTATTACTACCGCTCAGGAAGAGTGGATAAAGTTGCAAATTGAAAATGGTGGTTTCGCGAACGATAGCGAATACATGCGACATCTAATACGTTTAGATGAAGAACGGAATAGGGATTTTTTAATTACCAGGGCGGCTATACAAGCAGGATATGATAGTGGAATGAGTTCTAAAATTAGGTCTGTTGATGAAATTATTGAAGCTGCAATAGTTCGTAAAAAGAACAGAAATGTCTAGTTATCATTTATCGTCGAAAGCAGATGATGATATCGACGATATAGTAGATTATACTTTGGAGACTTGGGGCGAATCACAGACTCATAATTATGTTACCGAGTTATACCAATTTTTACAGACTCTTGGAGATAATCCTGACCTTGGTCGCAGCGCTTCTGAATTTGCGGCACCTTTGAAAAGATATAATTACAAAGCACATACTATTTTCTACGAACCGACCAGAAAGGGAATCTTCGTTGTTCGTATTTTAGGACAGATACGGGATTTCAAAAGACATCTTTAACCGCTAAATAAGTCGTTTTTTAAAGTTCAATTATAGGTGGGATTAAATATACTATTTTAATTAAATGGAAACGGGTTACTTCTAGCTTAAGGAGATTTCTTTAGTCACAATTATAGTTAATTTTATCGCACTTTAAAAGAGACCTACAGCGTATCCGACATACTACTCAGTATAGTGATTGTTAATAATTGGGTAACTTCTATGATACCTAAAAGATACGTTAGGGTGTCAAGACAATCTTCGGGGAATAATCGTAAAATCGGTAGCAAAGTTTCTTTATTCCTCTTAGTATATCGCATTGTAAATTGTTTACGTTATAATTTTTGCTGTTAATACCTGTTGTTTTTAAAAAATCATTTGTCATTAAAACATAAGAAGTTGAGTCAACAGTATTTTTTAAAAGGAAATGAGCCTCCGTTACGGTCCTGCCATAAAGCTTCCTAAATGTCCCAATTTGATATTGCGCTATGTAGCCATGATGTACTATCATCTTTAATGACAATTCCATGGGGCAATCAAGGGTAATGTTGATTTTGTTAAGGTTTTTGATAAAGGCATTAAGCATAAGCTCAAATTGCTCTAATATATCCTCATGTGAAGGAGGTGAGCCGAATTTATAGAAGAGTACTGCATCTCCCTCTATCTCAGAAATATTTAAATCAAGTCTGTTTTTTTCAATAATAGTCGATAGCAATTTCAATATTATATCTCTTCCCGTATTTAATTCCGTATTGTATACAAGGGTGGTAAAACCACTGATATCAACGATAACAATGGTCCCTTCCTTGGAAGAATACTTCTTTTTATATGTTCGCCAGAGACTTGCCATTTACTGTCTATTTTTTGTAAAGTATCATTGTTACCTGCATCCTTTTAATTTAATTAAATGAATTCCTAAAAGTAATAGGGGAACTATTGGTTTTATTCTTGAACAATTTACTAAATGATGTAGGATGTTCGAATCCTAGTTCAAATGCAATTTCACTTATTGTAAGTTCAGTGGTCGAGAGTTTTTCCTTCGCCACCTCTATTAGCATATTATGAATATGCTGCTGGGTACTTTGTCCACTAATTACATTTAGTAAATTACTTAAGTAATTGGGTGAGAGATTCAGATCTTTAGCGATTTGAGCCACTGTAGGAATTCCGTTAAAAAGCGTGTTCTCTTTAACGAAATACTCCTTTAAAATGTTTTCTAATTTGACAAGAACCTGATGGTTCGTTATTTTACGGGTAATAAACTGACGTTCGTAAAAACGCTCAGCATAGTTTAGGAGAAGTTCCAATTGAGAAATTATTATGTTTTGACTGAATTTATCAATATTGGCCCGATATTCTTGTTGTATATTTTTCAATAATTCAACTATATTGATTTCTTCCTTTTCAGATAAGAATAGTGCCTCGTTAACCGCATAGCCAAAAAAATCAAATTTTTTGATAGTCGTTGCTAAAGTCGTTCCCCATAAAAAATCTGGATGGATGAGTAATAACCATCCAGAAGCATTAATTTGTACATTTTGATTTATTCGAATATTCAGTGTTTGATTTGGTGCAACAAAAGACAATATACCTTCATCGAAATCAAATTTTTGTTGTCCATAATCAAAACGTTCGCTCACATTTCTTTTTAGACCAATCGAATAAAATTCCTGTATCCATTTAATTTCACTTGAATCCTTAGGATACTTTACTTCACTATAATCTATTAGACTTATTAGTGGATGTTCTGGTCTAGGTAAATTACTGAACTTATGAAATTCACTTATAGATTTAAATTGAAAAATCCTTTTCATTTTTTTAAAATTAATTTTTTATTTTTCTTTATATAAAACCATACCTGCGTGGTAAAGGATTCCATTTTTAAATTCTCCATCTGCCGTAAAACCAGTATCATCTTTATAATCTATGTGATTTCCTGTTACGTAGAAATCTCCTTGATAAGCACTTTTTTTACTCCCTCTAGCCTCATCATATCTATTATTTGGTAGTAATTCGTGACGAATATTTCCATCTTTCGTTACCCACATTCCAATGTAATCTTTTGTTTTTTCTATGGTTGTCGTCTGTGCCATCGATTCTTTTTTTAAGTTATTACTAATTTTATGAGTACAGAACTCTCTGCACTGAGATGCAGAGAGTGCTATCAAAATTGCAAGAATGTTTATATTTAAGTCTCTCACTTTTCTCTTAAACCTATTTTAATTAGATAGTACATACCTTTTGTAAATGAGAATATTCCATAATATCAAAAACCCTTTTTGTCATAGCTTCTCGCACGGCGTTAACGGCTTCTGCGCCATAATCAGAATAGTCAATTGTAGGTCTTAATGGTCTCGTACCTTTCGGTAATTGAATTATTTCCAAAATTTTCTCAGCAACCCCTTCTATAGGAGCATCTTCTTGTCTAAAAAGATTCCGTAAACCTTTTTCATAATTATCGAAATCAGCCTTTAATTCCAAGTAGGATTCATCAAGACTTTTATCTTTAGGAAATTCTGCTGTATCAAAGTGAGAAGTACCTTCCATAAATACACCAGGCATTAAGATACTTGATTCTATGCCAAATCTGTTAATTTCATAAGAAGTGTTTTCAGCAAGTTGATCCATAGCGGTTTTTCCTATTACATAAGGAGCCATAAAAGGAGCAGTTATTGCTGTTATTCCGCTACCTACATAAAGAATTAAACCATTCCTTTCATTTCTCATATGTGGTATAGCTGCACGATTTAAGCGATGAACTCCTAGAAAGTTTTTGTTTAAAGAACTCGCGTATTGCTCTGGTGTAAATTGTTCGGCAAAACCAATAAATAGATGGGCGGCATTATGAATTAAAATATCTATTTTTTTATCTTTTGAAATTATATGGCTCATTGCGTTTTCACAAGATTGTTCGAAATGAATGTCTAAATCCACTATTTGAACTTCTTTATTAAGCCTTTTTGCATAATCACGAAGGATATTAGATTTCTTGATATTTCTTGATTCCGGGTCTCGAATTCCTGCCCAAACTTTAAAGCCGTTTTTAATAAGAATTTTAGCAGTTGCTAAACCCATTCCTGAACCAGCTCCCGTTATTAGTACCGTTTTGCTATTGTTTATTTTCAGTTCATTTTCCATACCTAATTATTTTGAATATCGAAACCTGTTGATGTTCCTAGTTCATGATTTTCTTTCATAGCTTTTTGAATAGTCTCTATTTTTAGATTAGCATATTCATAAGCATCTTCTCCCATAAAAAAGTGAATTGGAGGTTGTTGTTGTTTGCTTAGAGTAATAAGAACTTTTGCTGCTTTTTTAGGTTCATTAGGTTGATTACCATTTATTTCATTTAAATGTGCTTGTTCCATTTCACGAGCAGTTTTATAATCCTCAATACGATTAGCTGGAGTTTGAACAGAACCTTCTGACAAAAAATTAGTTCTAAAGTATCCCGGATACACTAAAGTTGTATGAACTCCAAATGATTTCATTTCCTCTGCCAACGCTTCAGTAAAACCTGCGACAGCAAATTTAGTAGCACAGTAAATACCAAAACCTGCAAAGTTGGCCGTATAACCACCTATAGAAGCGATGTTAAAAATGTATCCGGATTTTTGCCTCCGTAGATGTTGTGCGGCATTTCTAATAACGTTTAGAGAGCCAAAGACGTTAACATTAAAATTATTTTCTACCTCTTGTGATGAAAGCTCTTCTAATGTTCCTATTTGGCCGTAACCAGCATTATTAACTATAACCTCAATTCTTCCAAAATGACTAACTGTATCATCAATAGCTTTCTTAACGTTCTCATTGTTTGTTATATCCATCTCAATTGGTAAGAACGTTTTATTTTTTTCTCCAATTTCTTCAATCAATGATTTTCTATTTCTAGAAGTCGCAGCAACACTAAAACCCTGCGATATAAGCTCTTTGACTAAAATTAAACCTAAGCCTTTTGAGGCTCCCGTAATAAACCATACCTTTTTTGTATTCATTTTATTTAGTTTTTAAATTATGATACAAAATTGGTTTATAAAAAAGGTCTTTACATTTCCATATCTAAGAAAGGTATGCTCAAATCTACTTTTATCTAATTTTTAGTGGTATTACAGCTATCAGCTTCGGCTATATTTAATATGAGGACGAGCAATTGACTAATTTTCAATTGAGCCCTTAACCAAGGTTTTATGTTTATCTTGTTTTTGGTATTGCCAATAAAAAAGAATTAATTGATTATATAAAAACAATCTAAACTTTGAGTCCAACACCAAAATCTGTATTAATTATAGCCATCTTTTTAAAGTGTTGAATTTTATAAAAATTTCTTTTAGTAGGTATTACCCTTATGATATTTTTATTCTCATATGATTATGAGGTATTCCTACTTCTTCAAAAGTTTCTCCGTAAATTTCAAACCCTAGCTTTTGATAAAATTTATTTGCATATTTCCTAGAATGACAGGCCACTTCATTAATACCATGTTGTTTGGAAAAGGCTAATAATTCAATAATTAAAAGCTTTCCTATTCCTTTTCCCTGAGAACCTGTATCTATTGCCATTTGCATTAATTGAGCTTTTGTCTCCTCATTTTCTGCTGGCACTAAAACAACACATCCTAAAAGTTTATTATTTTCGATAGCTACAAAATGCCACGACCTATGATCATTCATTTCCCAAGCATTGTCCGGTAATCCGATTGGTCGCAATAAAATAACATTTCGTAAGTTTCTCTCTAACTCATAAAAGGGGTCAAGAGTTGTTATTCTTTTTATTTCAATCATATATTTAGTTTATTTATAAATTTTAAGAGCCATATATTTAATGTGTTCAAGGTTCTAACACAACAAACGTTGTTTATTTTAGTTTAATCTCAGCTACAGTTATAAGTTGAAAATCTATTTTTAACGATATTACAAAGCTTCTAACCGAAAATAACAAATTGTTTTTCAGTTAAAAGACTGCCTGAATTCCTTTAGTGACAGATTTGTCTTTGATTATTAATACAACAAAGAAACCAAGATAATTAGTCTGAAATTTAGCAGAATAGAAGAATTCTGTATTTAAAAAGAGGATTGATATTTAATCATTTTTATAGCATTTTTTCTTTTTCAATCTGTTTATCTCCCCAATCTTTAAGGTAGCTAATGAAGGGTATTAGTTCTTTTCCAACTCCTGTTAGTGAATATTCAACTTTTGGTGGCACTTCACGGTACACTTTTCTATTAATTAGATTATCCGTCTCCAATTCCCTGAGGGTTTGCGTTAACATTTTAGTTGTTATATCTGGCATCGTTCTCTTTAATTCCCCATAACGTAGAATTGTAAATTCGTGTAAATACCACAAAATTCTACCCTTATATTTTCCACCTATGCGTTTAAATGCATAATCAACAGAGCAAGTAGGAGCTTCTGGACAGTCTTTTAGCTTTTTCTTCATTTTATTTTTTATATAATATATTGATAATCAATAATACATACTTATAAGTGTGTAGGGTACATAAAAGTACATACTTGACACAAAGATATATGTAATATAATTTTGTGTCTCGCAAAAACAGATAAAAATGAAAGAATTCGAAAACGGAATAGATAAAAAGAAAAAGACATCAGTAATGAAAGTCGTTCAACAACACGAGTTTGGTGGACCTGAGGTTTTACACTATCAGGATGCACCAATTCCAGAATTGAAGCAGGGGGAAGTTCTTGTACGTGTTCATGCAGTTGGCCTTAATCCACCGGATTGGTATTTGCGTGATGGTTATAAGATGCTCCCTCCAGAGTGGCAGCCAGAAGTACAATTCCCTGTAATTTTGGGAACGGATATTTCTGGAGTTATAGAGGCCATCGCTGACGACGTGAAAGATTTTTCTATTGGAGATGAAGTATATTGTATGGTGCGTTTTCCTAGCTATGGTGACAGTAAAGCTTATGCAGAGTATGTAAACGTTTCTGCTTCTGAGCTTGCCATTAAACCAGCAGGAATAAATCATATACAGGCAGCAGCGGTTCCAATGTCGCTTCTTACCGCTTGGCAATTTATGATAGAGCTGGGACATAACGAGCAAAACCCTCTTCAACCCAACAAGCATGAGCCAGTGCCACTTCAAGGTAAAACCGTACTTGTGAACGGTGCAGCAGGCGGCGTGGGGAACTTTGCAGTACAATTAGCAAAATGGAAAGGTGCCCATGTAATAGCTGTAGCATCTAGTAAGCAAGAGGCGTTCGTGCTTGGTCTAGGTGCTGATGAATTTATTGATTATACTAAAACTGATGCACATGAAGTAGTTAATAATATCGACCTAGTTATAGATGCTGTCGGAGGACCGACAACCGCTCGATTCTTACGTACCCTGAAACCTGGTGGTGCTTTATTCCCAATTTTCCCGTTAGGTTTTTCGGGTAATGAAGAAGCAGAAAAGTTGGGTGTTACAGTATCGGCGACACAGGTACGCTCCAATGGTGCTCAACTTGCGGAAATTGCTGGTCTACTAAACGACGGAACGATACAAGTAACTATTGATAGTGAATTTAAGTTTGAGGATGCTCGTAAGGCACATGAAAGGGCGGCACTTGGTCATTTACAGGGTAAGATTGTTCTTGCTGTCGTATAATTATTTAACTTAAAACAGCCTTTATTTAACAATTCTATGGGAACTATGGTACTGCGTTTTTAATTACCATCTGTTCCCATTTTTATAAAACAAAATATTATGAATCTCAAAGAATTAGAGCATAGAATAGCTCTTAAACAACTAATTGATAACGTTTCTATTTTAGGAGATAAAAAGGATTTTAATCAACAAGTACAATTATTTACTGAAGATGCAGTGTCGGAAACTATAGCAGAAGGCTCTACAATTTTAAAATTAGAGGGGCGAGCTGAAATGGTGGAAGCCTTTAGTAAGTTTCTTAAAGATTTTGAAACTATTAATCATTTTAACGGTCAACAGGTCGTAAATGTAGAAGGTAATAGTGCTACAGGAACGTGTTATTGTATAATTACTTTAATCGGTAATGAGAATGGTGAAAAAATAAAGACTACCATAGGTGCAACTTACAAGGACGACTATGTTCTTATAAACGAGCGCTGGCTTATCGCTAAGCGGATAGGAAATTTTAATTGGCGAGAAAAAACCGAAATTTATCAATAAAATATTTCTTATTATAATTTCTGATAATGCAATTTAGATACTAGAAAGCTGTTCTAACTGTTCCCGAAATTATCAACAGATTGTTATGGAGTAATACAAGAAAGAAATGCTAGGCAGCAGTTCATAGTCCTACTAGTTAGAACAAGCGTTGTGTTTTCTAAATTTAAAATAATAAGGCAGAAATTCGGACTAGTTAAGATAAAAATTTTTAAATCTCTAAATTTTTGAACCGCATTATACGAGAGTCATATGTACTATGATTTGAGAGACGCAGTGGCGATTATTAAATAGCCACTGCGTCTATTCGATTATTTATTTGTATTTTTTAGCCTAAAACTGCTCAATTAACTACTATTTCACTACGGTAGCTTCTAATTCCACTTTTAGTGTTGCAAAAAGAGCATTAACTTCCAATAACGTGCTTGCTTGTTTAATTTCATTTTCGGTTATCCATTTTTGTAAAACATCAAAGCTCTTAAAAAGTTCCTCTGAGGAAGTTGTATAGATATTCAATCTCACAATATTTTTAGTTTCATATCCAGCTTCCTTTATAACATGCTCCAGGTTTTGTATCGACTGAATTAATTGACTTTTCATACTATCGGTACTTGATTTTCCATCGGCATCGATGGCTGTCTGTCCAGAAACGTAAAGTGTTCCTTCAGTTTTTGTTACTTCAACAGCTTGCGCATAACTTCTTTCGTTTTGCCATTTCCAAGGGTTAATTGTTATTTTTTCCATAAATTCTTGTTTGTTATTTTGTGCCAATGTTGATACTGTGGTCAGTAATGTTATCGCTAACATTTTTACATTCATGTTCATAATCTTAGTTTTATATTGCGAATACAAATTTTTAAAAAACAGAATCATTTTAATGTGACAAACATCACAATTACAAAAAACAAAAAAATATTAAGAGGAAAGTCGACTAAGCGTCTCGCGCGAGACACCTAGATAAGAGGCTAGAAGTGATTTGGGAACGCGTTGAAACAATAATGGTTGTTGTTTGAGCAGTTGTTCATACCTTTCCTTAGCATTTGAAGTAAGAAAAGATAAAATTCTATTTTGTGAAGCAATGTGACCTGAATTCGATTTTTGGAGAAAGAAACTCTGCATCTTGGGGAATTCAATGGATAGCTTTTGATAATTTTCAAGGCTTATTGAAAATACGATGGTGTTTTCTAAACACTGTAATGATAATTTAGCTTTAACTTCAGAAAAATAAGCCGAGAAATCACTTTCCCACCAATCTTCCATTGCAAAGGATACAATATGTTGTTTCCCATCCTTGTCCTCATAAACTAGTTTTAAAAGTCCGCTAACAATAAAATAACACTTCTTTACCCTTTCTCCTTTTTGAATAAGAAAATCATTTTTTTTGTATTTTTCAAACGAGAAATGTGATAAAATGACTGAGAACTCATCCTCTGATAAGGGCATTAGTTTCTCAATATGTTCCTTTAATTTTTCTTTCATCATTTAGGGATTTAAATTTACGACGTCATCATCAGTTACTAAATAATGGTATTTAATATGAGAACACATATGTATATTTTATCGCTTTTACTAAATTAAGGTTTTTGTATTAACAGTATGAATATTAAAAAAAAACTCAGTATGGAATAATAATTTTAGAAAATTCTCTATTATTTGAAAAATCTCTAAATGTAGTCTCTTTTAATATTTTCAAGTATTAGCCTCTTAGCACAAATTAAGAGCGTATTTATACGACCGTCTGACCCCTCTGAAAATTAGCGTTTTGCTAAAATTTCCAATAGTTTATCGATAGGAATGGACAATTAAACTCTTTAAAAGACTTCAGGTAAGGTATAATTATTAATACCTTTTTATAGACTTTAAAAGTAATTTTGAAAGTTCAATTAGGGGTGGGTTTGATTATACTAGTTCAATTAAATGGAAGTAGGGTTTGTTTGAACTTTTTTGACGGTCTTTTATATGGCTTGTAGCGTGCAAAAAGGTACTATCTTTTCGGTTAAGCACAAGCCGAATTTTTTAATTTTATTTTTATCTTATTTTCTCAAAAAGCCAAATTAAAAAATTTGGTGGACTTGCAAATAAGCCTTAACTTCGTTGAAGCAATTAACTAGCTATAAGCTATATACGTTGTTAGCAACTGCCCTTTTTGTTCAATTTGTCTAATGTTTTT
>TARA_R110002126_G_scaffold15570_3_pt1 | contig 14384 bp, 13 predicted proteins | sample TARA_R110002126 | Tara Oceans TARA_R110002126 (sample SAMEA4397536) | marine metagenome | biome: Polar Biome; feature: [DCM] deep chlorophyll maximum layer (ENVO:01000326); material: water (ENVO:00002006), including particulate matter (ENVO:01000060) such as... | depth 30 m
TTTATGGCAAGCCTACCCGAAAACCAATCAAAAAATATGGCCAGTACCTTTTACATGGAGTGAACAACATTGAGTACAGTGGAAGTTATTATTCTGGCAATTATTCAGGGTATTACCGAGTTTCTACCGATATCATCATCTGCCCATTTAATTTTACCGTCGGCCGTGTTCGGCTGGCAGGATCAGGGTATTGCTTTTGATGTCGCTGTGCATGTCGGGACCTTACTGGCGGTAATGCTGTACTTCCGGCAAGATATTGGCCGTTTAACGGTAGGCTGGCTGCAAAGCCTGGGTGGTCATCACAGTACCGACAGTAAATTAGCCTGGTGGGTTATTTTAGCAACTATACCGGCTGGTCTGGCCGGCTTGCTGGCTGCTGATTATATTGAAACCTATTTGCGTTCGCCGTGGGTATTGGCCATTACCACCATTGTCTTTGGTTTAGTGCTGTGGTGGGCTGATGCGACGGCAAAACAACAACAAAGTATGGAACAACTCAGCTGGCACCAGGCCTTATTTATTGGTGTGGCGCAGGCAATATCGCTTATTCCGGGAACGTCGCGATCGGGTATAACCATGACGGCCGCGATGTTGCTGGGCTTAGATAAAGTCAGTGCTGCCCGTTTTTCGTTTTTATTATCGATTCCAATCATCGTACTTAGTGGCGGTTATCAGGCCAGTAAGTTGTTATCTGAGCCGGAGCGCTTCGACCTTAGCGCTATTTTTCTGGGGATGGGCCTGGCGTTTATCAGCGCATTAATTTGTATTCACTTCTTCCTGAAAATTATCAGCCGGATGGGCATGCTGCCTTTTGTTATTTACCGTCTGCTGCTTGGGGCAGGCCTGATTATCTTTCTAAGCTGGTACGCTGTTTAAATAGATACCGGGTTAAGCATCCTGCCAGGCCCGTTTCGCTGCGCTGACGGCCGCTAAGCGGGCCTTATGTAACTCTTCGCCGATGGCTTTGCCTTGCAGGCCTGTTGCTACTATCTCGCGCACGTTAACCGCTATGGCTGCCTTTGCCAGTTGTTGTAAATAGTCAGCCTGCGGGTAGTCATGCCGTTCAAAGCCGGTGCGACCGCGCAAATCTGCTTTACAGCACACGATAATATCGGTCAGACGTTGGGGTTTACGCCATAAATCGATACCGTTAAACAGCTTTAAAACCGTTGACGCTTTTAATTCGCGGGCTTTGTGTACCAGTTGATGATACTCACAGACCAGCAGCGCCAGCTCGCGGCAATCGTTGGGCACGGTTAATCGCTGACACAGCTGCTTGATTAGTGGCAAGCCAGTATGCTCATGGCCATGATGTGATGGTAGTAATTCGGCTTTAGTCACGCCTTTTCCTAAGTCATGCACCAGGCAGGCGAAGCGAATGTCGACACGCTCAGATAACGCAGCGGCTTGCTCCAGCACCAGCAGGGTATGAATGCCGGTGTCAATTTCCGGGTGCCATTTTTCCGGTTGAGGTACCCCCCACAGCGCGGCCAGCTCTGGCATTAGCGCGTGCAATGCGCCACAATCATGTAGTACCTGAAAATACGCGGCCGGGCTTTGGCTGCCAAGCGCTTTGGCCGTTTCCACCCATACCCGCTCGGGGCTTAAGGTGTTCAGCTCACCACTGGCACTAAGCTTACGCATTAACGCCAGGGTTTCACTGGCCACGGTAAAACCTAAATGGGCATAGCGGGCGTAAAAGCGGGCCACCCGCAGCACCCGAAGTGGATCTTCAGCAAACGCTTCCGACACATGGCGCAGTATCCGGTGCTCGATATCGGCCTTGCCATGATAAGGATCGATAAAGTTGCCGCTGCTGTCTTTGGCAATAGCGTTAATGGTTAAATCACGCCGTTGTAAATCCTGCTGCAAGGTAACATCGGGTGCGGCGTAAACGTCAAATCCAGTATAACCTTTGCCATTTTTACGTTCAGTGCGGGCCAGCGCATGTTCTTCTTTGGTTGTCGGGTGCAGAAAAACCGGGAAGTCTTTGCCAACCTGCTGGTAACCTGCAGCAAGCATTTGCTCAGGCGTCGCGCCCACTACCACCCAGTCGTGTTCATCAAAGGGATAGCCCAGCAGCTCATCCCGCACTGCACCGCCTACAAGATATATCTGCACATGCTTTCCTGATTGCTTATTTTTTGCCATTATAGCGCCGTCAGTCTAATTTGCAGCGCTATTAACGCAGGATGCTTTGATGTATACCGGTTTTTTCGGTTTAACCAGTCCCCCTTTTTCAATTGCCCCTAATCCGGATTTTATGTATCTGGGCGCGCGCCATACAGAGGCACTGGCTCATTTACGCTATGGCCTGGGCGATGCCGGTGGCTTTGTGTTGTTGACTGGTGAGGTGGGTACCGGCAAAACCACGGTATCCCGCTCGTTGTTGCAGGAGCTGGACAGTACAACAGACGTGGCCTTCATTTTAAATCCAACGTTGTCTGAGTTAGAGCTGCTGGCTGCCATTTGTGATGAGCTGAAAATTCGTTATAAAAAAGCCGATGCCAGTTTAAAACTGCTGGGCGATAAAATTACCCAGCGCTTGCAAAAGAATCATCAGGCCGGCAAAAAGACCATTCTGATTATCGATGAAGCACAGCATTTACAGCCAGCAGTATTAGAACAGTTACGATTGCTGACAAACCTGGAAACCAACACCAAAAAGTTGTTGCAGGTTATTTTAATCGGCCAACCGGAGTTACAGCAGCTGTTGCAGCGCAATGACTTGCGGCAGTTAGCGCAGCGGATCACTGCCCGTTACCATTTGCTGCCACTGGATTTAAACGAAGTACAATATTATTTAAAATACCGGCTGCACGTTGCCGGCTGCAGCAGGCCGGTATTTAGCAGCAAAGCGGTCTCGGCACTTTTCCAACATAGTGGTGGTATTCCCAGATTACTAAATTTGCTGGCAGACCGCGCTATGCTGGCCGCTTACAGTCAACAAAAACCACTGGTAGATACCGGGCACGTGCAGCGTGCGGCAACTGAAATATTGCCGCTTAATCATAGTAGTACTGTTGGTATGGCCCGCCAGTCACTGCCGGGATGGTTCTGGCCGTTGCTTACCGGCACTGGTATAGTTGTCGGGTTCTTACTGGCTATGGTGCTATTACCGATGCTAAGAGGTTAAATTTGTCAATTCTCATGGATGCATTAAAGCAACAGGTTGAACCGGCCGCTGCTGTTGTCAGCCAGCAAGCAGGCAATGGTTGGCGCAATCTGGCGTTATTGTTTGGTTTTTGCCTGGCGGTATTACTGGGAGGGAGCCTGGCGTACTGGTGGCAGAATGCTGCTACGGCTCAGACGAGTGCCCCTCAGCAGGTGAGTCAACAGCCTGAGCCGGAGCTTGCCGATAGTAGCAGCATTGTAGCTGCTTTGGTGAGCGCAGAGCCAGAGGCTAAACCGGCGTTGGCTGCTGAGCCAGCCACGGTTAAGCAACCGCAAGTGACGCAGGAAGCATTGCAGCCTGAGCCGAAAATTGTCAGTGTTACCGCACCACAGCAGGTAGCCGGTTCAGCCGGCGAGCAAGACTCTTTTGCAGCCGGGCCGGAAGCAGAAGTGTCTGATGAACTACGACAGCGCTTTGCGTCAGCGATGGCGGCCAGTGAGATAGACCGACGGCCGCTCCAGCCTGTGCTGCGGGGCAATAGTCCACCTGCCAGAGATATCAGTGAGCTTGCACCGGCACTGCAGCGGAAAATTCCGTCAATGCGGTTTGAAGCCCATGTATACGCCACACAGAGTGCACAGCGCTGGATTAAAGTGAACGGTAAAAGCTTGCAGGAAGGGCAGTGGGTAACGGCTGATATTCGCCTGAAAGAAATTACCCCGCAGTTTGTGTTACTGGAAATGGGTAATGAATTATTCAGTTTGGCCGCATTGACAGACTATGAACCGGACTACAGATAGTTACGGGCGTCCAGACCATATTTTTTTAAATCCACACAGCCTTCAATATGTTCTTCCTGCTGGCGGGATAAATCCATTATTTTGGGCGTAATGTGATGCTGATGCACACTGTGGTAAAACAACTTTACTTTTGGCTGCGTTGGTTTTTTCGGGTTGTTTTCCAGTACCAGGGCTAATTTGCCGGTTGTTAGCTTGACGACGGTGCCAGGTGGGTAAACCCCAATACATTTAATAAATAATTGCAGCAGCTCTGCATCAAGTTGTGACGGCGCCAGGCTGAGTAAATGGCGTGATGCAGCCAGTGGGCTCTGGTTACTGTTGGCCGGATTTGTTAGCTTTTCATACTGATTAACGATAGCCAGCATTTGGCTGCCTTTGGCTATCTGGTTACCTTTTATTGGCGGCGCACCGCTACCATCAAGCCGGGCACAATGCTGGCTGATCCACAGTGAGACCTGACCAGCTAAATCTTTATTGCGCTGTAATGCCGCTAAACTGGTGCTAATGGCGGCGGCATCCGGTTGCTCCAGTAAGTCAGGTTTCAGTGCCTTGCCAACATCGTGCAGAAGCGCAGCGGTTATCAGGCTTTTAGTACGATCACCGGGTAAATTAATAAACTTGCCGTAGGCGGCAATATAAACTGCGCAATTGACGCTATGTTGCAGCAGGTTGTCACTTTGCTCTGCTATCCGGGTTAAACAAAGCAGGACATCCTGATTACGACTGACCGAGTCAGATAAACCGGCACTAACTTCATTTACCAGTGATAAATCAATAGGCTGGTTGCTGCGGGTTGCTTCCAGCACTAATTGCTGTACCCGCTGACTTTGCAGCAGCGCTTTTTCAGCCCGGGGCCATTCATCAGCAAACAAATGCCGTACTGGGGGAGCTTCTTGTTCACTGCTGGTAGCTTCTGTACGATCCGGGGTGGAGGGGGCCGGGCGTTCATTGCCTGGCAGAAAGCGTTCGGGATCGATCAGTACCGTCACAACCCCTTTTACTTTTAACTGGGCAATAGCTTGCGCACTGCGAACCCATCCCGCATGTTTAACGATTACTTCGCCGTGTTGCTCTAATACTTCTACAACATAACTACCCGGCTGAAGTTCTGTAACAGGAACTTTTTGATATGTCATTCAGTTGCCAGCTTGACCTTCTATCTGCGAAAAAAGTGGTAATTGTACGCTAAAATTACTTAACCTAACGTTAACGCATCGACCAAACGCCCTGATTTTGCGATCAAGTCATTCTTTATTATTGGCCAGATAAATATGCTTAAGCATAGCAAAAAGTAGCTACTGCTTGTTTTTTTTGTTTGTCATGGTTAAGCAGGCTTCGTGCGGGTTATTTTTTATATTGATCAGTATATAATCGTGCCATTCGCCCTACTGGCTGACGACACTGCGATGACCTTGCCATTAAAACCAAAGAATCTGGACCGGATCGACTTAAATATCCTGGACAACCTGCAAAAAGAGGGGCGGATTGCCAACGTCGATTTGGCAAAAAAAGTTAATTTAAGTGCCAGCCCATGTATTGACCGGGTGAAGCGACTGGAAAAAAGTGGCTATATTGAAGGCTATGGAGCACGCCTGAATGCCACTATGCTTGGTTTTGGTACTACGGTTTTTATTGAGATCACTCTGGATAATACCACCAGCGCAGTGTTTGACCGTTTTAAGGATGAGGTTTTAAAAGTTCCGCATGTGGTGGAATGCCATATGGTCGCTGGCGGGTTCGATTATCTGCTGAAGCTACGCCTGCCAAATATGGATGCCTATCGGATTATTCTGGAGCAAATCGTTGACTTGCCAGGCGTGGTGAAAAACCATACCTATGTTGTTATTGAACAAGTTAAGCGTGATACCGGGCTGCCGCTGAAAGCCAACGACAGCCTTGGATAAGCTGAACGGTTACATCCAACGTTCACTTTCGCGGCGTTTTGGCCAAAGTGCCGGTAACAACAGACCAAAAATAAGCCCAATAAGCAAAATGGCCGAGCCAATGACCATCGGATTTTGCCAGATACTGGTTTGGGTCGCTTCAAGTTGTGCTTTTAGTTGCTCGTACGAACGGTTTGCCTGGGCCAGTTGCTCCTGAGCATTTTCCCGTTCAACAATAGCGCTGTTGAGCTGGCTACTTAACTCACTTCGTTCCTGTTCCAGTTGCTGCACCTGATCACGCTGGCTGTTAAAGCGCTCTGTCAGGGTCTCCAACTGTGTCACCAGACCCGGTGTATAACTAACATATTCTTTTGGTAACCAGCCGGTTTTATTGTCGTCATATCGTATTTGCGCATAGCCGCTGTCACTGTCTTCACTGATAAACGTCACCTGCTGGCCCGCATTAATAGTGCCGACAATCCTGTATTGGTTGCCAGGGCCTGAGTGCAGATATACAAACAGCGCATCGCTGATAAAAGCTGGTTTCTCAGCGCTACTTTGCTGAGCCGCAACGGGCCAGCCTAGCACGACAAACAGTAACGGCAGGAAAATTATCCGGGAAACAGAGCTGCGAAATATTCTAAACATAGGTATCCTAATTCAATCCAGTCAGCTGCTACGCTTTTACAAGGCATAGCACGTTACTTGGATGATAGGGAGTTGTCAGCAAATTGACAAGTGCAAATAGCCAGACAGTGCCGCTAGTGGCATAACAGTGAGGATAACCTGACATGAGTATAGAGCTGGAATTAAAGTTTTTACTGGCGAAGCCGGCTGCTGAAAACTTACCATTGCTGCTGACCGCATGCGGTAATCTGCAAAATGCTGGCCAGGCCGCGCTCCTTAACGCCTATTTCGATACGTCTGATAATTGGTTTCGGCAACATGATATGGGGCTGCGTACCCGCCAGAAGCACGGCAACTTTGAACAAACCATAAAACTGGCAGGACAACAACACGGTGCCTTACAAGCCCGGCCAGAATTCAATGTGCCGGTGCAGGGTATCACGCCGGAATTAGCCGCATTTCCGCCAGAGATTTGGCCTGATAACACTGATATTGATCGCCTGCAGCAGCAGATAGCCGAAATATTCCGCACAGACTTTGTACGCCAGAGTTGGCAACTGCACTATGAAGACAGTGTACTTGAAGTTGTATATGACAGCGGAGAGGTTATTGCCGGCAGCAAAAACGAGCCAATTAGTGAACTGGAGCTTGAACTGCTGAGCGGCCCGGCATCTGCACTTTTCAAGGTGGCCGCTCAGCTGTTGTCTGCCTTGCCAGTGCGCACCGGTTGGCTCAGCAAAGCGGCACGCGGGTATTTACTGGCGAATAAGCAGCAACTTACCCCGCCATTACCACAGCAGTCGGGGCTGGTTGCTTTACTATCTGCGCTGCAGTGCACCGAAGCCTTGTATTTTCGTCAGCAAGCAGGTGCGGCTTCCCTGGCTGGCGGGATCACTGAGCTGACCCGGGCCCGGCATTATTTACAGCAATTAAGTGAAGAGCTTGATGCACTGCAATACCCCGCACTCAGCAGTCACGCGGCAGATTTGGCTGAACAACTGCAGCGCGGCGTAGTGATATTCAGCCAGACTGGATACAACCAGTTTTTGCTGGAATTGGCGCAGTTATTGTTTCAGCAGAGTGATGCCGGACAAAGCTGATAGTTGATTAGGAGAAGTGATGAGCAGCAGTGACAGCTACTGGCAGCAATTGTACAGTCAATTAGCGGGTGACGGGTTAACGACCGATCAGCAGCAACAGTTACGCACGCTGTTGCAAGCCAGTCTGTTTTTGGGCCGTACGCTATCTCAGCAACCTGAACTGCTTATGCTACTAGTGGATAATGCTGAACTGGCCCGCCAGCTAGAGCAGCCCTGGCAGAACCCGCTGACCGACATTGATCTAAATGACGAGACAGCGGTGTATCGCAGCCTGCGCCGTTATCGCAACCGGGCGTTGTCCATTTTACTCTGTGCTGATATTTATCAGCTACAAAGCATCGAACAAAGCTTAGCCCGGGTATCAAGCCTGGCGGATTGCCTGATAAGTAGTGCTTATCGCTGGGCGTATCAGCTGCAACAGCAGCAAAGTGGTACGCCCTATGATGAGGACGGCAACCCTATGCCAATGCTAATTCTGGGCATGGGTAAGCTCGGAGGGCGTGAGCTTAATTTTTCCTCCGATATTGATCTGATTTTTACCTATCCCGGACATGGCGAGACCCGTGGCGGTCGCCGGCCGCTGGAGCATCAGCAATTTTTCACCAAGTTGGGTCAGAAGCTGATTGGCGCGCTGCATCAGGCCACGGCAGACGGTTTTGTGTACCGGGTAGATATGCGGCTGCGACCATTTGGTGATAGTGGCCCCCTGGTGCTGAGCTTTGCCGCGTTGGAAGATTATTACCAGGAGCAAGGGCGCGATTGGGAGCGCTATGCGCTGCTAAAAGCCCGCATTATTAATCCAGAGCAGCAGCATAGTGCAAACCTGTACCAGTTACTACAGCCCTTTATTTACCGGCGTTATATCGACTTTTCAGCCATTGAATCCTTGCGGCGGATGAAGCAATTAATAGAGCAGGAAAACCGGCGTCGCAACCGGGTAGACAATATTAAATTGGGTGCCGGCGGTATCCGTGAAGTGGAGTTTGTCGTTCAGACCTTACAATTAATCCGCGGCGGGCGGATTCCGCAATTACAGCAGCAAAGCTTGTTAAAGGCCCTGCAGGGTTTGGTTCAGCATGACATGTTGACGGCCAGTCAGGCCGACGAGTTAAAGGCTGACTATTTGTTTCTGCGCCGGGTAGAGCAGGCGTTGCAGGGCATAGATGATAAGCAAACTCAAACTCTACCGGCAGATAGCTGCGGCCGGGCTCAGCTCCTGGTGTCACTGACCATTGCCGATTGGGCAACGCTGCAGCAACAGGTGGCGGCAGCCATGGCCCGGGTGCATCAGCAATTTAAACAGGTTATTGATCACGAAGACAGCCCGGAGCAGCAAGAGCTTGGCGTAGGCCGCTTATTGTGGGGCAGTCAGTTGCCAGCAGCCGATTTGGTTGAGCAACTGGACTGGCTCGACAATGACGCTGCGACGGCGCTTATCGAACAATTACAGGCGTTTCGACAGGACTGTCAGAAACGCAGTGTCGGACCGCGAGGCCATGAGTTTTTAAGTAAGTTAATTCCGATTTTGCTGCATTTATTACAGAGTGAGCAGGCAGATGGTCTGGTGCTGGGCCGTGTACTGGGAGTATTCCGGCAAATTATGACCCGTACCGCCTATTTAGAGCTGTTGTATGAAAACCCGCTGGCTCTGCAACAACTGGTGCTGTTATGCACCCAGAGCGGCTGGCTGGCAGATCAACTGGCTCGTTACCCTATGCTGCTGGACGAGTTAATTGACCCGGAGCAGTTGTATCAGGTTGCAAATAAAAGTGATTATCAGGACCGGCTGCGTCAGTATTTATTACGGGTACCGGAAGATGATTTAGAGTTGTTAATGGAAACCCTGCGCCAATACAAGCAGGCACAGCAACTACGAATTGCCGCCGCTGATATCAGTGGCGCCTTACCCTTGATGCAGGTCAGCGATCATTTAACCTGGCTGGCAGAAGTGGTTATGGAGCAGGTTGTGGCACTGGCCTGGCAGCAGATGACGGCGCGTTATGGTTTACCTGAGGGGGCCAGCGACACCGATCGCGGTTTTGCCGTTATCGCTTACGGCAAAATGGGCGGGTTGGAGCTGGGCTACGGCTCCGATTTAGACTTAGTCTTTTTGCACCGCTGCGACAGCCTGGCCAGTACCAGTGGTGATAAAGCCATTGATTCACGCCAATTTTATCTGAAACTGGCACAGCGGGTATTGCATCTGGCAACCACCCGCACCAACAGTGGCGTGTTATATGATATTGACACCCGGCTGCGGCCATCAGGGAATTCAGGTCTGCTAGCCATTCATATTGATACCTATCAGCAGTATTTGCATGACGAAGCCTGGACCTGGGAGCATCAGGCATTAGTGCGTGCCCGGCTAATCATTGGTGCAGCACCGATGGCTGACCGTTTTGAACAAATACGCGCCGAAATTATCGAAATGACACGTGACCCATTGCAGTTATGCCGCGATGTTGCCGCCATGCGCTTAAAGCTACGCAGCCACCACGGCAGTGCGGACGATGATGTTAAACATAGTCTTGGCGGCATTGTCGATTTAGAGTTTATCAGCCAGTACCTGGTGTTGGCGCACGGTAAGGCTTATCCGGCGTTGTATCGATACAGTGATAATATCCGGATCCTGGACGCGGCAGGCGATGCCGGTCTGCTGACGGCCAGTCAGGTTAGTGAGTTACAGCAGGCTTATCAGTTATTACGTGGCCTGGGACACCGGCTGACCCTGGCGCCGGCCAGAGTACCAACGGAGAGCAGGCTGGCGGCCGCCAGAGCCACCGTGCAGCAGGTGTGGCATCAACTGTTTGAACAGGATTAACATTTTAAAGCATTAAGGGCCGGCTTTCTTCATGCTGATGGGCTGACAGTTTTCTTGCAGGAATGGCGTTAGCCGGTCAGTGATCACCGCTGCCCGCTCGTTTGGGCAAAAGTAAGTCAGTACCGGCTCGGCAAAGTCAGGAGCAATGGCTTTACCGATTTCATGTACTGTGCCAAGCAAGGTTGTATCGGTCTGGAAATACTGCTTCACAATATAGTCGCGTGGCAGAGTCCAATATATCTCAACGCCTTCACTGCGCGCATAATTACTTAAACTGGTTTTTAAGCTGTCACCCGCCCGGAACCGCCGGTCGGTAATCAGGCCTTGCCAGTTTGCCGGCGCGGGCAATACTTCACGGCCGCGCTGTGCCAGATTACGGCTTAATTGACCGCTGGTATCGGGCAGACTAATGTGAAAGTCGCTTTGATCACGCTCTGTCGCCGGGCCGCGGATTTTACTGTAAAACTCGCTAAACCCTTTGGCAGCAGTGTTCATGGTTTCTTTCTTAAAGATTAAATCGGGTTTAGTTAGTAACACATAACCCACAGTGAGTAAAAATCCCAGAATTAGCAGCGTACGAAACCACATTATCATTGCCTCTTGCTTGTGTTAGCCGGTGCTGTTTTATATAACGATGGTGCGTCCGGTTGCGGCCGGGTTTTAAAGCGACGGTGCAGCCACATATATTGCTCCGGATGCTTCAGCACCGCCTGCTCTACCCATTGGTTTACCCGGGTCACATCGGCTTTATCATCACCACTTGGAAAATGCTCAAAGGCGGGTAACACTTCAACCTGATAGCCTTTGTAACCCGGCAAACGATAAGTGTAGACCGGAATAACCACACAGTTTGCCGCATTGGCAAATAACAAGGTACCGGTGGTAGTGGCGGTCTCTGCGACGGCAAAAAACGGCACAAACTCAGCGCGATTGCGGCCATAATCCTGATCCGGCAGATACATGCAAACTTCCTGCTGGTTTAGTGCTTGTATTAACCCTTTAACGTCGCGTTTGCCAATCATATATTTGTTAGATCGGTTGCGACCATGATACTGCAGGTAGTCCATCAACGGATTATTATGCGGCCGGTAAAAACCAACGCTGGGATGGGTTAAACCAAATACCCGGCAAGCCGTCTCCAGGTGCAGAAAATGGCCGGCCAATAGTAAGACACCTTTGCCTTCGGCCAGGGCTGCTTCAATATGCTGATAACCTTGAAAGTGCGCCAGCCGGCGGATGCGCCAGTTGGGCCACCACCAGCCGATAATGGTTTCAAATAATGCTTTGCCGGATTCTGCAAAGTTAGCTTTAAGTAAAGCCTGCTGCTCCGCCAGTGGCATGTCTGGAAAACACAACTGAATGTTGCGCTGCGCTACTTTACGCCGGGCCGGTAGCAGCCGGTATAACAATATGCCAACGGCACTGCCCAACAGCATTAATACCCGGTAGGGTAGCCAGCTGATTAGCCACATCAGGCCAACGCCAAGCCAGAGTAACCAATACTGAGGTAACAGAAAACGCCAGCTAAAACGGGGAGCATTAACCACTGTGGCTGTCTCGGTAGTAAATAATGGGGCTATTGTAACGAAAAAAAAGCTGTGGGAAAGGCAAAACTGGTAAGAGGTTCACCGCAAGTGCGGTGAACCTTATTGCAAATTAACTGCTTAGTGCCTGATTTATAGCCTGTAAGTCTTGCTCTGACAAATTACCGGCTGCCTGTTTCAGTGACAATATCGCAATAACGTAATCATAGCGGGCCGCCGATAAATTACGGCGGGCTTCAAACAGGTTTCGGGTACTTTGCAGCACATCAACAATGGTACGGGTGCCTACTTCAAATCCCGCGTCCGTTGCATTTAACGCACTGTCAGCTGAAATTACGGCTTGCTCCAGCGCCCGGATGGTCGCAATATTGGCGTTAATGTCATTAAATGACACCCGTACCTGGCGTACGGCTGTGCGGTAACTCTGCTCTAAATCCTGGCTGGCCGCGACATAGTTGGCGCGGGCTACTTCAGTTGCGGCCACAGTGCCACCACCACCATAAAGCGGTACCCGTAAATTCAGGCCAATACTATTATTATCAAATCTTGGTGGATTGCTGTTTTGCACCATACCCGCAAATTTTCTGTCTGCCTCGCCATCTTCTGTGCCATAGCTGGCGTCAAGGCTCAAAGTTGGATAGTGACCGGCTTTGGCATTTTCAATATCATTTTGCGCCACTTCCAGTGCCAGTTTATTGGCCTTGATATTCAGGTTGAGCTCTTCAGCCAGCGCCACCCAGGCATCGGCCGTTGCCGGCGAGGGTAAGACGGTATCAAATTTGTCTGTATCCAGACTGGCCAGCTCACTGTGGTACTGGCCGGTAATTTCACGCAACGTTTCGCGGGCAGTCTCTACTAAGTTCTGCGCGGCAATTTCCCGTGCTACAGCACTGTCGTATTGCGCCTGAGCTTCATGCACATCGGTAATAGCAGTTAGCCCCACAGCAAAGCGTTGCTTGGTTTGTTCCAACTGACGTTCAATCGCCCGTTTTTCTGCGCCGGCAAAGCTTAAGCCGTCAACCGCTTCCAGTACGTTAAAATACGTCTGTGATACCCGGACAATAAGCGCCTGCTTTTCAGCATCCAGAATAGTTTGGCTTTGCATCGCTTGTTTTTCAGCGGAGTTCAGGTTTTTCCAGTTAGTCCAGTCGAACAAAGACTGGCTCAGGCCAACCTGTGCACTCCAGCCTCTGGATTCCACTTCAAGGTTAACTAACTCAGCGCCGATAAACGCCTGGCTTTCGCGGGTGCTTCTGCTGTATCCCGCGGTTAAATTAATCTGGGGTAGTAAACGGGCTTTAGAGATATCAATCCGCTCTTTGGCAGCATCACGTATTGCTGTTGCTCTGAGCAGTTGAGTATCTTTCTGGGTGGCCAGCTGATATACAGTTGCCAGGTCGTCAGCCGTGGCGCTAACACTGAATACGGCTAACGAAGAAAGAATTAAAGTACTTAAAAACGTTTTTTTCATAATCACCAAGTCCTGGCTTAAAAGGAAACTGCCTAAATGATAACCTGTTACGGTAAACTAAGTCAGGATTAAACCGTAAAGTTACCGTCAAGAGTGTAACAAAATGTGAGGGCAGACATGTCTGAATTCAATAATAGCGATTATCCATTATTTACCGGTCAAGATGTAGAGATAATCGATAAAAGCACGGTTTTTCAGGGTTTCTTCCGGATTGAGCGCTGCACTTTGCGTCATAAATTGTTTGCCGGTGGCTGGAGTACGCCAATGGTAAGGGAAATATTTGAACGTGGCGACGCGGTTGCAGTGTTACCTTATAACGCGCTTACCGATGAGGTGGTGTTAGTAGAGCAATACCGGATAGGCGCAATGAAAGCCTGCCATAGCCCCTGGCTGCTGGAAATTATTGCCGGTATGATTGAGCAGGACCATGGTGCAGCGGATACGGCCCGACGTGAGGCAGCGGAAGAAGCGGGGCTTGAGCTTGGTGCGCTATGGCCTATGCTTAATTATTTTTCCAGCCCGGGTGGCAGTACTGAACGGGTGCAATTGTTTCTGGGACAATTGTCTGAGCCGGTAACAGAGGGCATTTACGGGCTGGTGGCAGAGCATGAAGATATTAAAGTGCATGTTATGTCGCGCTCCCGCGCTGTGCAATTATTGTCTGAGGGCCGGATTAATAACGCTGCGACCGTCATTGCTTTGCAATGGCTGGATATTAATTTAACTGAAGTGCGTCGTACCTGGAGCAGTAATGTTGTTGACTAAACCGCGGCAGTATCAGCCGCAGTTGCCAGACTTTCTGAGTTTATGCGAGCGAAACTATGCCCGCCTGAACCGCTTATTGCCGGCCAGTTTTTTGCCCGGTATGCAATGGTGTATTGCGATAACAGCGCAACAGCATTATCAACTCTGCATCCTGGAATGTGGTCCTTTTACTACCCGTTTGCAAATTGAATCAGTTGCTGATAATCAGTCGTTGTATAAGCCAAGTTTTGATGTGCAGTTATACCATGATGCCCAGCT
>TARA_R110002126_G_scaffold82842_6_pt1 | contig 14384 bp, 9 predicted proteins | sample TARA_R110002126 | Tara Oceans TARA_R110002126 (sample SAMEA4397536) | marine metagenome | biome: Polar Biome; feature: [DCM] deep chlorophyll maximum layer (ENVO:01000326); material: water (ENVO:00002006), including particulate matter (ENVO:01000060) such as... | depth 30 m
CAGTACTTTGGGCAGCTGACATACCATCTGTTTCCATGATTGGATTACCATCTGCGTTAAACAGAGGGGTACCATCAGCGTCTACTTTTTGTTTTCCACTTACTGCTTCTTTAATAGTAGAAGCTGCTTGATTAGCTGTTACTTGTGTAGCTGTTGGTGGCTTAGAATAATCTCCAAGGTTTAACTGAAAACTTGAAGCAAATTCTTCAGGTGTCAATTCCATGATAGCAGTTCCTGCTAACTCACCATCTCCATAAGCTATATACTTATTCTTTGTTGCATCCCATATAAAAGGATTAGCAGCATCTTGCGTACCAGAAGCTTCTAACATAGCCTGTGGGTTAAATCCGTCTGAACCCCTAGCCTGAGTAGCTGTTTCAATCTGAGCCACTTGGTCTGACTTCACCATTGGTGCAGTACCAAGTGCTTGACCTGCAGTAGCCTCAGTTACAGTACCATACTGGTTTGTGTCTAGGTAAGACACAGGGGCAGCAGCAACAGCACCACCTGGGGCAATTGTAGCTTGAGCAGATAAGTTTCTGTTAGCTTGTTCTAAATCTTCTACAGTAACATTTGTCTGTGTCTGCGCTTGGTCACCACCAACTTCACCAGTCTGAGCAGCAGCAGCAGCAGTAGCAGCCTTAGCTGCAGCATCTGCTTTTATTTGTTCAACTGTAGCAGGGTCAGATATGTAGGACTGATAAGCACCTTTATAGGCTTCTTCATCATACCCGCCGTATGACTGGTCTACACCTTGGTTTGTTAGGTACGTATTATAGTCAGGTAAACCTAGAGTGGTTAATCCTTGAGTGTTAGCAGTATTAGCTTCTTCCATACTTCCGTACAGCTGGGAAGAACCACTTTCTGCGCCGTAGTTAATTTTAAAACCACCGTCTACAGCTTCTACAGTACCACCAGGCTTATAGTTTATTGGAGAATTTACTGGAGAAACATTAAGATTATCGTGAGGGTGAGCATGTCCAGCAACACCACCCCCATCAAAGCCTTTTATCATCCCACCTTGGTTTGCAGCAACAGTAGTTACTCTAGTATACCCTGGTGGAATAGGTTGCGTAGGTTGTCCATTGATATGTTGAATGTACATAGACATACCAAATCTGTTACGATACTGCACATTTTCAAAGGCAGGTGCTTTGTAGTCAGGATCAGCTAGTTCTTTTTGTGCCATTTCAGATTGTGTCTGAGGCTGGTACAACTTAGCTTGATCTGCTGCTCTAGTTGTAAATTGGTTCATCTGACTGTCAAGACACTTAGAGTAGTCAGGTAAGTCTGTCTCGTAAGTTCCTGAAGAGATATTAGGTTTTACAGCTTGAAGGTTAGGGGTACTAACAAAGTTAGGCCCAGTATAAGAACTACCTGGGTTTCCACCTGTTATTTGACCTTGACCTGTATTAGTGTAAGCCCCACCTACAGTGTAACCTGCATCATTGGAATTTTGATTACTTGGATCAGGGATCTTCTCTTTTTCTTTTTTAATTATATCCCACTCAAGCATATCAAGGGTAGCTTCACGGTAAGACCCTGCCTTTTTAATTTTAGAATCCCAGTAGTCATTAGGGTTATTCTTAAAAACTTCTTCTAATTCTTTGTATTGGTCATTAACATTTAACCTATTTGCTCCATCTATCCTTGCATTAGTTTGGGAAGATAAAATATTTCGCTCAGCCATTTGCTCTGCAAGGTAAGTCCTGTTAGCTGCATGACTGTTAATAATAGTTACATCATTAGGATCTACCCCTGCTGCTTGTAACTCTTCATCAGAAGGAGCCTGTAACCAACGCTCATACAAGATCTGAGCACCAACGTCTTGCGCTTGGTTGTTACCGTAAAATTCAACTGATTCTCCAGGTTTATAACCCGCTGCAGTTAAAATAGCATCTCTTTTTGTGGTGACTTGTATATCTTCTGGGTCAAGACCAAGAGCCTTGTAAGACGCAGACAGGTCAGATACACTTACGCCAGTATTCTGAGCTAAGAACATCGTGTCTGCTGCAGACTTGATAGCCTCTGGGTCAAGAACAGAAAGGTCAACAGAAGCCATACCATAAGACTGGGGTACAACCTGAGTTGTACCATCCGTGTCTTTAAAGACTAGGGTTCCATCTGCTAAGAAATCATGCATGTCACTCTCGTCAAGTATTTTACGATCAGACTCAGGCAAGTCTTCCCTTTTTATAGCAGCGATACTGAAGGCACCATCCTGCTTTAGGTAGTTTGTCTGTACGTTTGTAGTATCAACCATTTTTTGTTACCTTATAGCAATAAAGTTCTGCAAGTTTTATTCATGTCTGCTTGAGTAAACTTTTGATAATTATCTCTTAGGATCTCAGGCATTTTAATATATTCGATGTCAGCTTCATGTTTACTTGCTATTTCTTTGGCTACATCGTAGAAGCTTTTAGCTGATCCTGTTCCCATGTTCCAGACACCTGACTCTTCTACTTCAAAGAACCGTTTATGGTAGTCTACAATCTGGGCTACATTGACAAAATCTCTCTTATATTCCTCTGATTTCTCAAAGATTTTTATAAGACCAAACTCCTTAGCCTGTTTAGTGAATTGAGTATGAGGACTAGCCTGACCACCTTTGTGGTCTTCGTGTGGCCCATACACGTTAAAGTATCTGAACATCTGAGTAATAATAGGAGCATTCCTTAGCTCTACATATCGCTCAAACATTGCCTTGCTACGAGCGTAGTGGTTCTGAGGGTTAAGGGTTGAAGTTTCTTTAAAGTCAGAAACCAAACCATAGACAGAAGCACTGCTTGCAAACTGAAAATTAACACCATGTCTTATACACTCTTCATAAAGATATATAGAGAACTCTAGGTTCTGTCTGACGATGTAATGTATTCTTTGATCAGTAGTAGAGCTAATGGCTCCAAGGTGGACTACCCAGTCAAACCCTTGTACATCAGGGAATTGGTCTAACCAGTCTACACCTACTACTTCGTGATCCTTATTTAGTTCCTTGATCATATTCTGACCAATGAAACCTTTACTACCAGTAACTAGTACCTTCATTTCTGGCTGTCACCCTTACCTACCCTGTAGTTATCTTCTACTGAGTCAGGTGTGGATACTTCAATAATAGTTCCTTTTTCTATGCAAAGGACTTGATGAGGTACAAGAACCTCATTCGTAAAGACATCGCCTTCAACCAAGGACTTTGTATGAACGGATGCGTCTTTGGTTTCAATCCAAGTAACCTCAAAGAGGCCATCCAAAACATACCAGCTTTCTTTCTTGTCCCTGTGAAAGTGCATAGAAAATTGAGAGCCACTATTAAAACGTAAAAACTTACTACAATACTGATCATTGGTCACCCATATAAGTTCAGAACCCCAACCCTTTTCAACAAAACCTTCAAGCCTCATAGTAGACCTCTTCCAGCGTAGGGGCGTACACACCTATGTGTTGTACTGTTACAGCTGCGGCCTGCATGGCAAACTTTATAGCTTCATCAATACTATGGGTACTCAAGTACTTAAAAACAAGGGCAGCTAAGAAAGTATCCCCTGCTCCACACACATCATGTGTTTCAACAACAGGTGGTAGATAAGTTCTATTTTTGTACTCAACTTTTCTTGAGCCATAAGTTACAATTAAATCGTCTGTTAATGTTTCTGCTTGCTCGTACTCATACTGGTTTATCTTTACAAAACAATCTTTAAACTGATATAAGTCTTTCTTTTTAGTGTCTACAAAGATAGGGCCACTAAACTTAGATCTTATTTCTTTTATTTCACCATCAAGGAAGAACCCTTTATTATAATCAGAAATAATGATGGCATCGTACACTTCCATTGAGTCTTCAGCTGTATCAATAAACTCAGGTTCTATTTGTTCATCAACACGTAGTAACTGCTGACCAGTCTTACTGTCGATGTACCTGTTCTTGTTCTCTGAGTACTCAGTGATTATGTCCACTTCAACATCAAGGCTCATTAGGTTGCTGTATACGTTAGAAGCCATACCCTTCTTTGTATGTGTACCTTCTAAATCAAAAACTGGAACTGGAGCTTCTGGACTTATTCTATCTACAGAACCAGTATGATATACGTCATAGCAACTATCGCCTATCAATAAAACTCTGAATTGTTTCTGTTGTAGAGTCGCCATTAGATCTTTCATAGAAGATTACCTTTTTACAATACTCCTCCCCAAGAATACGTTTCCCCTTCCAGTCAGAACCTTTAACCATTATATCAGGTCTGTACAGCCTTATTATGTCTACTAGTTCTTCGTCTGTATCAAAGTGTGATACACCAGAGACAGGCTTTAATGTGTACATCAAATGCTTTCTTAGGGAAAGCTTATTAAATGGTCTTCCTTTCCCCTTGTTATACTCAATACGCCTATCACTGTCAATAGCTACTAGTAAATGACCACCAAGTGTCTTAGCAAAGTCAAGTAAGTCTAAGTGACCAGAATGAAGTACATCAAAGGCTCCATTGACAAAGACTTTCTTCATTTGTATTCTTTCCTCAAAGGAGTTTCTATGTCTAGATTTAAACATATTATCAACCAAGAGCCAAGTCAACAACCACAACAGGATCTTCCTGCTGATTGGCCTACTGTATTTCCTAAACCTATCGTAGGTCTAGATCGTGATGGAGTTATCAACATAGATAAAGGACACTACATCACTGACCCTGATGACCTTGAAATTTACCCTGAGTCTTTGGCAGCTATACGTAAGCTTAGACTTAAAGGTTACAAAGTAGTTATTCTAACTAATCAGGGTGGTATAACTAAAGGTTTACAGACACATGCTCAAGTTGAGGCGGTACATACTAGAATGTTTGAAGTCTTTGGAAGAGCGGGTATCTTTAGTGTAGATGGATTGTTCTACTCTGAGTCATCCCTTAAAGAAGACTACTATGCAAAACCAAACTTAGGTATGTTTCACAGAGCAGAGAAAGAGATTTTTAATGGTAAAAGCAGATTCAAAAATAAAGGCTTTTATGTAGGTGATAAACTTACAGATCTTAAGGCTGCTGAAAGAATTGGTGCCACCCCAATCTTAGTTCGCACTGGTCATGGAGTGGCTACTGAAAGAGATCTTAAAAAGTTCTCAAAAGAGAAGTTAAGAAAGAAGACTAAAATTTTTGACGATCTCTTTCAGTTTGTAAGTAAACTGCCTTAAGCAGCTTCCTCCTCTACTTTTTCTTCAACTACTACTGAGTCATTTTGAAAATACTTAACTAAGGTACCCTTATCTGGTAGGTACAAGTAGTTAATGTCTGAGTTCTTAATAGTCCTCAGGGCATCCTCAAGTGTCTCTACAAGTGGCTCACCAGCTAGATTGAAGCTTGTATTAAACAAGATAGGTACACCAGTAATCTTACGAAACTCATCAATAAGAGTATGGTAAACTTTGTTCTGCTTTTTAGTCACAGTCTGAATACGGCAAGTACCGTCTACGTGTGTGATAGCAGGACACTCACCATGCTTCTCTAGTTTAAAGTCCATTGCATACATCATGAATGGTGTTTCTTTCATACCGTATGTATCAAACCACTCTTCAAAGTGCTCCTGCATCATGGACCCTGCGAAGGGTCTAAACCACTCACGACCTTTTACCTTGTTGACTGTTTCTTTTCCCTTAGGATCAGTAGGATCATACAAGATAGAGCGGTTACCCAGTGCTCTTGGACCTGCCTCTGATCTACCTTGGAACATAGCCACGATGTTCTTTTCAGAAATCATTTTAGCAATGTTAGCAGGTGTTACCTTTTCTGTTTCTAGACCCTCTAGGTTGTAGTTTGTTGTCGTGTTAGGACCAAGGTATAAAGAAGTAAGTGGACGCTTTACTTTATCTTTTGTTTCTGTGTAGTGGACCAACTGAGCAAGACCTAGTGCTGTACCGCCATCGTGGGAGATAGGATCTACAAAAATGTTAAGGTCAGGAAACCTTTTCTTGTAGTAGTAGTTGGCTACACAATTAAGACCATAACCACCAGAAATGACAATGTTCTTTTTACCAGTCATCTTAGCTGCTTTTTCAATTAAATCACCAACAAGCCGCTGCGTATCATCTTGAACAGCCCATGCTAAGTTCTTAGCTGCATCTGTAACTTTTAAAGGGTCATTGTGCCAAGCACTAGGGTCTTCTGTGAGTGTCAAGTAAGGGTGTCGAGTGTGGTCAATGTGAGCACCAGCTGGGTAGTTAGGGATAAAGACATTCTTGTTACCACGCCCATTGAAGAACAAAGATGGAATAAGTTTTTCGTCTTTACCATAAGGGGCAAGACCCATTGTTTTACCTGCTTCGATATACCCAAAGCCTAAGTACTCAGAAACTGCTTCGTATGCTTTAACAATTGTAATTGCTGAGTCCATCTCAGTACCGTCACTAATAATACGTTGCGTATCAGGGTTACCTCCATACGAACGAAACACAGCTTTAATACCATCTTCGTAGTCACAGTTAAAGATACTTTCAGTCTCAAAACCAGAGTTAGTATCTCCTTCTTCGTTAACTTTAACGTCTTCCCTAGATCCTGATCCATCTACAATAACTGCAGCAGCCTCATCAAAACCTGAGTTGTAAAATGCAGAAGCAGCATGACCAATATGGTGTATATGCCCTACTCTAATGCTTTGCACTTTAGGATTGTGCTTACGAACTAGAGCCGTGTAAGGATCTTCTCCTGTCCAAGGAAGACTAGGTAAGTCATTACTAGTACCCCCTATAACAAGAGCGTCGATACCGTGAGTAAGTCCTTCGATGATACCCATAAGAGGATTGCCATCATACTTACTACGAGATAGACGTTCCTCTTCGATGTAGAACTCTAACTTACCATCAATTAATAGTGCAACAGAACCATTATGCCCTGGATTAATTCCTAGAATATTCATTTACTTTACCTTCTTTTCTATATCTTTTACGATACTAGCATATATATCAGTAATTTCTTGGTCTGTAAACTCAACAGTACTTTCATTGATACGATCTGCTAAGTGACTTTCTAAACCTGATATACGAATGGGTGAGTAAATTTTAGGAACATCCTTTTCTATTATATTAAAATAATTAGGGTACGAAGTATTTACAGGAAAAGTAGATCCAATGATAATTGTTCCTGGTTTATTTAAAGCTCTAGCCATATGTTGGCCCACGGAGTCACAACCTACAAAATAATCTGATGCATCAATAAAGGCAGACCACATCCTAAGGTCAGCCTCTGGCTTCATGGTGTAAGTGTCTTCTTCCATCCAAAAGTTCTTTTCAGCAAAGAGTATTAAATTATACTTTGTTGATAACTTTTTAACTAACTTTAGGTAGGTGTCAGGGTTAATAGAACGAGAAGATTGATCAAGTATTACTTTTTCTTGAGGTTTTTCCATTGATCTACCAAAAGGCTGTATAACAATAGTTTTTTGTTTTTGCTGCTGTTGTTTTGTTTCCCGTATAAAATTCGCAGCCTGTAGCTCCTCATTTTTACTTGTTTTAATTACTGGTAAGCCAAGATCAGAGTGATCATCTGTTTCGTTAATCAAGTAATCAAAAGCTTCAGCTAAAGACTTTTCCTGTCTGTAGTACCCAGGTACTCTGTAAGGCTCTGGGGAAACAACTTTATCAGCATCCATAAAGAATTGATCAAAGGCACCTTTCTGGTCTGGGTTAAAAACCTTATCATGTAACTCAGGGATACCCCAGAAAAGGTTGTCCCAACCATTTACCATAATCCTGAAATTGTTGTTTTTCTTTGTATACTTGATGAGGGCAGGAATAGATGCAATAGCTCTACCCGCCCCACCGTCAATCATAAAGACAGTTTTCATTTATATCTTCTTTCTTTTATTATCTTTACAGGGCCACTACAGCCCTGTTGAATTTTATCACAAGCCACTCATACTAGCAACAGCACAAAATACTTTCATTATACAGTTTTAAAAAGCCTTCATGAAGGTTTTGGCCTGGAGTTCGTGAAATATAACATCTGTAAAATGGCCCACTTCCTGAGTAAACCTCAACAGGTTTAACTCTTTCAACATTACTCATGAACCTACTAACGTATCTTTTTGAGGTTTCACAGCAGTCTAAATGACAAGGTAATATATTGTCATAAATAGTATACCTTTTTTGATATGTTGTTGTAGAGCCATACAAAAGCGCCGTAACACATGAGTCACCGCTAGTACCTTTAAGGATGTCACATATTTTGTATGGGCCTGCACAACAGCTACCACTATAACAAAAACTAATACAAATATCGTCTGTATTTTTTATACCCCACATCTTAGCCGTAGCCACATTGCAAGCACCAGCCTTAACGTCACAGCACGGTTGTGATCCAATCTGCGGAACACAAGGAGACAACATTGAGTTGTCAAGGCAAGCTTTACAAACTCTATAGCAGAATCCAACAGTTCCTGCTGCTCCATCACTAATTGGGTTTGGACTGCCCACTGGTGATACGATAGAATTTAAAATACAAGCAAATGCAGGCTCAGATCTCCAACCAACACACTCAAGAGGAGTAGTGTACGGAACTTTCTGCACAGTAGTACTTTGATCTACCTGCATAGCACCCTCTGAGCCAGTTCTGCACCCCTTGACACAACGACCTGTACCTGCAGTACCGCAACCAAAGTAACAACAGTTTCCATTAAGGTTAGATGCATTAAAAACTGTTACATCTAGGTCTTTCATCCCTTGTTTAACAAGGTAAAATCCACCTTTATCTGAGGAACCACTTGCTATGTAAGTTTGGTAATTTCCGTAGTGAGTTGCAGAAATGCCATGCGACCACCCACACTTGTTAGTGCAACCCATACACATGAAACAAGGAAGAAAAGGGTACCAAACTGACTTATGATTATTTTGAGATTGTTCATAGCAAGTACAGAAAAATTGTTGAGCTACTTCTGTTGGAGGCCAGAGTGTATTAACTTTAGAAACACAGTTGTTTTCTATGTCATAACAGATAGCTCCTACCCAGCCTGCACAGTAACAATTAGTACAACAACGACCAACAGATGCAATGTAAACAAGGTGATCGTTAGTTGGGTTTATAAATACGGTGTTATAGCAATTTACTAAATGCTTTTTAGGGTCTGGACTTATAACAGCAGTAAGGCATGCATTAGCAGGGTCTGTCAGGTTGTAGCCTAAACACTTTTGTAAAATACTTACACAACAACAACCTGTCGAAGCCGTTATACTTGCATAAGTACACGGCACAGTGCAAGCAGAAGAAAACGAAGCAAGACAGCTTTTATATTGATTGGTGGCACAGTTACTCTCTGGAGCACTGAGCGTAGCCATAACTTTGAGACTATCGCATAGAGCCTTACCTATATTTCTAGTTTTATACATCCTTCCTAAGGAATGATCAAATTCAACTAATCCAATATCGCTAAGATTTGCGGCAGCACCTAAACCGTAACTCTTAGTATTATCTGAGCTAAACATTAAAAAAGAGTTGTCGTAAGTGTTTGTAGCTCCAACAAAATTTATATGGTTAGGCATGTTACTTAAGCAACAGTGACCTGTTTCCAGTACTGTATTCATACGACCAAGATTTCTCAATACTAAGCAACCACTATAGCATCTGTAGGTTGAATAAGCATTAGCACTCATAGGTGTGGTACAACTTTTGGTGCGACCAATACATGCGTCCCAGTCATCCAAAGGTATACAACACCCTGCATACACACACTTTATAGTACCAGTTACTCTGTTAATAATAGTAGTTACAGGAAGTGACATGCTTGCATTACATATTGGGGTACTTGAACAGCATTCGACTTTACAAGCACAAAATGATGTATTATGCGTACATTCGTTTGTTTGAGCAATAATACAGCACCCATTTGGACTAAAGAAATATTCATAAAATCCGCAGCACAAGTTCTGGCAATTATAACCCTTAGATGTTTTACTTAGAAGAAAAGAACCACCACATGAATGCCCTGCTCTTTTTAATTTAAGACCGTCATCGTAAGTGCAAACAACTTCGTCAAACTTTTCTCTGTTATTAAGGTTACCCCCACCTACAATGTCTGTTCTTTTTGAAAAAACACTTACATGTTTAAAGTAACAGTTAAGTTTATTAAAACAAAAATTAGTAGGTGTAGACGGGTTAATACAAAATCCTAGTTGTTGCCACCAACAGGAGGAAGCTACACCAGGTATGCAATGCAGACGCATACAAGGCGCGGTTAGAACACCTAAAAACTCTGAGTGTGCTCCTGTACCTACATCTGTAAAACATGCTGTAGCATTAGTCATAAACCCTGCCCAGCAGCATACTTCAGGATTATTTGTACCGTAAGTGTCAGACGTAGCTGTAAAGAAAGCTTGTTCTTTAAAACCACAGGAAGCTCTAGCATGAATACAAAGTTTTCGATCAATCCAAGGAATTGGGCCGTGAGGTCTACTTGTTAGGTAAGTAGGGACAAGATCCCCTTGGAAATCTATAACACAGCAAGGGGCCGCGGCTGTGCAGGTAGGTCCTGTTTGTACTTTAAACTTTTGAGATGCTTTATTTCCTGTTGAAAAAAATGTTTCAGCTAGTATAGTAGGCAGGCATACAGAGGACAATTTTTTAGGGCCTGCGCCGTATGGGCATGTAGTACTTATATGGACAAGCTCTGATTCACCAGTTTGAAAAACACGAAAAGGTACAGTGCATTCAGTGCTGCAGTGACACTCAACATTATTGTAACCAAACCCTACAAAACTACACTGGTAAAAACCCCCCATTGCCGTAGTGCCAAATGGGGTGTCAATGCAATTATAACGATTTAATCTACAGGAAGTTCCGCATATGTTAGAAACATCTGTAATTAAAGAAATGGTTGTTGTGGTAGCCTGGGATCCACCTAAGAAGCTTCTAATACCTGTGTTACAGCCAATTGTTCCTGGTTGCATCTTACTAGGGTACGGCCCATGACAGGTAGTATTATCACAACAACAACGATTCCTGCAAAAAAAGTTACTACCTCGCTTATCAAACCAATCAATAGTCCAAGATCCATTTGAATCTGCCAGTAAGTCTGACTGGTCTACGGCCCCACCACCAACAGAAGACCAAGCTGAACCATCGTAGGCTACAAGCGAAGCCTCATCTGTATCAAAATAAATAGAACCAGTAGCAGGAGATCCTGGTCTACTGGCTGTGTTACCACTTGGTACGTCCATTCTGGTAGTAGCTGTAACACAACATGAAGTAACGCAACAAGCAGTTACGTTTCTGCTGTTGTCTACAACTGTTGTTCCATTAATCTTATACGCCATTAAGTATTCTCCGTCCTAAGACTATCGTGAATTAAGCCCATTCAGTTCCGTTGTAAGCTACTAGCTTACCTTCGTCTGTATCAAAGTAGATGTGGCCTGTGTTTGGGGAAGCAGGTCTACCTGCAGTATTACCTGCAGGTGCCGTAAGAACTGTAGCAGTAACTATAGTACCCTGTACTGATGGAGTACCTGATGGTATATTCTTGCTATTGTCTATTACGTCTGTGCCACTAACCTTTAGAGCCATTCTCTAGTTCCTCTACTTTGCTTTGAAGGCATTTTACTGTTTCAACTAGAACACCTACGATGCCGTTGTAGTTTACTGCCTTCATGCCATCGTCATCTGTAGTTACAAGTTCTGGAAGAACTTCTTCTACTTCTTGTGCAATAACACCTATTGTGTATTTACCTGAGTCTTTCCAGTTGTAGTTAACCCCACGTATTTGATTTAACTTGCAGTAAGCGTTCTCAACTGTAAAGATGTTACTCTTGCATCTGCAGTCAGACGTTGCATTGATGTCAGGTGCTACGACACAGGTTGTACCACAAATAACAGGGGCTATCATACAATTTGCACCAATTGCACATAGCGCACTAAAGTTTTGAGTAGCTACACCAGCTATTGCTGCTTTACCTGATAAACAAGTAGCTAGTCCATCGACATTAGCTACTGTGTGGTTATGGCTATCATCTGCTATAGCAAGGGTAAGAGTAGCATTTCCTAGATTAGTAAATGTTGCTGTACCAGATGCATCCCCATTAATAGTTAGTTGAGGGTCAGACGTAGCTGTTGTAGCTATGCTTACATCACCTGCCCCATTAAAGCCAACAGTACCTGTAACAGCCCCTGTAAGAGCAATATTACGGCTACTTGCTAGAGTAGAAGCAGTTGAAGCATTACCAACTAAGGCAGCAGTAACTTGGTTAAACTGTACGTTACTGTTTGTTTCTACTGCTTGACCAATAGCAACATTACCTGAGTTAACTGTAACACCAGTTCCTGCTCCTACTGCAAAGGAGGTACCAGTTAAGCTTAAACCATTTCCTGCAGAATAGATACTTGCTTCTGCAACTTCTGCAAAAGTAATGTTAGTTGTTCCAAAGGTAATTGTACCCGCAACATTCATAACATCTAAGTGGCCTGCGTTAACAGTACCCTGTGAGATAAAGAATGCGTCACCTTGACCAAATGCATCTTGATCAGAAGGGCCATAACTATCTGTATCTGTCGAACGAGTAAGAACCCAGTTAGTTGATCCATTCCCTGCAGTAGTAACTTTATAAACACCGTTATGAGCAGCGTTTGTTTGTGATGAAACAAGAACACGATCATTAACGTCAAGGGTAACACCATCGATAGCAACAGCAGCTTGTGTTCCTGAGTTTGTAAGGGTAGCCCCTACGCCTGATGAACCGTTAGAGTATCCAGCTGCTAAGTTACCTGTTGTTTGAACACGAACTGGCTCATGGTAGTGCAGACCTGCTGCAGCTATCGTGTCAACGTACTCTTTTGTCGCAAGTTGGCAGGAGGTGGTTGGATTAGCTGCTACACATACTGAGGCAAAAGTAGGATTTCCATTAGTCGCTACAGACTGTCCAATAGAAATTGCACCATCGCTGTACGTTACGCCTGTTCCACCTGAAAGATGGCTATTAACTCTAGCGTCTGTGTAGTAGAGGTTACTTCCTTCAGATAAGTCAGCTGTGTCATGATTACCAAGAGTAGATACACAACCAGTTACGTTACCAGTAAAAGCACCGTAAAAATTTGTAGCGCATATATTAGCAGCACCAGTAATACATTTAGAGTTACCATCTAAGTTTCCACCAAGTTGTGGTGATGTATCCTGAACAATGTCTGTTAAAGCATCGCCAAGGGTAAAGGCAGCTGAAGCCCAAGCTGATCCTGTGTAAACTTTTAAAGCGTTACTATTTGTGTTCCAATACAATGCACCTGTTAAAAGGGAATTACCGTCATTGTCTTGTGACGGGTCTGAAGATTTATTGCCTAAGTACCTATCATCAAAAGCATCATAAGATGCAGCAGCGTTTGTCGCTGAAGTAGAAGCAGCAGAAGCTGAGTTAGATGCTGCAGTTGCACTAGATGCTGCAGCAGAAGCTGAGTTACTAGCAGCAGTTGCGCTAGATGCAGCTGCAGTTGCACTTCCAAGTATCCCATCAACGTATGTTTTAGTTGTTAAATCAGCAGCATTCTGAGGAGTATATGTAGTGGTGATCTTTTGAGAACCCATGTTTAACGTACCAGACATAGTGCCACCACCTGTAGCTAGTCTAGTATCTCTCTGAGTATCAGTGTAAGCTTTTGTACTTGCATCTTGTGCTGCACCTGGATCACCTAATCCAGTTATTTTAGCAGTACCCATAGCAATAGCACCACTCATGGTACCACCAGAGAGGTTTAGCTTAGTAGCGTCTTGTGCGTCTACGTAAGCCTTGCGTGTTAGTGTATCGTTTGTAGCTGGATTAGCACTAGAAGTAATTTTCTGAGAACCAAGAGTTACATCGCCTGAGAATGTACCACCAGCCAAAGGCATTTTGGTAGCTATGCTATTTGTGACTGTTGCTGAAAAATCATCGTCATCGTTAAGAGCGTCAGCTAGTTCACCTAGAGTATCTAGTCCTGCTCCTGCATCTCCAATAAGATTAGATATGGCTGTGTCAACATAGCCTTTTGTACTTACATCAGTAGAGGCGCTGGGCGCACCTACACTAGTTATCTTAGCAGATCCCATGTCTAGACCTGCAGTGCCTGACATATTAATATCACAGAAAGTAGAAGTCCCTGTAGAACCTATATTACCTGTTACGTTACCTGTAAGGTTACCGCCTACATTACCTGTTACATTACCAACTAAGGCTCCAACAAAACAAGTATTAGCTGTAATAGTTGTACCTGTGGCAGCAGCAGGAGTAGAAGCCCCTATAATGCCATCAAAGTGTCCTGTGTGACAACCAACAGCATTACCTGTGACATTACCACCTATATCACCTGTCACGTTTCCAGTTAAAGCACCTACAAAGCAAGTGTTAGCTGTAATTGTTGTGCCTGTTATTGCAGCAGGGGTAGCGCCACCAATAACCATGTTGT
>TARA_R110002126_G_scaffold287076_1_pt1 | contig 14356 bp, 14 predicted proteins | sample TARA_R110002126 | Tara Oceans TARA_R110002126 (sample SAMEA4397536) | marine metagenome | biome: Polar Biome; feature: [DCM] deep chlorophyll maximum layer (ENVO:01000326); material: water (ENVO:00002006), including particulate matter (ENVO:01000060) such as... | depth 30 m
CTAAATTTATAGAGTATTCCTTTTTTTATGTAATAATCTGTATTATTTTCGTTTTATTATATGATTGAACGATTCTCTATGAAGTCTAATTATTTGTTGTTTCTAACATTATTTTTTACCATTCCATACATTGCACAAGTTGGAGGTGAGAAAATTTATCAATTCTTAAATCTATCAAGTTCTGCTAGACAAATCGCACTGGGTGGTGAAGTATTGACTTTAATAGACGATGTAAATCAACCAATATGGAATCCTTCTGTAATAAATGAAGAAATTGATAATAAGGTGTCTCTTAATTATTCAAGTTATTTGGCAGGTATTAATATTGGTTCATTGTCTTATGCAAAGTTAATTTCTAGAAGATTTGGTACCGTTCATGGAAGCATTAATTATTTGAATTATGGTAGCTTAATTGGAGCTGATGAACAAGGAAATGAAACTGGAAATTTTAACGCAAGTGATATTGCTATTTCAATTGGATATGCCAGAAATTTACCTTGGACTAATTTATTTTTTGGTGCAAATATTAAATTAATTACATCAACAATTGGTAACTTTACCTCGTCTGGTATAGCTGCTGATTTGGCTGTTTTATATTACAGTCCTTTTAAACCTTATTCATTTACAGTCGTTGCTAGAAATATTGGAATGCAAATAAAATCTTTTGATGGTACAAATGAAAAATTACCTTACAAAGTTGCTTTAGGCGCATCTTATAGATTAGAATATGTTCCGTTAAAATGGTATCTTACGTTAGATAATTTACAGCAATGGGATGTTTCTGTGCCAAATCCTTCTGAGCAGACAATTGATTTAGAAGGGAATGTAACTGGACAAGAAATTGGTTTTATTGGCAATGCGTTTAGACATTTTGTGATAGGTGCTGAATTATTCCCTGAAAGTGCAATTAATATTAGAATGGGGTACAATGTTAGAAGGGCAGCAGAATTAAAATTACAGAACGTGCGAACTTTTGGAGGTATTTCTTTTGGTTTTGGAATAAAGATGAATAAACTTAAATTTAATTACGCATATTCTAAATTTCATTCTGCGACAAATGCAAGTACTTTTAGTTTACAAATTGATTTAGATAAAAGATAATGAAAAATAAAATTACAATTGCTATAGATGGATTTTCATCAACAGGAAAGAGTACTATAGCTAAATTAATAGCGAAAAAATACAATTATGTTTATGTAGATACTGGCGCTATGTATAGAGCAGTTACGTTATTTGCTAAGCAAAATGAACTTGTAACTAAAGATTTTCTTGATGAACAGAACCTAATAATTAGCTTAAAAGACGTTTCACTTTCTTTTCAATTTAATTCAGAATTAGGGTTTGCTGAAATGTTTTTGAATGGAGAAAATGTTGAAAAAGATATACGAACGTTAGAAATATCTCAATTCGTAAGTAATGTTGCTGCTATATCCGAAGTTAGATCAAAATTGGTGGCAGAACAGCAAAGTATGGGAAATGAAGGTGGAGTAGTGATGGATGGAAGAGATATTGGAACTGTAGTTTTTCCTGATGCAGAATTAAAATTATTTATGACTGCTTCTGCTGATAAAAGAGCGACAAGACGTTATAAAGAATTAATTGACAGAGGAGATAAGGTAAGTTTTGATGACATACTTTTTAATGTGCAAGAGCGTGATCGAATCGATTCTACAAGAGAAGATTCTCCATTACTTAAGGCTGATGATGCGATAGAGTTTGATAATTCTGATATGGGAATTGAAGAACAGTTTGAAAGAATTTGTACGTTAGTTGACCAAAGACTTGTAAAAAGCTAATAGTTTATAAATATGTTTAGCCCTGATTGAACGACCTGTTTGAGCTCTCACGCTTTTGAGCGTGAAGCGAGTAGTGAAAGCAGGAAATAGCTTCAAAAAAAATTAAGGAATATTTAAATACTTATGCGTTTGTAAAGAAATTTTCCATTTTGGATTTTTCATTACGTACTCCACAATTTGTTCAGTCATTTTTTCTTTTTTACTCCATTCTGGTTGTAAAAATAATTGACACTTTTTACCCACTTTAGCGGCTTGTTCTTCAGCAAAATCAAAATCAGATTTATTATGAATAATCATTTTTAATTCATCTGCTTCTCTGTAAGTTTCATTTAAAGGTAACTTCGTTTTCTTTGGTGAAAGACAAAACCAATCCCATTTTCCAGAAAAAGAATATGCTCCAGAGGTTTCTATATGTGTCTTAATGTGATTTTTTTGCAACAAATTTGTAATATAATCCATAGACCACATTAATGGCTCACCACCAGTAATTACAACAGTATTCGCGAATTTTTTAACGTTTTCTACAATAGTATCTGCCAACGTTGGTGGGTGCAAATCTGCATTCCAACTTTCTTTAACATCGCACCAATGGCAACCCACATCACAACCACCAACTCTTATAAAATAAGCTGCAGTTCCTGTGTGAGAACCTTCACCTTGAATGGTGTAAAACTCTTCCATTAATGGAAGCATTATTCCTTTATCAACTAAATCTTGTGTCTTTTTGTCCATCATCTACTTTCTTGCAGCAACTACTTCAATTTCAATTTTTGCGTCTGCCACCAAATTGGCTGCAAATGTAGTTCTTGCAGGTAGATTTTCCTCGAAAAAAGTATGATAAATTGTATTCATTTTAGAGAAATCGTTGATATCAGCTAAGATAACAGTACATTTTACAACATCTTTTAAGGTTAAATTATGATGTTTTAAAACGTTTTCGATATTTAAAATAGCTTGTTTTGTTTCTGCTTCAATTCCGCCTTCTACAATTTTTCCGGTTTTATGGTTTTTACCAATTTGACCTGTTAAAAAATACAAACGATCAACTTGAACTGCATCAGAAAAAGGAACATTTTGCCTAGTTTTTTCGTGAGATTTATGATGTTTTACGATTGATTTAGATTCTTTTTTACAAGAAACAAGCATAACCAAAAATAAAAAAAGTAAGGTTTGATATAAAGTTTTCATAAGATTTTGATTTTCAGTACAAATATAATCACAATAAAAACATTTTTTTTTATGTGTAAGTGTTTATAAATCAATGATTTTTTGTAAATTTGCATTCCTTTTTACAAGAGCAGGTTCGTAAAAGGAATAGTTTATGCAAAATTTATAAAAACACCTCTTATTGTTTTAATTGTTAAGAACCTATAAGTCAATAAGATACAAAATTATTTTAGACAAATGTCTGAAGAAACAAAAAACACTGAAGAGCAAGTAGTTGCTGCTGAAGTACAAGAAACAGCTACTGAAGCTGTTGTAGAAACTACTGCTGAAGTAGTAGTTGAAAAGCAAGATCCACAACAATTTTTAGCTGATTTTAACTGGCACAAATACGAACAAGGTATAGAAGCTGTTGATGAAGAAAAACTAAAAGCTTTTGAAGAAGCGTTAATAGGAACTGTTGGTTTTGTAAATGAACGTGATGTAATTGAAGGAACAATAATTAGAATTACTGAAAGAGATGCTATTATTGATATCAATTCTAAATCTGAAGGGGTAATTTCTTTAAACGAATTTCGTTACAATCAAGGTTTAAAAGAAGGTGATACTGTAGAAGTATTGGTTGATAAGAGAGAAGATTCTTCTGGTCAATTAGTATTATCTCACAAAAAAGCAAGAGTAATTAAAGCATGGGAACGTGTTAATAATGCTCATGAAACTGGTGAAGTAGTTAACGGTTTTGTTAAATGTAGAACTAGAGGTGGTATGATTGTAGATGTTTTTGGAATCGAAGCATTTTTACCAGGATCTCAAATTGATGTTAAGCCAATTAGAGATTACGATCAATATGTAGAGAAAACAATGGAATTTAAAGTTGTTAAAATCAACCACGAATTCAAAAACGTTGTGGTATCTCACAAAGCACTTATTGAAGCTGATATTGAATTACAGAAAAAAGAAATCATTGGTCAACTAGAAAAAGGACAAGTATTAGAAGGTGTTGTTAAAAACATTACTTCTTATGGTGTGTTTGTAGATTTAGGTGGTGTAGATGGTTTAGTACATATTACAGATTTATCTTGGTCTAGAATTAATCATCCAAATGAGGTTGTTGAGTTAGATCAAAAATTAAACGTTGTAATTTTAGATTTTGATGATAACAAATCTAGAATTCAATTAGGTTTAAAACAATTATCTGCTCACCCATGGGAAGCTTTAGATACAAACTTAAAAGTTGGAGATAAAGTAACTGGAGAAGTTGTTGTTTTGGCCGATTATGGTGCATTTGTAGAAGTAGAACAAGGAGTAGAAGGATTAATTCACGTTTCTGAAATGTCTTGGTCTACACATTTACGTTCTGCACAAGATTTTGTAAAAGTTGGTGATAAAGTTGAGGCTCAAATTTTAACTTTAGATAGAGAAGATCGTAAAATGTCTTTAGGTATCAAACAATTACACCCAGATCCGTGGACAGATATTACTACTAAATTCCCAGTTGGTTCTACACATACAGGTACGGTAAGAAATTACACAAACTTTGGTGTATTCGTAGAGTTAGAAGAAGGTATTGATGGTTTAGTATACATCTCTGATTTATCTTGGACTAAGAAAATTAAGCATCCATCAGATTTTGTAACTGTAGGTCAAAAATTAGAGGTTCAAGTTTTAGAATTAGATGTTGAAAACAGAAAATTAAACTTAGGTCATAAACAAACTCAAGATAACCCTTGGGATGCGCATGAAGCTACTTATTCAATTGGTTCTATTCACGAAGGTGTTGTTAAAGAGAAAAATGATAAAGGAGCTGTTGTAACATTCGAAGATGGTGTAGAAGGTTTTGCACCAAGTAGATTTTTAGAGAAAGAAGATGGTACTAAATTGACAAAAGGTGAAACTTTAAAATTTATTGTATTAGAATTTTCTAAAGAATACAGAAGAGTTGTAATATCTCATACATCTATCTTTAAAGAGCAAGAACGTAAGAATATTAAAGCACAAGCAACTAAATCTCAAGAAGCAGAAAAAACTACTTTAGGAGATATTGGAGGTCTTGCAGCTTTAAAAAAGAAAATGGAAGCTGGAAACAAGAAATAATATTCTTGTACTGAACTAGTTTCAGTATCTTGGCTAATATTTATAATATCTAAAAGCCGTAGCAATTTTGCTACGGCTTTTTCTTTTATCAATTTTAAAGAGATAAAACGATTCCTTATCTTTGAATAAAACTAATTTTTATGAAGGCTAAATTTTTACTTTTTACAGCATTAACTTTTATGTTTTTAGGTTGTACAAACGCTGTTAAAGAACAGAATAAAATTGAACCAGAAAAGTACTGGGGAGAAAATCCTTGGCCAGAAATACGTAAAAAAAGGATTGCAACATTATTACCTAATGCTTTAAAAACTGCAAATGTAGATGCTTGGCTGGTGATCTGCAGAGAAAATAATAATGATCCTTTAGCCGACCATGTAGGTGGAGAAAATGCTGGTGGCACTGCTGCTTTTTTGTTTTATAATGATGATGATGGTTTTCATTCTTTCGTTTTTTCGCCATCAGGAGAGGCTACAGCATTAGATGAATTAGATATTCACGATAAAGTGGTTTCTGTAGAAAGAGGAAAGTCTTCTGTACAAATGGCAGTTGATTTTATCAAAGAAAAAGATTTTGATAAAATTGCAGTAAATTCATCGACAACGAATTCTACGGCAGATGGCTTAACATATACCCAAAGAATTGAGTTAGAAAATTTCATGGGTAAAGATGCAACTAAGTTAGTATCATCAACAGAAGTAGTGTATGAGTGGTTGTCTATAAAGTTACCAGAAGAAGTAGCAATTTTAACTAAAGCAGCTCAATTAACGGCTGATTTTCAAGTTGAGGCATATAAACAAGTAATTCCTGGAAAATCTACAGATGCAGATATTGCGAAATTTTTGAAGAAAAAAATGGCAGAATATGGTGTAACAGATGGTTGGGCACCAGATCAAAACCCGAATGTGAATTCAGGGCCAGACAGAGGACATTCTCACGCAACTGATAAAATAATAATGCCTGGAGATGTTATTCAAATTGATTTTGGTATTAAATTATATGACAGATGGGTAAGCGATATTCAACGTTTTGCTTATGTGCTAAAAGAAGGAGAAACCAAAGCTCCTAAAGATATTCAATATTATTGGGAAAGCGGAAAAGCTGGAAGCAGAGCGGCTTTAGTAGCGATGAAACCTGGAGTAAAAGGTGTGGACGTTGATAGCGCTCAAAGAGTTTTAATGACGGCTGCAAAATCAGAATATGTAATGTGGAGTACAGGACACCCTGTGGGTTATGTTGCGCATGATGTTGGCCCTAATTTAGGAGGGTCTCAAGCATCTCATGTAAGGCCGGCATCAGAAAAAAAATTAAAAGCAGGTATGACTTTTGCTTTTGATGGTTTTCACGCTTGGAAACGTGCAGATGGTACTGAGAAAACAATTTCTGTAGAAGAAATGGCTGTAGTTACTAAAGATGGTGCAAGATACTTAACAGCGCCTCAAGAAGAGCTGATTTTAATTTATTCTAAAAAGTAACTTTATTATAGGTGTTTTAAAAATTTAATCATTTTTTAAAGTTATTTCTCTTTTGGCATGTCGTTTTTCTAAATACTCAATAATTTTAGGCTGTTTATACTGTATTGCGCAATCTAAAGCGGTTTTACCTTTAATAGATACGTAGTTGATATCTGCACCTTTGTTTATTAGTAATTCAGAAATTTCTAGCAATCCGTATTTCGAAGCATACATTAAAGGTGTTTTGTTTTGGCAAACTTTATTAACATCAGAGCCCTGCTTTAAAATGTAATACATTGTTGGTTTATAGATAATCATTCAAGCAATGCAATTTCATTATCTATAGCAATTATCATATTATTAATCATTTTTAAAGATTCATCAACATTAACCTTATAATCAGAAATAACCAGTATTTTATTTTTAATGGCATTCGTTAATTCTAGTTTGTTTTTTGGTGTTTCTAATATTTTAGATAAGTAATTTGTAATTGTTTTATCTTCATAAACTAGATCTTCATTGTCTAAAACTGGCAATAAATCAACAACTGCATATTTGTTTAGAACAGGGTAAATTTCTCCATAAAAAAGTTCTTTTTGATTAACACTAAATATTTTTTCGAGTTCATTATTATAAATATAAAAGTCGATAATATTTAACACTAAACTATCATTTTCTATCAAGGCAACCTGCCCAGAAGAAACCAGTTCTTTATACGTATTATCTATGTTTGGGAAAGTATTAGAAATCATCAATTGATTCAGTTTTAAAGATAAGCTATCAACTTGTTTAAAACTCATGTTCCTTTTGTAATCTGTTAAAATATTCTTAGAGATATTAAGCACATCATCATAATATGTTTTTAAATATTTTAAACTTTCTTGCTGATTAAACATATCATTCGCAATATTATCTAAATACCAAATTTCTTTTTTTATTTCATTACTTTTTTGATTCCAATTGCTAAACTGAAGCGCCAAAACAATACCAATAACAACCAACAAGACTTCTCCTATGGCATAAGCCAAATATTTTCGCAGCTTGTTATCTTTTATCAATTGTTGACGTATTTTTTTAAATAAGTGAATCATAGCATTTTGTTAGGTTTTAAAGATACAAAAAACGGCGTATTAGTTTTTTATTTGGGCGTTACTTTATCCTGAAAGCATTCAGGATTAAAGTCAGGCTTTTTGTTTCAATCTTTTTTGTCATACTTTCAAAAAAGGATTTTCACTTCAATCCTTAACGCAATTATTAACAAATAAGAGGTCTTATCAAAATCTACTATATGTTAATAGGTTTTACAGTTCAATAATTTATATTTGCAAGGTAAATTAGAATTATGACATTAATAAAATCCATCTCAGGAATTAGAGGAACAATTGGCGGTAAAACTGCTGATAACTTAACCCCTGTAGATGCTGTTAAATTTGCTTCAGCTTACGGAGCATTCATCAAAAAAAGAAACCCAAAAAAAGAGAAAATAACTGTAGTTGTTGGCAGAGATGCTCGTATTTCTGGTAAAATGATATCGAGTTTGGTAGCCAATACCTTGGTAGGTTTAGGTATAAATGTGGTAGATTTAGGTTTATCTACAACCCCAACCGTAGAAGTGGCTGTGCCCTTAGAAAAAGCTGATGGAGGTATTATTTTAACAGCTTCTCATAATCCAAAACAATGGAATGCCTTAAAATTACTTAATGAAAAAGGTGAGTTTTTAAATGGCGATGATGGCGAACAAATTTTGGCGTTAGCAGAAAGCGAAGATTTTTCTTTTGCAGAAGTTGATGATTTAGGTACTTATAAAAAGAATAAAAAATATTTAAAAAAGCACATCAAAGAAGTTTTAAAACTAGATTTGGTTGATGTAAAAGCGATTAAAAAAGCAAAATTTAAAGTAGTTGTAGATGCTGTAAATTCTACAGGAGGAATTTTTATACCAGCTTTATTAAAGGAATTAGGGGTAAAATGCACTGAATTATATTGTACACCAAATGGACAATTTCCTCATAATCCAGAACCGTTAAAAGAGCATTTAACGGATATTTCTAAATTGGTTGTAAAAAAGAAAGCAGATTTCGGGATTGTAGTAGATCCGGATGTAGATAGATTAGCTTTAGTTTCTGAAGATGGCTCTATGTTTGGTGAAGAATATACATTGGTTGCTTGTGCAGATTATGTTTTAGGGAAATTAGGAGGAGGAAATACAGTTTCTAACTTATCATCATCTAGAGCATTAAGAGATGTTACTCAAAAACACGGAGGTACTTACACAGCTTCAGCAGTTGGCGAAGTAAATGTGGTTATTAAAATGAAAGAAACCAATGCAGTAATTGGTGGAGAAGGAAATGGAGGAATTATTTATCCTGCATCTCATTATGGACGCGATTCTTTGGTGGGTGTTGCTTTGTTTTTATCGCATTTGGCACATCAAAAAATATCTTGTAAAACGCTAAGAGATTCATATCCAAGTTACTTTATGAGTAAAAATAAAATTCAATTGACTCCAGAAATTGATGTTGATACAATTTTAGAAACAATGGCTACAAAATATGCCAATGAAGATGTAAATACGATTGATGGCGTTAAAATTGATTTTACTGAAGAATGGATTCATTTGCGTAAATCGAATACAGAGCCAATTATAAGAATATATACAGAAGCAAAATCGCAAGAAGCTGCAGATGATTTAGCTGTAAGATTTATCAATGAAATTAAAGAAATTATAAATTAGAAATAGTGACGAAAAAGGTTATCATTTTATTGTTGTTTAGTTCTTTTTCTATCATAGCACAAGAAAAAGTTAGCATAAGCCAGAAGAATAAAGTCACAAATAAAGGGAAATTCTTTATCCATTGGGGCTGGAATTGGGCAAGCTATTCTAGATCAGATATTCGTTTTAAAGGAGAGGACTACGATTTTACATTATCTAATGTAAGAGCAAAAGATACGCCATCTGAATTTTCTTTTAGTAAGTATTTTGGTATTACAAATATAACTAAACCACAAACGAACTTTAAAATTGGTTACTTTTTTAAAGAAAATTATACCATATCAATAGGTGTAGACCATATGAAATATGTTGTTTATGATGATCAATTTGTAGGTATAAATGGAAATATAAATATCGGAAATAATACATATGATGGTATTTATAATAATGAACAGATTCAATTATTAGCAGATTTTTTGCGCTTAGAACATACAGATGGTTTAAATTACATAAATGTAGAAGTAAGGCGTTTTGATAATATAGATCATTGGTTTGGGTTAAATGCTAAAAATTTACAGATAAATGTAACAGAAGGTCTTGGAGCGGGTGTTTTATACCCAAAAACAGATACAAGCTTATTGGGCAAAGAAAGACATGATGATTATCATCTTTCTGGTTGGGGCGCTTCTGCAGTAGCAGGTTTAAATATCACTTTTTTAAAACATTTTTATATTCAGGCAGATTATAAGATTGGTTACATTAATATGCCAGGTATAAAAACATCTTTAAATCCATTAGAAAGTGCATCTCAAAGTTTCTTCTTTTTTCAAAATAATATATTAATCGGAGGAAAGTTTAGACTGTTTTAAATACTAAAGTATGAATTTAGAAAATTTTTTCTCTCAATTTAGAAGTCAAATTATTGGCGTTAATCAAACTTTTCAATCTCCTTATGGAATTCAAAATTTGGTGTATTGTGATTGGACCGCAAGCGGAAGATTATACAGACCAATTGAAGAAAAAATATGTAATGAATTCGGTCCTTTTGTAGCCAATACACATACAGAAACTTCAACGTCTGGTGCAGCAATGACATTAGCATATCACGAAGCCAGAAATATTATAAAACGTCATGTAAATGCAAATGAAAATGATGTTTTAATTACAACAGGTACAGGTATGACTGGCGTTGTGAATAAGTTTCAACGAATTTTAGGTTTAAAAGTTTCAGAAAATTTAAAAAATCACACTACTATTCCAGAAGAGTTAAGACCTATTGTTTTTGTTTCGCATATGGAACATCACTCAAATCAAACCTCTTGGCTAGAAACCATTGCAGATGTAGAAGTTGTGCCTTGTAATGATGAAGGTCTGGTATGTTTGAAAAGCTTCGAAAAGTGTATTCAAAAACATGAACATAGAAAAATTAAAATAGCTTCAATAACTTCTTGCTCTAATGTAACTGGTATAAAAACACCATATCACAAAGTGGCAAAACTAATTCATCAATATAACGGATTGTGTTTTGTAGATTTTGCCTGTTGTGCACCTTATGTAGATATTAACATGCATCCAGCGATAGAGGAAGAGTATTTAGATGCTATTTTCTTTTCTCCACACAAATTTTTAGGAGGCCCAGGTAGTGCAGGCGTATTAATTTTTAATAAAAAATTATATAAAAATACAGTGCCAGATAATCCTGGAGGCGGCACGGTAAGTTACACAAATCCTTGGGGGCAACACGATTATTTTGATGATGTAGAAACGAGAGAAGATGGTGGTACACCAGGTTTTTTACAAACCATTAAAATTGCATTGTCTATTCAGTTAAAAGAAAAAATGGGGACTGCAAACATCAAAAAAAGAGAAGATGAAATTAACGAAGTTATTTTTGATACTTTAGAAAACTTGAAAGGTGTAAAAATCTTAGCGCCAAATCATAAAAAAAGACTGAGTATTTTTTCTTTTTATTTTGAAAAATATCACTTTAATCTTGTTGTAAAATTATTAAATGATCGATTTGGAATGCAAACAAGGGGAGGTTGCTCTTGTGCAGGTACTTATGGTCATTTTTTATTGAATGTAAATCAAGAAACATCCAACAGAATTAAAGGGCAAATTTTAGAAGGTTGCAATACCGAAAAACCAGGTTGGGTGCGTTTGTCTTTGCATCCTACAATTACCAATACTGAGTTAGATTTTGTTTGTACATCTTTACAAGAATTATCAGAAAATATAGAAGATTGGGCGCAAGATTATAGATATGATGCGATCAAAAATGATTACGTTCATAAAACAATAACTTCAATTGAAAAAGACCTAGTTACTGCTTGGTTTGCTGTTTAGCCTTTTGTATTTCTTGCCACTCTTCAAATCGATGTTCATGCTTAAATCGATTGTGAGACCACAAATAACATTCAGGTTGTTCTTTTACATTTTTCTCGGTAATGCGTAAGAATTTTTCGGTGATTTCATAATTCTTGAAGTCTTTTGGGTTTTCTGCAATCACTTCAAAATCTGTTTCGTAATGACCTCTTTTAACCTTTTTAGCTCTATAGTTGATAACGACTAAATCATGATTTTTAGCCAGCATTTCAGCGCCAGTATGCACAGGTACTTTTATCCCAAAAAACGCCGACCAATGAAATGTTTTTTCGACCATTGGCGATTGATCACTTAACAAAATATACGCACCTTGAATGTTATTTTCGAAGTTGCTTTTTATCAACTTAATAAAATTGGCGGTTGTAGCACCTTTTACCCCAAATTTCTCTCTATTTTCTTTTAACGCCTTTTCAAAAGTCTCATTTCGCAATTTATTATAGGCTCCAAAAAGATTAAGTTCTAAAACCAAAGGCAGGCTAAAAGACCACTCCCAATTGGCTAAATGCGCACTTACCAAAGCAATACTTTTGCCTTCTTTGGAATATTTATTTACCAATTCTGGGTTGATGTATGTATAGCGTTTTAAAATTTGTTTTTCAGAAATTGAAAACGATTTTATGCTTTCAACCATAATATCTGTAAAATGTCTGTAAAATTTCTTTGCAATTTCTTGTTTTTCTTTTGATGATTTTTCAGGAAACGCGTACGATATGTTTTTTAAGATAACTACTTTTCTATACCCAAAGACATAGTAGAGTAATCCATAAAAAAAATCTGAAATCAGATACAAAATAAACATTGGTAGTCTCGAAAACAGCCAAATAAAAGGATACGTAATACAGAAAATAATAAAATTCATAAAAGTTAATTAAAGTGCAAATATCGTATTTATAATTAAAAGAAAAATAGTCTAAGATTGATGGGGTAAAACTATTTCTTTTTAAGCTTTTTTCCTTTTAAAGTTTCCCATTCTTCAAATCGATTTCGATGTTTAAATCGTTTATGAGACCACAAATAAAATTCAGGCTGTGTTTTTATAAGTTGTTCGGTAAGTGCAATGTATTGGTTTGTAATTCCGTAATTTTCAACTTCTTTTGGGTTTTCAGAAATCAATGTAAATTCAGTTTCGTAATACCCTCTTTTAATCTTTTTTGTAGCAGAATTAATCACTACCAAATTAAATTTTTTTGCCAGACTTTCTGCTCCTACATGGAATGGCACTTTTATTCCCAAAAATGTTGCCCAATATAGTGTGTGTTCTAATTGTGGAGATTGGTCGCTAATCAACAAATAAATACTTTGTTTTTTTGCTTTATAATCTTCATAAAAGGCTTTCACCGTTTTTGCAGATTCGTAACACATAAAACCAAAACGTTCTCTAGAATCTTTGACGATTTTATCAAAATAGCGATTTCCAATACTGGTGTAAGCGCCTCTTGCTCTGCAATTCAAAATCATTGGCACACTCGCAAACCACTCCCAATTTCCTTGATGTGCACTTACAAAAGCAATACTCTTTCCATCCTCTAGAAACCTTTTAACCAATTCTGGATTTTTATATTGATAGCGTTTTAAAACTTCTTTTTTACTGATGGAAATTGCTTTAATAGTTTCCATAAATAAATCTGTAAAATGCTTAAAAAACTGTTTAGAAATTTCTTTTTTTTCTGTTGCTGATTTCTCGGAGAAAACCAAATTCAAATTATCTAAAACTACTTTTTTACGGTACTGAAATATAAAATAGACGAACACAAATAGTACATCAGAAACAACATATAAAATACGCATAGGTAGTTTAGAAAGTAACCAAACAAAAGGGTAAACTATAGCAAAAGAAATAAATTGCATGCGATTAATTTGATGTTGCAAATATCAGTATTAAAATTAAAACTTTGTAGTAAAACCAAACAGATTTTGTTATTTTTGTGAGATGTTAGATGGTTCAAGCCCTATTATTTTATTAATTATCATTGCCAATGTTTTGTTTTCTATGAAAGGCTTTGACGACTATGCTTTTTTAGATAAATATAAGTTTCAGGTTGGTAGAGTAAAGGGTGATGAAAAAATTAGAATGCTTACTTCTGGTTTTTTGCATGTAGATTGGATGCATCTTATTTTAAATATGTATGTGCTCTATGCTTTTGGAAACATCATTACCAGTATACTTGGCAATATTCCTTTTTTAATTATCTATTTTGGAAGTTTATTAGCGGGTAGTTTATATACGTTACATTATCATAAAAACGAACCTTATTACAGTGCAGTTGGTGCATCTGGCGCAGTTTCAGGTGTGGTGTATTGTTCTATTTTATTAGTTCCAGATATGCAGTTATTATTGTTTTTTGCTATTCCAATACCTGGGTATGTTTTTGGAGTAGGGTACTTGTTGTATTCTATCTATGGAATGAAACAACAATTAGGAAACGTTGGTCACGCTGCACATTTAGGGGGCGCAATAGGTGGTTTTGTTTTAACTTTAGTTTTAAATCCTGTATTATTTAGAACAAACACTGTTTTTGTTATTGCATTGGCAATACCAATTGTTTTATTACTTTTTTTTGGTGATAAATTAAAGCGTTTGTAAATAGAATGATAAAGTTAATCATATTTTAACTTGAGATAAATCACTCAAATTCAACTAGTAATTTCCGATAAATTTAAGTCATAAAAAAAGACCTTATTATTTATAATAAAGTCTTTTGAGCGAAAGACCAGGTTCGAACTGGCGACATTCAGCTTGGAAGGCTGACGCT
>TARA_R110002126_G_scaffold69648_2_pt1 | contig 14334 bp, 10 predicted proteins | sample TARA_R110002126 | Tara Oceans TARA_R110002126 (sample SAMEA4397536) | marine metagenome | biome: Polar Biome; feature: [DCM] deep chlorophyll maximum layer (ENVO:01000326); material: water (ENVO:00002006), including particulate matter (ENVO:01000060) such as... | depth 30 m
GAAGGAGATGAGTTCCTTCTGCATTGGAAAATTATCTGCCGACCCATCAAGTTGGAAGACCCTAAGAAGATTACCACTCGGAAGAGAACCATTAAATCAAAAGAGTAGGTCATGGCAGATGAGCGTAACCGTCGAGTCGTTGGACCCCTTAATTTAAGAGTCGAATCTGGGCGTTTAATCACGCCCAACCAAGTCGCCTCTAAAATTAAGAACCTGCAACTTACCTCAGAGGGTACGTTACGCTCTATAGATGGGCCTATGCCTTATGTCCCTGCGTATGCGATAAATAATAAGGCTGGGTATACACCGGGACCTGCGATCCCTGCAGTGGCTTACGAAGACATGCACGGAATCTACCATTGCCTTCTAGAAGGAGGCAAGCGGGACGTTCTTTTAGTACATAGCGGTAGTCGCATCATGGTCCACCAAGGGTGGAGCACAGCAAACCCTTATGAAACTCTTTTAGGACCTGCGTCTGTCAGCCCCACTTTAGTTGCCCCCATTGCTACAGATAGCAAACCCCAATTTCCTACACAGTTTGAGGCCACTCCAGATGGAGTGGTTATCATCCCGCAAGACACAAGAGCGTACTTCTATGATGGGTACATCGTAGCACCCTTGGGGTATGGTGCGTCAGACATACCAGGACCTCCCCAAGCCAAAGGACCAAATAGTTTGGGCGCGGATGCTACAATACCCAATTCTGCAGGATACTCCCACCATGGGGGGAATAGTACGTTTTCGTTTCCTAGTATCTCTTCAAATTCTAACTATATGGTGCCCAGTTTTGGAACTTGCCGTCTGGGGTTCACCCGGAAATCGGATGTTATTTCTGCTGGCGGAACCGGGGGCTCGGATAAGAATATTTTAGGGGGTGTGCTAGATTCGGGAGCGTGGCGAGCAGCTACTCAATTTGTAGATATGTGGGGCAATCTTTCCCCTTTATCTCCGTCTAGCGCAGACGTCACGTTAGATATGATGGAGAATATAGATGCCGATGTAGTGGGTAAATATTTCTCAAAACCTGGGCTAGATGCCGTATCTATAGACGCCTTTAGATTTCAAGTAGCTTGGGCAGGTATAAACACTGGACCCGATAGAACTATTGCTCGGAAGTTACTTAGAACAAAAAACGTCGCTAGAAATACTAACACTTTTTATGAAGTTCCTCCAAACGCGGGAGGAGGGTTTTTTCAATTTGCTACGCTGCCCGATAATATAAGCAGCCTATTCCCAGATAATACCCCAGACTCTTGGCTTTTAAACGAAGCCACCCTAGTAGACCCTGTGCCAGAGTTCAGACTCTGCAAAGTAGCTTTTGGTAGATTGTGGATTGCTAATTTTGAAAACAACCCTGGAGCAGTTCGGTACAGCTTACCCGGTAAATGGGGAACTTTTCCTAAAGACGAAATACTTATACCAGATGCCCATAGTTCTGAAATTACAGGATTATGGTCAGTGGGCAAAGGGCTTTTAGTATTTACAGAAAGTTCTACGTTCTTATTCAGTGAGAACGATTCTGGAGATGGGTTTGTAGGAGCTACTATACACCCTTCTGTGGGATGTGTAGCCCCTAGTAGTATAGGAACACTCTCCAACGGGACAACGGTATGGTTAGGGCAAAAAGGGTTCTATACATACAGTGAAACCCCAAAAGGGATGTCCATCACACCAATCTCTGTGGACATCCAACCCACGATTAAAAGAATTAACGTGTCTCGAAGACTCCAAAGTGTTGCTGCTGTAGATAAAATCATGGGAGAATACAGATGTTGGGTGCCCCACGATGGAAGTACAAAAAACAACTTGTGTTTAATCTATGACGGGGAAGGGTGGCGACAGCGGGCAGATGTCCAAGCAGCCGCCGTTTGCACCACAAAAGATCACCGCAATTACCAAGTGGCTGCAGGGAAGGTTACCCCATCTGTAGGCTCTGCACTCCCAGGAGTATGGTTACTAGATAGGTCTTCCTTGGCGTATACGGTTCAGGCTAGGGAAGCCGTCATTGAAACAGCTTGGTTAAAAGCTATGGAATCCCGTTCTAGGTCTTCCTTATTGACAGCATATTTTTGGATTCGCTCCACGAGGAAAGCCGATTTGATTGTCGAAGCAATGAGGGATTGGCGAAATGTACCGGTAATAGAAACTACTGCAATTCTTAGTAACCCTCCCAAATTATATGCAGAAGAAGACCCCCCTCCCTTTTGGGAGGAAGCTATCCTCGGGACAGCGGATGTCTGGGAGACGCGCAGACCTTTTTGGTTGAAAGTAGACTTCCACCTCCCCTCTTGTGAGGTTTTTAAACTTCGGTTAAAGTACGAAGGAGACTGGGAGTTCCTTGGTTTTGTGTTTGAAGACCGCGATGTACATGGCGGTGGGGTACAGGTGCCACCATGAGTTGGAGATTTCCAGATAAAAGGCCGACTAACACGGGGGTTATGGACGTAGAAGATGCAAATGATGCAGCCTTACCCGTAGTGGAAGAAGCATCTGGCCGTTTGAGTGAAATGAATTGGGCTGAGAACTCTTTCATAACTGCTCCTGCTAAAGCTAGATTTTCTAAAGATATGGCTTACCGACACTTTAGAAAGCATGCCTTTATTACAGACCCTGCGCAGCCCCACAACGATGTAAATTACTACGATATACCTTTTGATAGCCTCTGGCATGTACCCGAGGATTCTGCAGGGGTAACACTATCCCACACGTTTGATAGTGTTGGAGGGAACTTGTATATTTGCGCAAGAGCGTTTGTACAGGTTATTGCAGCTTCCTCGCAAGCAATACCTGTTTTAACGGCTATAAAAGTAAATGGGGCACTCATACCAGAATCCGTCTGTGGTAACCTAGACATCTCGGAATATACATTATTAGAAAGCACAGCTATGCAACACTGGTTTAATGCCGTAAACGAAATAACCATTCCTATATCTCCTGGTAGGACCACCGTGGAACTTGTAGCAAGGGTGAGGTTTGATTCTACGTCAAGCGGAAATTTCAGATGTGGCTTGGGAACTAGGTCTCTTATTCTATGGGAGATGTCGAGGTGATAAATGCCCATTGACTATGACTTACTAGATGAAGGGGACACTCTCAATGCTGCGTCCTTAAATAGTCGTATTACTAGCTTACAAACGGGTGTAAACGATTTATTAAAAGAAGACTTAGGCACTCAAGCCCTGCGTTCGGAACACTTGCCTTCTATTGTACGAATATCGGACATGAACCCCGGACCCATGAAGGTATCCGATGCACCAGATGTAATCACAGCCTCTTACAATAATAAATTAGATGTGGGTGTGGGGGGTCGCAATAATGTACTAGCCTTTGGGCCAGGGGCTGGAGCAGGTCCGGGGTGGGCTATTATTGCAAGTATCGCGGGTGCAACCCCAGGACCGTTCCCTGGGGCGAGTACAGATTGCAATATATCGTTCAGCCCCTCTGTAACAGTTGTATCTTCTACTACTCCAGCTACAGGTTTTTCTGATACAACGTATTGCACAGGTCTTTTAGTTAGGTTGAATGTTGCCATAATCAGCAAGGCGGAAGACGTTTCTCCTTATGCCCGCACTGGGGTGGCCATGGGCATTGTTTGGGAAGCAGAGGGTGCTTTGGGAACGTATAACTTTTTAGAACAGTCCGAAACAGGCACAGGCTCTAGAAGACCCAGTTGGAACCAAGCGAACTATTCAGATTTGTCTACGTCTGCTTTAATAACCTTAGACGATACAGGGGGAACTGCGATTGCTAGAATTTCTGGAGTTATTGCTTGCATAGCAGCGGAAGCTAAAGACCTAAAAATCAGAGAGTGGAATATGAGCATCATTCCCATCTTCGGAGGTACTTTATAATGCCGGATATTGTGCCCACCACACCCTTTACAGATGGTTTAACGGCAAATGCAGATACCTTTGCAGGAGAGTTGTATGAGCCTTTGAACCCTCCAGGAAATATGGAGGTTATTAACGGGCGTCTAGACGAGGTAAATTTAGCTGCAGGGCAAAACCTAGACTATCGTGATGTAAGACCGGGTACATTCACAACGGCTACTTCTGTGGGTGCCACAGCCACAGTAGATTATTTCTACGACTTTTTTAATTTTTTCCAGAATACCGATAAACCTATGGGGATAACATCTCCAGCAGATATAACAGGTGCCTCCCTTATACCTCTGCACATCCCTATACCCGGGGCAGGGCAGTCTTTTTATCTGTACTATAACTCTATTGTTTTTTTAAGTTGGGATGTTCAGTTAGAGGTAAATTCCTCAAACGCATTGGATACCTCTTCCCTAGACGATAGCATATCTTTAAGATTATTTGTAGATGGTGCTGTAGTAGATGGCGCAAGTAACTTAACAAATATCCGCAGACAGCTAAAAACTGGGGGATCCTCGGCTGCAAGAAGGCACTTCGCAGGGCATTGTGTTTTAACTCCTGCGGACTTTCCCTCTTTCACTTCAGAAGGGTGGCACACAGCCGGGATATATATTGCCCACCAACAATACCAAATCCGCGTTACTACTAGGTGCTTCAATGTGGTAACTTTGAAAGCGTAAAGGATTACAAAATGACATCTACAGAAAACCAGCGTCAGCAGTCAAAAAATACCAAAGGTGTTCTCGGAAGGCTTAGAACGTCTAAAGACACCAGTGGCCAAGAGGGACCTGCGGCATCTGAAGAAACCGAAGTTGCAACTACTGTTGAAGAACCTGCGTACAAACAGACAGCTAGAAGACTAGCTACAGACCTTAAAAAAGATGGCACAACAACAGAGAGTTGGGAAGCTGCTAAACAAGAAGTTGCAGACAGAGGTGCTAGATACCGAGATGCACTGCAATCTCCTGACGCATGGAAACGGGACATTGATGCCAGCCGCATGGCAGAGTTTGGAGATGTCGGTGATGTGGTAGGTGCTAAAGACTCTGGATTTGAAGAAGAGTACGACGCGACTACTGAGTTCCAAGAAGAGGAGTACGGAGGAGGCTCTCTGGAAAGGGAATCTCTTCTTGCGGAGATTTTGGGTCAAGAGTACCGGACTGAACCCGACCCAAAAGGAGTCGAAGGTACAATCACAGACCCGGACTTGTATGAAAAGTATTATTTTGAGGCCCAAGAAAAAACTCCTTGGGCACAAAAAGAACAACTTCAAGATGCTGCTATCAAAGGTGTCATGGCAGAGCAAGCAGAAAGAGCTGCGTCAGCAGCAAAAAGGTTCCCTAAGCCCCTAGATGTGGAAGCTACAGAAACTGTAGGTGGGGGCCTCGGTTACGAAAAAACGATCGAAGAAATTAGGCAAGACGATGCAGCCAGAGAAGCTGCTGCAAAAAAGGAGACTCCTGTACTTTCTGAAGGTGCCCAGCAGATGACGAAAGGAGGCCCTGCAACCAAGCGAGAGCCTACGGATGCGCAAAAAGCAGCTAGAATAGCCATGCAAATCGAACGAGATACGGGGAAAGGTGGCACTATAGACTACACTAGAATTTCAGAGCAAGAAGATGCGGGGTTCAGCCCTTTACTAGATGGTCCAGAGCAGCCTCCACTTGAAGGCCCTGTCGATGAAACGGTTACAGAGAGTGCTCCTCAAGAACTATTTAATAAGTATTCTGGTAGGCAGAGAGCGTCTATTCTTGCTCAACCTGGTGGGTCCAATTTTACGGAGGCCCTAGAAAATTTATCTAAAGGGAACTTACAAGGGTTCAACGAAGCTGTAAAAGGAGGAGGTTATAAAGACTTTCGAGTTCCCAAGGGTAAACGGTCTACTGTAGAAAAAAGGTTTGTACCCGTATTTAACGACTTTTTAGAGCGTGTACCCCCAGACTTAAAGGCTTCTGTTGTACAGCAGTTAGAGCAAAAAGTTTCTGAAAAAGGTCCTGATATTTTAGAAAAAATAAAAACGCCAATAGAACAAACTTTGTACGAGCAAGTTTCAGATATGAAGGGTGTGCCAACAGATGCAGATGAAACTGTAATAAAAGAATTTACAGAAATATTTGCAAACCATTATTTCAATGCGGAGCCGAATAAAAGCGGTTTTGGCAAAGGCAGCCAGCAAGTACAAATAATACGAGATTTTATGGAAGCACTAGGAGCTTCCCCCACTTGGGGGCAGAGTTTTAAAGGAACTGTGGGTTCCCCCGGTATAGGACTTGCTCCAGATATTTTTGCAAACAACCCTACACTATTTAATGAGCTACTCGAATTCGGCAAGTCTAGGATGTACCTGAAAGGAATCACACTAGATGAATCTCCCGTTAAAGACATCATCGTAGCAGCAGAAGCAGGTGAGTAATGAATATGACTCAATCCGGCATGTCTTCTAACATCCAAAGCAGAGTGCAGGAAATCATCGCAAATAAATTAAAGGCAGACCAAGCTATTATCGGAGAAGATTTAGCTGCATTTGAACAACGCCTTGGTGTAGATTATGGGGGAGACCAGCCCGCTACTGGCAAATTTAAAGACGAACTAGGCATTCACCGTGAAGATACAAAGGTAGGTTAGATATGGCATTACCCGTTATAGGAGACGTTCTTAAACTAGGAGCAGGGGCTTTAAAAATAGGGGATAAGGTAGCAGATGCTATCCCCGGACCTGCAGAAAGTGCTATACGACAAGACCGGAAAAGGTCTAGTGAAGCCCTCAAGCGAAATCAATACGGGTATTCTAAAGCCGAGAAAGAGCAGAAACTTTCAGGGATTATGGGAGACGCGGCTAGATTCGGAGGTTTTTCGGGCACAAATCCTTACCAACTAAATAAAGGTATTACAACTCTAGGACAGCAAATCCAGCAAAGAGGCACCCAACAGTTAGCAAAAGCCCTTACTGGCCAACGAGGGAGCGCAGGAGTGCAAGTCGATGCAGCTTCTAGACAAGCTGGACAGGAAGCCAAAGCCCTAGATAAAGCCAATACTCTAGACCTAGTGGCCCAAAATAGGAAGGGTCGCCAAAAGATAACAGGCCCTGATGGAGCAATATCAGATGGTTTTGATATGGCTGCCTCTATGTTTGACCCCACATCAGGCAATAAAAGTGTAGTATCGGGCATTAAGAAAGAGGATTAAATCATGGCGTTATCCGCTAAAAGTAACGATCTACTACAAAAGCTAGCAGAATCTGAAAAAGAAAGACGGTCTAAGTTATTAAAGAAGAAGATGGTTTCAGCCTCCCTTATAGCTAAAGGTATGTCTGCTGTAGAAGCGGATATGAAGGCAGAGCAGTACGCCCAACAGGAAGTGGGCATGGACGATGAGACCCGATGGGAAAGGTCCCAAGCCCTGATGGAGCCTTTGGGGGGCATTTCTGAAAAGAAGATTGCCGAGTACGGTAAGATGGTAAAAGATGCCGGAGCCGCCCAATCGAAAGCCTTGGAAAAGTATTTAGATACCTTGAGAACTGTGGCTTCTGCCCGCTCAGGCCCTGCTGCTGCGCGTATCCGGGGTGAGATAGCCATCGTAGAAGCTGACATAAAGCAGATGGATAAGATTGTTAAGGACAGCGAAACAGCATCTAGGGAAACAAACAACATCGCTAAAAGCATCATAAAATCAGCTAGCGGTGAAACTAGAGAAGGCGGCGCACAACAGGGTGAAGATTTCGGAGAAGTTGTAGCAGGAAAGTTAGATGATATTTTGTACCGAGACGCTGTAGCTAAATCCCGCAATCAACCTGGAGTGCTCTCCGCTGGTCAGAGAAAACATCTTGTTGCCACGCTAAGACCCGCTATGGGGCAGAGCGTGCAAAAAGAAATACAAATTGGGGATTTGAAAAGCAGCCGAGATGATTTTTACCAAGGGTATCTTGAAAAGGATGCGGGCCAAGACCTCGAAGAAGTAAAGAAGCGGCGTCAGCTACTAATACAAGATGCCCCTAGAAGGCTATCCCGACATGGAGTAGGGGGTTCCGGCACTATTAAGAAAGCAGAAGCAGCCCTTGCTGCAGCCTCGGGCAATTATCAAAACGCCGTTGTTAAATTCCGAAATGAGGTGCCCCCTGAAGCTCTTTTTGGCCAGTCTGTTTATGAACAGGCAGCCCTGCCCCAGTTAAAGGCCCTACAGGATGCCCCCTCTAGGGCTCTTCCCAGCGTACACATCGGACGCGAGCTAATGAAACAAGCAGATGTGCAAGAGCTTACAAACAATGACGCAGGAAATCTTATGGACTTGATGAAGAACCTTCAGAAAAGTCAGGTGAAAACTAAAAGACTTCCGTTCTTTGGGAATAAAGCGAAGTCTATAAAGCGTGCAAAACCTAGTGCTGTATACGGTGCCGAGCGACAAGTGGCATTAGAAGAAACGGAGGTGCCGGATGGCGGAAGTTCCGAACTCCCAGGTGCAATCGCCTAAACCCGTTAGTTTAGAAGATTTGTTTGGTTCCGAGGGGGCTGCTAGACTTAGACAGCAAGCACCTGCAGAGCCTATCCCCATGGCATCTTCACCAGAACCTACCCCCGTGGCATCTTCACCAGAACCCACTCCTGCGACACCTGCACCAGAGCCCCAAGGGGGTGTAAGTCTAGAAGACCTGTTTGGTTCCGAGGGTGCAGCACGACTGCGTCGAGCCCCTGGCGGAATTCCTATCCCTTCTCAACTCTCCCTTCCTATGGGCACCAAAGAGCCACCCAAACCTCCTGCTGCAATGCAAGGCGGCGTACCTGCATCGAAGAAAAAAGTTAAAACTCCTTCCTATGTAAAAAAGTACATGCAACTTGATGAGATGGGAGAGCCCATCCTCTACATCACTCGGTCCCCCAATCAAAAGACAGGTGTAAATGTAGCTCGACATAAAGCAGAAATAAAAAGAAGTCTGTTTAAAGAAGACAAAGAAAGGTGGGAAAAATCTGGGAAAGCCTGGGAAGACATCCCCCCAATACTCCAAGAGGATATGCGAAAAGCTGCAGGTAGAAAAGCTGACCGGCTAATCAACAGTTGGATTGACGAGCAGCGAGGGACAGAGAGTATTTGGATTAAAGGGGACCCTAGCTACGCAGAAAACAACTTGGTAGATAGAGCAAAAAGCTCCATGCTTTGGCGAGCTTGGGCACCTATTGAAGCCACCCTTTTCCCAGACACTGTGGAAGTCGTGGAGAAGTCGGACTTAGGAAAGACGTACAGCCAAGAAAATAAGATTACCACCTTAGACTGGCTGGGTAGGATAGCCCCATCTACGATTATCTTCACAGCCATAAAAGCCGGTGGGTATGGTAATGAAGAGCACATTAAAGAGTTGCAAGCAGGAAAAGAAGCTGTGTCGTATATCTCCGAGATAGGGGATTACCTAACGGACACTGCTGAAAATATGGGACTAATTAGTAAAAGCACCTCCGATAACTGGTGGCTAAACGCAGCCTTGGGCGCAGGTATTACAATACCCTTTATCTTAGCGGAACCCGACCTAGCGACCCCCGTCATTGCAGCAGCAGGGTTTTTATCTGGAGGTCCAACAGGGGCTGCAGGAGGGTTCCTAGCTTCCAAGGGAGCTAAGGGTTTAAAAGCAATTCGACCTATTGCAAGATTAAATAAAACGGCAAATCAGGTAAATAAGTTCAAAGGTAATTTAGCCGAAGTGGCTGGAGGAAGTGCCAGAGTAAAACATGCGGCTGCTCAAAAGGTAATAAACAGTTCTCAACATACGTCTTTAGGAAGTGTACTAAAAGAGACCTCGGCCAGTCGATTAGCAACTGGCGATACGAGTCGGGATTTATATGGACAGATGGATGCCCTAGAAGACACTATTCAAAGAGCTAGAAAAGCCGCACCAGATACCATTGAACAGGTAGCAAAGCTGGATTTGGATACGCTGGCAGCAAAGGCAGAAGGGGAAACTCCGAAAGGAAGTAATTTGGAGTTTATCAAACTCCGAAAACTTACGGCAGGGAAAGAATTAGAAGTTCTAGAATATGCCCAAGCTAGAGCTATGTCCGACGCACTATTAGCCCGAGACCTGCAAAAAAGAAAGATATATGCGGAAGGGCTCTCCCAGTTTAAACCCAAACTGGCGACTCCAGGTGAGTACAACAAAATCACTACTAAGATACAATCGCAATACGACGAACTTGCAGACTTGGAGAGGTCTATAAACAAGTCGGGTATCACGGACGCTGCCTTGGCCAAGAGAGCCAAGCTGATAGATGAAATACAAGCAGAGCAGAAAGTTATTGCAAAGCTGAATGCCCAGTCTGGTTTGCAGATTGCTGTGAAGAGAGCAGAGATTGCCCAGGCAGCAGCCGATAAGTCTAGGAAATTGGCAGATGTACTAACGCAAGTGGCAGTGAAGAGTGCTCGAATGGGAGACGAAGCCTTTAAGGAAGGAGTAACTGCAGTTAATAAAGCGTACCTAGCCAATAAAAAATGGTTAGGCAGTGAAAAGGTAAGCCAGGACCTAGATGCTGACATGCTGTATGACACTGTCATGGGTGCTTTGGATGACATTCTAGAATCCACGGATTCTTTGACAAAGAGCTTGGGCGTGAAAGCGACTAAGTATGGAGTGCCAGAACTACAAGACGGACTACGGGCACTGTATGGCACAGACAAAATAGAAGAAGTGATAACCCTTTTTGATAAAACTTTCGGGGATGGCAAGCTCAAAGAGTTTGCAGCTAACCTAGGGAGTGACCAATTTAAAGAGGCATTCCTAACTGCCGAAGGTTTGAGGACTCCTATAGGGGCTGACCTGTACGACGAATTACACCAAGCCATGCGCTCTTTGGTGGAAGGCGGAATTAAAAGTCAGAAATCCGACTTAGGCATTGAGCTTGCAGAGCAGGTAATGGAGACCTCGGATTTTATTACCTATATGACAAATATCCAAGGAGTAAACTGGGTAGAGCGAAGGATGCGAAACTTAGCCAGAATGGCAGACAATATCAAGACCTTTGGTAACCCTGCAAGGAAGGTATTCGGGAGCACATCCAAAGCAGTTGTAAAAGTGGGCAGGTCCATGGACAGCTTTTTCAAAAGGTCTGCTAATGAAATCGCTGAAGTGCTTACGAGTAAGATAGATGAGACTGCAGAAGGGGCAACTAAGGAAGCCTTCATTTTAGATTTGGGTAGAGAAGCCCAAGAGTATGCAGTCAAGGGTGCCTTAGAAACGCCTTATGTACGAGAACTACTTGTCCATTTGGGTATGGGGGACGAAGGCAGTGAAAGCATAAGAAAGGCTGCTGTAGCGGCATTCATACAAGCTCCAAATGCTAAAATATACGATAAGATAGTTCTAGGCGCGTACCGGCAAAGAAACCTAAAAAAGCTAATGACCACTACGGAGCCACTTAAAATATACGGTGGGGACACGATGTCCAATGTGGGCAAAAGTTCTTGGTGGGAAACGTCTAAATCGTGGTGGCTTAGAAATATAGTAGAAGAAGCTGTAGAAAAAGGTGCCCAAGGGGCAACTAAAGAAGTAGGAGATAAATCTCTGGATGCCTTCGTAATCGCATTCTTAGGCAAAGGTCACACAGAAGGAGAAGCAGCCTTGCTGGTAGGAGGCGCAAAAAATAAAGTCTTGGAAAAGCTGCAAAAAGACCCAGATGCGACCTATGGAGATATAGAAAAAGTCATTATTGGAAGCATGACAGAAGGGGGGGAAAGAAACATTTCTCTAGACCTTACATCGAAAGGTTTGGCACATAGAGCAGTCGCATTATCTAACGCTACTTCTCAAGAGAGAGCGGTCTTCGATATGCTTCGCAGAGTCGGGGGAGTTTCGGAAGAAACGGCCCAAGGATATAAAGCTCTGAAGTCTGGAAAGGAGTCTGTAAACGCCGAAGATTTTGCAGGTGTTTTGGATTTGCTGCGTAGGTACGACCTGCCTGTAAGTAGAGAAGCCTATCGGAACGCAGAGATGACTGTCTCGGCAGCACTGAAAGTGATGGGTAAATTGAAGGGGGAAGGGCAACGTGCGCTCATCCCTACGGGAGTAATAGAGCAAGCGGCAAAGGGCTTGGACAACATCACTAAGCAGTTAATTCAATACGACCCCACTGGGGATGTAAGTGGGAAGATGTCGCTCAACGCTTTAACCGGTCTTGTGTCTTTGTGGAAGTCTTCCCTCGTAACGGGTTTAATTGCCCCAAACCCAGGGCACTTCACCAATATTTTCTTCGGCAACTTCTCCCAAATAGCAGGGGAAGTAGGGTATGGAACGGCTACCCGCGTAGCTGCTCAAACGCTCCACACTTTTATCCCATACTTCGGCAAGAAGGTGGATGACATTATGATTAGGAACATGGAGAAAACCGGTCCCAATACTACCTTGGGCTCTATTTTCAATACCGTTTTAAACCCTCACCTATCTGCATTTTTTAACAGGTCTCTCGCAAAAGATTCCGATAAAATTATAGGGGCAGGTTCCAAGTATGCAGGTACTTGGGGGGAGTTACGGGAAATCGCTGCCGCCAATGGGGTACTCTCTACCTTTATTGGAACGGACATCCGAAAAGCCTTGAGCAAGCGGATGACTTCTCAATTAGCCGAGAGTCCTTCCGCGACTAAATTTACAAACGCTAAGAAAATAACGGAAGATATTTTATACGGTGTCCCCTATAAGAAGTTTGCGGAGACTGTTGAGCAACGGCAGCGGGTAGCTTTGTTCATGGACCTCGTCATGCGAAAAGGCATGGACCCCAAAGAAGCCGCAGAAAACGTAAAGAAAGCTCTGTATGATTGGGATGCCCCCCTATCAGATTTTGAAACCGACTGGCTAAATAACCTCTTTCTGTTCTGGAGATTTTGGAAACTTAGTCTCGGTCAAGCAGGTAGACATCTAACGGACCCTTTCAGAGCCCCTATCGAAAAGCCCACCGATTTAATATCATACAGCATGTTGCAAAAGACTCCTCTTAGTAGAGGTATTTCCCAAGCACGTATCGCTGCGGCTGTCCCCGAGGTAGCTTTTGATAAGTTAAAGCATGACATGGAGCAGCAGTTAGAAAGCGGGGAAGTTACTCCCGAAGAGTATTACATGTTCTTATTGAGCATCAAATACCCACACTGGAAGAAAGGAGGTAACAAGGTTTTCTTAGCTAACTACCCCATAGACTCCCAGCTTTCAGAACAATACCAAAGAGTTAAAGGGTACGCCCCCACACATGAAGCCATTACTATGCCCGGCTTAACCCTTCTGGACACCTACGGAATGATGTTAAGTATGGTAAGTGGGCTATCTGCAGTTGCGGTTACTGCAAGTCGCGTAGCAGTGGGGGATGAAGATGTAACATCCACAGATGTTATCGAAAAAGCAGCCCAGACTATTATAGACCCCCTTAGAGAACTAGGGAACCCTGCTACAGAACTGGGAGTAGACGAACTACAGGATTTCTTTATGGGGGCAACGCCTGAATACAGAGCCCCGTATGTGAGGTTGAAACCCTCGGAAAAGAAAATGCTGGAAATCCTTAACGGCTCAGGTTTTCTAAGTGAATCTGCTAAGAGGCGCAAGACAGACCCGGAAGGTGTAGTGCGTATGAACGAACGGGCAGTAAAACTGTTTAGAATGTTTCCTTTTTTAGGCACGCAAATTTACAGACTAGCAGACCCTGCGCTGGAAGCTAGTGAAAGGGAAGGTCTTGCCGAAGGAATAGCACACTGGGTACGTCAGGTAAGTGGCTTAGGTAAAGTGTACGCACACGACCCCGAGTATTCCATATCTAGGTCCATCTCTGATATAGGGGATAAGACTAAGGCTTTAAAAGAAGAATCTAAATACGAATCCATAACTAGGGAAGACAACGTAATTATAGAAGACGAATAAAATGTTCACCCGCCCCCTACAATTATTTACCAATTTGTGTTATCTTCCCCACAACTTCAGTGGATTAGTAACAGGAGTCAAAAATGGCCATTAAGCCCCGTAGAATTAAAGCAAATACCACGACCGATTATTTAGGCTCGTGGCAAGTGATGAACGAATCTGGTGTAGACATTGCAAAAGGAAACCTTGTGCAAGTCTCTGGAGTTAACTCTTCAGGTGCGTTCTTATTAGTGAAACTTTTGGACGTAGGCGCAGCAGTCTCGGCTCTTGTAGATGCTCCGAAGTTTGTAGCCGGTATGAGTATCCCTAATGGTGGAAACGGCTCTATCCGAGAGAATTATATCGACACAGCCGCAGTTACCAAGACGGCTGCTGGTACAAGTAGTGTAGGCGACTCTGTGTATGCAGCTCTAAGTGGGTCTGCAGGAAGCTGGACAACAGAGGATGACAAGCCAGGAGGGTCTCCTATTAAAGTGGGTATTGTAGTTAAAGTCTCTTCTGCTCAAGATGTTGCAGACGGTGTTGTTCTATTAGCTCCGCAAGCTCGTGTCGGTGCCGCCTAACTAATTTTTTATTAGGAGGC
>TARA_R110002126_G_scaffold11550_12_pt1 | contig 14282 bp, 15 predicted proteins | sample TARA_R110002126 | Tara Oceans TARA_R110002126 (sample SAMEA4397536) | marine metagenome | biome: Polar Biome; feature: [DCM] deep chlorophyll maximum layer (ENVO:01000326); material: water (ENVO:00002006), including particulate matter (ENVO:01000060) such as... | depth 30 m
TGGTTAGGTGCTCGTATTTAATTTGACCTACATCATTGTCTGCAGGATCTGCAAAGTTTATAGTACTTTCATCGGTGTTAGTGTTGGATTCGAGAGTAAGTATTGGACTAGTATCTTTTATTATTAAGGATCCTGTTATTTCAGCATCTCCGTCGAATGTTGAATCTCCAACTACGTGTAGTGCAGTTCCGGGAGTATCTGTTCCTACTCCTACTTTACCGTCACCGGCGATAGTAAGTCCGGAAGGGGTATTAAGGATTAGCTTTCCGGTTGAAGTTATGGTTTGATTATCGTTGGTGGATTTTATTTCTAGTGTAGCGTTGTTTGTAGTATCTTCTAATAGTATTGTTGGAGAAGCTGCTGTTTTTATGTGCATATCTGCAGTAGGGTTATCTGTGCCTATTGCTATTTTATTGAATGCAAGTATATTAGCATTTGAACCGGATACAGTTAACGATCCAGTTATCTCTGCATTTCCGTCGTGACTTCCATCCCACTCTGCTGTTATGTTTGTTAATGCACTTCCATCTCCTACAAAAGCGGATGCTGTTACATCTCCTAATATGTTCGCACTCCCGGTTACGGCTAGATGAGATGTTATCTCGAGAGAATTTAAGGCGGCGTCAGATCCGCTTATAATGACTTTTTTCCAGTTTGGCATATTTTACTATTATGGTTGGTTACAGGATTGCCTGCCCACTTCCCTTTCAGGCCGATAATTTATCTTTAATAAATATTACCTTTTAACCGTTTCTTGAAAAGATTTCTCTTTATTTTCTTCCTCTTGTTCTAGTTTCTTTATAATTGCTTGTTGAGTCTTCTCTAACTTGGTCTGAAGGTTGGCAACTATCTTGGCATGACTACCTTTTATCGTAATAAGTTCTAGACCTGCTAATAGTAATTGAGTCTCTGCCGTATTGAGTTTTTGGGATACTTCCATAACGGTAATATAGTATTAAATTCTAGGAAAGCAACTTTAAGGTTTACTTTTCTTGTATAACTTTGTGCTGTTGTTGTAGCTTAAGGACGGTATTGTATAGTTCTACTACTTGTGTTCCTTTGAAGCTGCATTCTCTCAAGGTAGCTAGTATAAATTCGATCTCTACTTGTGTGAGTTGTGATTTATCCACTTTGACGTTGCTTGACTGTGCGTTCTTTATTATTGCCATAACTTTCTTTAACATTTAACTTTATAATCTTAATATATGAAAAAAGCCCCTGCAATGCAAGAGCTCTTTCAATTATTTTAATGGTTCTTATGAGTATATGTAGATATCCCCTGAGTCAATCTTTATATTACCGTTCTTTTGGTATCTTGCTGAGTCTGTTTGACCAGCTGCCTGTATGTCTATTACTGCTGATACATAAGCTTCAGGAGTAAAAGAAGAATCTTCTGCGTTAAAAGCAGTATCTAATCCCCATCTTGCAGATGTTGCTTCAAATCCGAATAGTTCTCCGACGTCTTGTGTTCCTTGTTGTACTACTATACCACCGTCTCCAACTACTGTTGATCCGGAAGCAAATAATACGAATCTATCTGCTACTAATAGGTTTTGAGTGTTTGCAAATGATGCTGTTCCGTTTACTACTAAATCTCCCTCTATAACTGCATCGTTAACTGTAATATCATTATCAAGATTGATTGTTATTGTTTGAGTTCCTGCTACAGTGTTTATATTTGTACCTCCTGCAATGTCTATTGTCTGTGTAAGCAGGTTGATTGTCCCTGTTCCTGTATCGCCTTCTGTAGACAGTGTTGATGCAAGTCCTGTTAGTCCAGATCCGTCTCCTGTAAATGAACCGGTAAATGAACCAGTTGCTTCTACGGCTGTTAAAGTAAGTCCGTCGATAGTACCTGCAGTAGTTCCTAGATCTACCTCTGTATTACCTAATGTTACACTATCGTTTACTAATTTAGTATTTACAATTGAACCTGCTAACATTCCGTTAGTAATTCCTAATGCTTTAACTTGTAGTGTATCTGTACTTATTTCTATTGAAGAATCATCTACGTTTACTGTTAATTCACCTGCTGATAGTCCTATACCTGCTCCATCTATTGTACTAATGTCGAATCCGACACCGTTTGCAGTGATATTAACTGGTTTAACGTTACCTGCTGTTGTTGAATCTGCTTCTACTGTTACTGTAGCTCCTGAGGAGCCATTAAATGTAAAGTCTGCTATACCGTTTCCGTCTACAATGCTATTTGCTAATGTATCGGCAGATATTCCTGTTAATCCACTTCCATCTCCGGTAAATGAACCAGTAAATGAACCGGTAGCGCTTAAACCGTCAGCTCCTGTAGTTCTTACTACGGTACCTGATCCGTTACTGCCTATTAAGGTTAGAGATGTTGCTCCGTCTCCTACTAGGAAGTTGCCTACTCCTGAGGTTGTTAGTCCAGTACCGCCGTTTGCTACTGTTAGTGCTGTGTCTAATGTTAAGTCTGCTAACTCAGCGGATGAGCCGGAGACAATAACCTTTTTCCATTCTGCCATGTTCTGTTTTGTTCTTTAGGGTGTATAATTTATAATAAATATCAACTCCCAAGGTAAAAGTCACCACTTCCTGAAAAGAAAAGTCCGCCTCTTGTTGGGTTTGGTGTTATATCTTGTTCTTGGAGTATTATTACTCCTTGATAGTTTATTGAGAATATGTCTGCTGAAGCAGAAGTTACTGTGAAGATATCTCCTGTTAACTCTACAGAAGCAGATACGCTTCCGGTAGCTATAAAGTTTCTTGCTCCGCCTTCTATCCCTGCTGGGCCTATAGGTCCTTGCGGTCCTGTGGTTGTTACTTCTACTATTCTAGTAACCGGTTGGGTTATTTGAATTTCTGATGGGCAGTTATTATCAACAACCTCTATTATATTGTTGGTTACATCTAAAGAGATGTCATTGACGTTAGAGTCAATTATTATCTGATTGGGACCTGCCATGTTTAGTCGGTAGTCTGTCTTGAGAGTAACACTCTACCTTCTATTACTCGTGTTCTATTAACGCCTGTTGTTATTTCTAAATCGTAGAATGCTTCGGTAGCAAAGTTTAGTTCATCTGCTAATTCATATCCTATATAGATACCGATACTTCCTGAAGCTGTTGGAGTATCTAAACTACTTCCTGAGAAGCTTAAGAATGCGTTGTCGATTTGTTTGTTATATGTATCTCCTAAACTTGAAGTTAGGGTTAAGAATGTTTCTCCAGAACCAGAAAAAGCCGATCTAATTTCCATCTTTCCGGTATATCCGGATAGGTCTATTGGGTTGGAACCAGAGTCCTTATATTGTAGTTCAAAGTCTACGGTTGTTCCTTGCTCTAAAGTAAAAGAGTATCTTCCTGCTGCCATATATAATAAATATCGACAATCTGCGGAAGACACTCTTTATTTTCTATTCTCCGGGAATAAATTCCTCTTTTGCAAGGTCAATAGATCCATTTCCGTATTTATCGGATAATGCCTTACCTACTTCTTGGTCTTTTTCCTTTAGGTTTTTAAGTTCTAAAAGTAGTTCTTCTTTTCTTACTTTTACTTCTGCAAAGTAGGCCTCTATGTTGCCTAACTCTACAATAATCACATCTCTGCTGTCTTGCAGCTCTCTAATGCTTTTTACTTCTTCTTTTGTTAACTTTGTATTTGACATAATTTTATTTTAATCTCTATAGGTTAGGTAAACATCTAATACTGGATCAACTATCTTGTGTCTATGGTTCTGTAATAATGGGAATACTTTTACTCCTTCTACTTGAAGTTCTAACTTTTGAAAGAAGTCAAATCCAGATTCTCTTTTGTTTCTTAAATCACATTGTGACATATCTCCACAGAAGATCATTTTAGAGTTTCTACCTAGCCTTCCTATCATTAATTCCGTTTGTCTCATAGTGGCATTTTGTGCCTCATCAATTATTATACAGCTATTGGAGAAGGTGTTACCTCTTAAGAATCCAAAAGGGGATACAATGATTTTCCCTTCTGCTACTAATTTCTCAGTTTTAACGTTTCCTATTAGATCGTGCATAATATTGTACATTGGAGCAGTTAGGTATGATAATTTCTCATCTACTCCTCCTGGAAGGAATCCTAAATCTTCTCCTGCAGTAACATAAGGTCTTGCAATGATTACTTTCTCTACTTGTTTATTAAATAGTAAATCTAATCCGGTTTGGATAGCTAATAAAGTCTTTCCTGAACCTGCTTTTCCTTTTATAGCGGTTATTGGATTGTTAAGTACATAAGCCTTTGCTACCTTTTGTTCTTCATTTAAGGTTATTCCGAACTTAATTGGGTTCTTCAATTTACGCTTTTCTTTGAAGATGTCGTCAGTGTGGTGGTTTGGTGTCTTTATCATAACGTCTTTTTCTTTAATATACGTATAGTAGTTTATAAAAGCAAGCTTATTACATAAAAAAAAGCCTGACTTTCGTCAGGCTCTTAATTGTTTTACTGTGTCAGTAATGCTTACAAGCTGTTAAGACCGCTTACGTAGATTTTACCAAAGTACTCTGGACGAACCATTTTCTTAGCATATCTAGTAAGTAGACCTTTACGAGGTACAAATGTATCTGGATCGTAAACCATTGGAGTCATTATTAGAGGAATATATGGAGCAAATACTGCACCAGTCTCTAGGAATTGACTACCTTTGAAGCCCATTAACATTGTGTTCTCATTCATGTAAGGATTCTTATAAACAGTATATCTATTGTTTATTTGACCCATTTTCTGTACACCGAATGCGTAAGATCCCTTACTTACATCGCCGTCTGAAGCAGAAGCGAATCCAGGAATACTTTCCAAGATTGTAGCTACTGTTGGAGAAACTACTACGAAGTTAGCACCACCTCTTAAGGTTCTTTGGTGTATCTTGTTAGATAGTTTTTGCATTTTAGTACCAAGTGTTTGGAACCATCCGCCTTGAGTGTTGTAGAATCCTCCAGCATCAACTCCTGCAGCATCGAAACCAGTGCTTCCAGCGTTTATGAAGTTGTTGTTGTTAGCTGACCAGTACTCAGTACCTGCAGCAGCAGAAGATATTAACATATCAAGTATTTCAAGATCAATCTCTAAAGAGATGTACTCAGACATTACAGCTGTTAATTCAGCTTCAGCGTCTAAAGAGTGATAAGCGTTAAGATCTTGAGCAAATTCAGGAGTCCATTGTGCTTTCAACTTTTTAGTTTTAGCAATGATTCCTTCAGATCTCATCGAAACGTTTATTTGTGGTATAACGATATCAGCAGTAGACTGAGTGTTAGGAACTGCAGAAGCAGCACCGCTTTCGAAGTCTCCTCTTGAATTGTCAGCAGTTGCTTTGTTAAACTCTACTAAACCAGTAGTTAAAGTTCCGATTCCTGCGTCGTTAGCAGTTGCAAGGAATTCAATACTAGTACCGTTCATTACAGTAAATTCTGGAAGAACTGAAGCGTTAGTAAGAACGTCAGTTGCAAGAGTAAATCCTCTAATTGCTTCTACGTCGAAAGAAGGAAGAACACTAGCAGCATTTGCTATTGTAAGCTTCTTGATAGATACAGCAGTAGGATCAACAACACCAGCTGCAACAGATGCAGAATAGTCGCTATTGAAGTTAACGTCTGCGAAAGATGCAGAAGTAGCTACTATCGTAAGACCAGCAGAAGAAGTTTGGTTAGTAGAATAAGTAAATCTACCAGCGCCATAAAGACCACCTGTGTTTGTGTTACCAAAGTTAGCAGAATTGTCTCCGTAAGCAGAGTCAGTAGTTGCAGCAGTAGAGAATGGATTCTTGTCAGTTCCGTATTGGAAGTCCAAGAAGAATACTAAACCAGAAGGAAGATTCATTGGTTGAACAGAAACAAATTCCTTTGCTGCTATTTGACCAAATACTTTTCTTACCAATGGAAGAGCTACTCCAGCCCATTGCTCGCCATTACCGCTTTGAAAATTAGCGCCAGTTCCAGTAGAAGATTGCTCAACTACTAATTGCTTTGCTTGATTTTCAAGAATCATAGACATGTTATTTTTTTCAACTTCACTGCCCATTCCTTCAAGGAGGCCAGTTTCGTCCCATTTTGATGCTAATCTAACTGCGTCAGATTGCATGTCGTGCCATGGGTTAGCACTTTCTAGTAAATTTTGTACTGATGACATAATTTTGTTAATTTGTGTTTTAAGTGTTTATTTTTATTTTAAGTTAAACCTGCAAGTTTTTTCATACGGGCAATCATCGGATCCACTTCCATTACAGGTTTGGTATTTGGGGAAGCTCCGTTGATAGTAGAAGATGCAAAGTTTTTAGACTCTCTTACAAGTTTCTTTGTAGCTACCTTTGTAGGAGCTTTAGAGATACTTTCTTTAAGAGTTTCATAAACTAATTTTACTTCTTTTACTGTTTCTGCTTTGTCAAAAGCAGTGATTACTTTAACCTTTTGAGATTCTTTAAGAGTCGACCCTTTAAGTATCTTGTTAACGTAAAGTAGTTTTGAGTTTAGAAGATTAACTTCATTTAACTCAGTTTGAAGGATTTTGATAGTGTCTGTTGCTTCCGCAAGTTCTTCACTGTCAGATTCTCTCATTCCTTTTGCCATTCCGGCAGAAGTTCCAACAGCTAGTTTTTCCATAAAGTCGTTAAAGCTGATTGCTCCGTCTTTAACTTTCTTAAATAGTACTTTAGCCATTTTCTCGAGTTCAGCAGCTCCACCAGCAGCACTAGCACCCATTTGGTTGCTTACTTCTTCTAGGTCTTCTACTTCGTCTTCTAGTTCGATGTCTTCCATCTCGTCTTCAATGTCAATCTCTACATCTTCATCTTCCATCTCTTCTTCAGCTTCTTCAGCTTCATCAGATAATGCAAGTTCTTCTGCGTCGATCATTTCGTCTACAACCTCTTCGATGAATGCTCTTAAATCATCTTCTGTCATGTTGTCAAAGTCGATATCTACTTCTGAATCGTCAGCCTTGTCTTCGTCAGCCTCTTCAGCTTCCTCTTCTTCGGTTTCTTCTTCTTCGTAAACTTTCTCTTCGTGAGTTTCTTCTTCAGTTACTTCCTCAGATTCGTTAACTGTTTCAGTTACTTCTTCTTCGTTAGCTTCTTCGCCTTCTACTTCGTCGAGTTCTGCTAGAAGCTCTTCAAGGTTAAATTCTTCCTCTAGTGTAGAGTCTTCCTTCATCTTGTAGCTTTCTTCTTGCTTGTCGTCTTCTTCTTCCATTTCAGTCAATTTTTGTTCGAACATAGATTTCAATCGAGGTGTAATAACCTCTTCTAACGCCGCTTTAGCATTGGCGATAGAAACTTCTTTCACTGCTTTTGCATCTGCAATAGCTTCTTTGAATAGATTTCTGTTGTTTTCCATTTTCCTTTTAATAATTCTGTTTGGGAAATACACTTATTAAGAAGTGCAATAAGGTGTTAATTTGATTTAGGGTACTATATTAGAGGATAGTACATAGTTGGTAGAGCAACAATAAAGCTGCCTACTATTATATATAGTGGGGTAGATTGTAAAACTTCCTTTTAGAGGAAATTAAATTGCACATGTTCCAAAGCTGCAAAGAATCTCTTGGATTATTTGATTTGCCTTGGTAAAGTCCTTGCTGTTGTTATTCAATCCTTCTTTTATTACATTCATGTATGATCCGGGATTGGATGGGGTAGAGACGAAATCCCAACATAGGAGATCGAAATCGTCTTGTACTTCTAGTACGGAAGCGCCTTGTTTTACTGAACCTGTTCCTCTTGAAGAAACTCCTACAGTGATGTTTGATTCGATTAATGCTTTTAGGATGTTTCCTGATGGTGTAGGTAGTATTTCTATCTTACCCATTATATGATTACCATCCCACCATAGTTCTGTTATGTTGTGAGATACGTTCTTTAGGTTTATTACTGTAGTTTCTGGATGATCTAATTCTCCTAGAGCTCTATTCTCTTTAACAGAGTTCATATACTTACCAATTTCTCTCTCCCACAATTGTCTAGGGTAAAATCTACCGTTGCCGTTTTTAACTTCAGCAGTAGCTAGTATACCTTCTACTAGTGGTAATCCTCTGCTTGAGGTTTTACCTTCTGATAGTAGTCCTTTTGTAGGTTGAAATATGTTTGTTTCTATAAGTATATTGCTCATGTTAGACTCTTGTAATAGTATCGTAGTGTACGTCTTGAACGTTTCCTTGGTAGTCTGCGTAAACCTCGAGTTCGAATTCTTGTCCTTCCTCATCTGCCCCTACCCAGTATTGATCTTGACCTTCATTATCGTGATCGTCGATCATATCTCCATATTCGAATTCTACCTTGTGTAGAGTTTCGCCGTCCTTAAATTCAACGTAAGGCCATTTTTTAGTAATAATTTCTACTTTAACTTCTTCTTCTTTAAGAGCTTCTTTATCATAAGTATCTAATCTACTATAATAGATCCTAACTGGTTCACCCTTACTGTTCTTTAAGTCTGCAAATATAGATCCATCGTCACCTTCGTACTCTCCTAAATGTTCCATCGGCACCTCTATCCTGTCGATAATATGAGGTGGCAGATCTACTGTGTTTCTTACTACTACTTCTGCTCCAAATTTGTCTGATTCTCTTTCTTCTTTAGCAATACCTTCTGTTATATCGCCGTAACCACTTGCTTTGTGCTTACCTTTCGCTTCTTTCTGTTCTGCTTCAGTATAACCTAATCCTTTAACTCCAAACTGTCCGTCTTTAACATAGTATAGAGTATCTTTAGAAAGATTCTTTATTACAATTGCTCTTACTTCTTCTACTGTTTTTTCTAGATTTTTAGGATCTTTCATTTCAGCATAAAATCCAGTAAGTATTTCTGCTCCGATAAGATTGTCAGCATTTGCAGTATCTTTATAGTCGAAGTTCTTTTCTTCTAAATCTTTTACTTCTTTGGTTACTTTCTTCTCTGTAGCTTTTGCTTCGTTGATATTCTCTTTGAAGATGTTAAACCAGTTCGGTTCAGTATTTTTAGAAGTTAAATCGCTGCTTAAAGTTTCTGAGATTATTCCTCTAGTTTTAAGGTTTGCTGTTACTTGGTTAAACGTATTTACGTTTGAAATGTATTGAGGGAACTCTCTCCTTACTTGTTTTAGAAATAGTTCTTTACTTCCCTTACCTTCTTTAATGAGGTTATAATTGTCTTGTAAGCTTTTCATCGTTAATAAATAGGTATTGTTTTAGTGTTATTACTTCTTCCAAAGATCTTTATAGTCAAAGGCTTTAGACTTTCTTCTTAATTGTTGTTTGTTTACGAGTGTATATCCCATATCCAGGTAATAGTTTCTTGCAGTTCCGTTAGCTCCTTTTTTAGGATTGAATGCAAATGGAGTAGAATAGCCCCCTGCACCTCCAGAAGTACTCACTTCTTTCAACTGCTTCTTAAGCCATTCTTTCTTCTTATCCCTATACTCCATTAAAGGTTGTGTATTAGTTCGTAGTATTGTAATAGGTTAACGATATTCTCGTTAGTTACTCTTCTACTCTTTTCAATAGTTGTTACGTACTTGGTAACTTCTTGAAGTTTTATCTTGATAACTTCATCTTCTACACTCTTAATCTTATTTGCTATAATAGACTGTACTTCGGTTATCTTTATATTGTAGAAGTCTCTTAACTTACTTGTATTGTCTATAGAGGTTACTATTTCCTTTAGTATGATTTTTTGTTCCGGTAGGAAGTGGTCATACTTTTCGTTAAACTTCTCTAGCATTAATCTATGTGTAAGTATTTTAACGTCTTTAGGATACTTCATGTACTCTTCCATTAGAGTATCTCCTTTAACTGCTGTTGGAACCTTAATAAGGTGTTCTAATAGAGTTATTTTATTGTTAATAGTATCTGCTGGAGTTATACTTCTATTGTTTTGGTTTTCAATAAGGTTATTGAGAGCAGCGTATATCTTATAGTTAGTAACTTTGGCTTTGAAGAATCTTTCTACATCGTAGTTTTTCTTTATTTCCTTAATAAGATTATATCGTTGTGTTTTAATCTCTACTCGGTCTAGTTTAGCAGATGCTTCTAATAGAGAGGAGATAACCATTTCAGACTTTACTTCTGAGAGGTTCTTAAATGCTCCTAATTGCTCGTACAACTTGTACTCTTTTCCTAACTCCGTATTAACAAAATACTTTTTTAATGTATTGATTGCAGGAGAGTTGGTATTATTCATTGTGTCTGCTGTAATTTGTCTTACTAACAGTTCAAATAATAGTCCTGTATTCTTATACTTCGAATGCTTGTTTATTGCCATTTGCAGGTGTTATTTTATATAAATAGTATGTTATTTCTCTTCTCGTAGCTGGGATTCATCTAAAAGTCCGCCTTCTTGTGTTCCGTCTTCGAATAGATTAACTTTTTTACCTGTTAAACTGTCCATAGCTTTCATATGTTTTGCAAACTCTCTCTTTGTTCCTTCGAAAGCAAATGGCTTTGTTTTATCTCTACCGTATCCTTCTTGGCTGTCGTTCTTCATTGCATCTCTACCTAATCTATCTTTTCCGAAGTTGTCGTCTTGTGTATTGGTATTACTAGCTTTCTCTTTCGGTCTTCCCATTACAGGCTCATCTTCGTTATATCCAGTTGGTACGCTTCCTGGTCTATCGTATACTCTCCCTTTACCGTATGCTGTTGCAATGTCATGAGGTGTTCCGAAAGATTGACCAGATGTATTTGGATCGTTACCTTCATTCTCAACTTGAGCGATTCTAAAGTTTCTTTTAGCATCTTCTACAGCTAACTCTCTCATCTCTTCATACTCTTCTACAGACATATGGAATACGTTTTCATAAATCCAATCAGAAGAGAAGAGCTTTGAATCTGCCATTGATTGCATTAAGTCTACCTTCTCTTTTAGAAGTGCTACTTTCTCTTGATCGTATATAATAGAAGGAGTTGTTAAGGATAGTTCGAAGTTTACTAATTGTTCTTGTGTATATCCTTGTGAGTATAAATGTACGAATGCGATCTTGTATAGTTCTGATACCATTATTCGTTGTATCTTCTCTACTGTTCTTGCAAATCTAATATCTTCTGCTGCTAGAACTGCCTTACCGCTTAAACTTTCATCGTATCCTAAAAATGCTTTTGGTACTCTTAATGCTGCGAATAGCTTGTCTCTCAAGTACTCTACATCTTTAATACCGTCGTACTGCATGCCTCCTAGAGTATCTATCTTCGTAGTACTATCTCCGTTTCTCATTGGGATATAAAAGTCTTCCATCATGTTTTGCATGTTGTACTTAAGATTATACTCTCCGGTCTTTGGATCCATGTGAGGTGTCTTCTTAATCTTACTTATCGCTTTTTGGATGAAGTTCTCTACCTCTGCTGGTGCTATACCTCCTACGTTCATGTAGAATATTCTTTTCTCTGGAGCTCTTACTATTCTATGAACTAACATAGCGTCCTCCATCATAGTGTATTGCTTGAATAACTTTCTTGCTGGCTCTAGATAAGATCTTCCGTACGGTAGGTAGTTTACATCCGATAGAAGTCTAAAGTGTGCCATTTCGTAGTTATCAAAGTATACAGCTTGTGGATCGTCTGTACCTGCAGTTGCAAAGTATCCGTTTGAACCGTTTGTTACTCCATTAGGTAAGTACTTGTATCTTGTAGACATTGGATTTTCTTTATCGAATCCGTCTTGTCTCTCTATACTGTAAGCATTAAAAGGAATTACATTGTATACTCCGTACTTCTCTGATATTTCTAATTTTAAGAAGAAGTCTCCATACTTACAAGCATTTCTGATCCACCAAGATAGATTAAACTCTATATTAAGTACATCGTAGAATAGGTTGTAAAGTATTTTTTGAATGTTTTCGTCTGCTGATTTGATATGAAGTACTTCTCCCATATCATTCTTAAGAGTAGATTCTTCAGATAGTATGTCAAGAGTAGATGCTATAATTGCATCAGTATCCATTACATCAAACTCCGAATACAACTGTGGTCTCATTTGTTGATAGTTGTAGGAAGCTTGCTGTCCGTGCATTGAAGTTGGATTCGAAGAATGTATACTGCTATACCTTTCTTGAAAAGAGTTGTTCTGCAACTCTCCAGACATTTGTATTTGGTTTACATCAGCTACTTTGAGTTGATTACCTCCTACATTTCTAATGATGACATCTGTGGAGAATAATCTCTGTAGTCTGCCTAATATGCTTTTATCTGCCATTTATAATTGTAATATAAATATAAATATCAAGGAATGCCACTTCCTTTATTTATAGATCCAGGAAATGTCTTCTTGACCCCCTAATCCGTTATCTATTTGGTTAGTGTTATGATTGGAACTAGGTAGGTAAAACATGTCTGGAGTACTTGTAGCTGTTACATTATCCCATACACTTCTTGCTAATTCACTATTACCTCTCTGTATTCTAAATGCGGTTTCTCTAACGTACATTGCTATTCCCCATGCCATTACTAAATCGTCATTGTATCCGGATTGTGCTTCTGCTCTATTGTTCCTCCATACAAATACTTTCAGCTCGTCTAGCATTCTTTTAGAATGTATTACTGCTGATTTATCGTTTATTGATTCTTGTAGCTTTGCTATTACTAAAGGTCTTGTTTTAGAAGAGTTAGTAAATCCAGGGGTCATGTTGGAATTAATGCCGTGTGGATCAAAGTAACTGTCTGCTGTTACGTTTCCTGATTTAGGAGAATGGTATAGGTTAGAGTATCCTCTTTCTTGTATAGTTTCAATAGTAGACCATCCTATGTTAGCATTCTCTACTACTAGTAATGCAGTATTATATTCAGTTGCTATACCTACTAATAGATGTGCAAATTCTTTTGGAGGTAGTTGTCCTTTATACTCTCCTACTTGGCTACAGTTTTCTATATCTATAATATGAAAGGTAGAGAAATCTTTTCCATCACCTCTTGCAACGTCTGCTACGATCATATAGCTTCTTGAGTAATCAACATGTTCCCATATCCATAAACTCTTATCTACCCCTCTTCTTTCGAGAGCATCTCTTCTGTGAGTCTGTTCGTAAAACTCTAAAAGCTCTCCGTATATTACAGTATCACCAGAAGTACTGAAGTCGCAATCACATTCCTGTGCTGCTAATCTTGGGTCTCCTAATTGTGCGTCTTGGCTATCTCTCCATGCTTGGTCTCTCTCTGGATGTACATACCACGGTAATTTGATAGGTAGAAAGTTGTTCTCTCCTGTTTCTGCCGCTACCCATGTCTTGTGAAACCAATTACCAGTTCCGTATGGAGTTGATAATACGATTGCTCCACCACCGGTTGCTAGTGTTTGTTGAGCAGAAGCCCAAGTCTCTCCAATATTGTCGATAAAGGCTGCTTCATCAATTAATAGTAATGATACAGCTTCCGATCTTGCAGCGTCAGCGTTAGAGGATTTTGCTGTGATTTTAGATCCGTTTACTAATCTTAAACTTAACTTATTCTTCTCTGCATATCCTATCTGTAACCAGGAAGGTAAGTTCTCGTACATAAATTGTACTTTAGATACTAGGTTCCTTGCTGTTGCTTGAGTGGTTGCTAATGTAAGTACGTTCTTATCTTTATGAAATATCATTAACCAGAGTGAATACCCTGCAGCTAATGTTGATATACCTAATTGTCTTGATTTTAGTATTATAGAGTAGTCATTCTCTTGAAAATGCTTTAGAGATGTTTCTTGAAATGGATATAGGTGGAATAGTATCCTTCCTCTTTGTGGATGCTGAATGTAACAATACTTCTTCATGAAGTGTATTGGGTCTTTAGCACATTTTACATACTCTTGGCGTATTACTTTTCTTAAATCATTACTCATTAATATAACTTTAGTTTTGGTTTTCTTATTGAAACTTTCCAGTAGATACTACCGGTTATTAAAGGTTGAAGGCTATTATTTATTCCTAATCCTAGTCCATATAGTCTGTCATTCTTTCCTTTTAGCATTAGTCCGACACCGAGTTGGTTGATTACCTCTCTATTTCCAGATAAACTTGCTCCTGCGTAGAGTATCCTCTTATTCTCTAATGTTGTTTTAGTTACAGTGGTAGTTGGAAGTACTATATTTGAAAATAACTCTCGGCTTATAATGAGATTTCTTGAAATAGTATCTTCTATTACTAGAGTTCCAAAAGTGTCTATATTTATTGTATCTCTATAAACCACCTTACTAAAGTAATCTTTAAGAATTGTTAAAGTGTCTACTTCTGCAGGTATTTCTTGGTATATAGTGTCAACTATAGTTTTTTTTTGAGGTATATACTTGGTTTTACTTAAGTAGACGGTGTCTAGTTTAGTTTCTACTTTAGTAGTAGTTACTACTTCTGGA
>TARA_R110002126_G_scaffold86474_18_pt1 | contig 14260 bp, 11 predicted proteins | sample TARA_R110002126 | Tara Oceans TARA_R110002126 (sample SAMEA4397536) | marine metagenome | biome: Polar Biome; feature: [DCM] deep chlorophyll maximum layer (ENVO:01000326); material: water (ENVO:00002006), including particulate matter (ENVO:01000060) such as... | depth 30 m
TGAGAACGGATCCTGGGATCCAGCTCCTCGAGCACCGCGGCGCATCCCTCGAACGTCCCCCCCGAATGAACGTGCGCACAGAACGCGTTCACGCGACCTCGCGATTGACGCACGATCTCGGCACCGGTGCCCAGGCGATGCGCCCGATAGTTCGAAGGGTCGGTGTCGACGTCCACCGGGAACCCGCCGGTGCAGCGGACCATCGATGCGATGCACGCGTCCAGGTCGTGATCCGTGGCGACTTCGACGTCGGCGCCGAAGACCTCGAACTGGGCCAGCGCCTCGTTCGGCGTATCGGGCCCCACCACGACCAGGGCCGGGTGCCCGAGAATCAGACCCGCTTGCACCATGCCGGGTGCTTGATCACCACGCACGAGCAAGGTCTGGTAAGGGGAGAGGCGTCCCGCCATCCGAGCGTCGATCAGCAATCGCTGGGCGACGCGCACGCGCGACGAACCTCCCGGGCCCGCCATCTCGAGCTTCGCGAGCACGCGCCCGTCCAGATCGGAGAAGCACCGCGCCAGCTCGACGAGCGGCGTGGTCACCGCGGTCTCGACCCAACTGGGGAGGATGCGGGCGGCCAGAGGGAGATCCGGACCTTGGAGTTCTCGCTCCGGTGCGGTCAACCGCGCTCGACCTCCCAAACGTCGGTGCCGAAGAAGTCCCAGGGAAGGCGACCCTCGTCGCAGTCGTCGTCGACCGAGAACTGCACGTCGACGAAGTAGATGATCGCACTGGGCGCCGCGGTGCGCAGGTTCTTGGCACCGTGCGCGACGCCCGGAGGAATCCGCACGAGGAACGAGTTGCCGTCACCGAGCACGTAGCGCTTGACCTGACCCTCGGTCGCGGACCCGGAACGCACGTCGGCGAGGACGAGCATGATCTTGTCGCTGGGCGGCACGTACCAGACGTCGGTCTGGCGCTTGTGCAGGTGGAACGCCTTGATGACCTGGGGGTCCATCACGGAGTAGTTGATCTGCTTGGCCTCGAAGCCCGGGACGAGCTTGTGCATCCCGCCGTCGAGGCGGCCGAGCTCGGTCATCGATCCCCCGTCGTCGTTGAAGCGACGGAGCTGAATGATCTCGACGCCGTCGATGGTGGGCTGGGCGGAGTAGTCCTGGACGCCATAGGCACCGGACGCGGATTCGTTGAACTGGGTCATGGGGAGGGGTTAGCGCGGGCTCGGGTTCGCTGCGGTGGCAGTTGGCGCGGCATTCTGGCCCGTGGACGGGGACGTGCCGAAGGGGAACCTGAGCTTCTCCTGGACTATCGACCCGGCTGGAAGTGGCCTTGAGGCGCAGGATTCGATCCGGGTGGGTAGGGGAAGATCCTGTGGGGAGGGGCGTTCTCGGGGTCCAGGGAGGGCCCCCGCATGCAAGAACAGGCTCCCCACGCGCGCGCGCGGCCCGCCCCTTCCCGAGGGCCACCCACCCCCGGGGAACTGATCTGGAACGCATCCGGTTGCAACCCGGAGCCGATTTATCTGCCGACCCGCGCACGCACTACACTCCGCGCATGTCCCCCACACGCAAGGATCAGCGCTCCGCCTGCCCCGCCGAAACCAGCGGTTCGGGCGCCCCCCTCGTCCACCGGCCCGTCACCGCCACGCGCCATCTCGATCGCGTCTTCCTCGACTCGCTGCCGAGCTTCGGAGGCGCCTACCTGCGGCGTGTCTTCCATCTGCTCGACGAAGCGATCGGTCGGGGCGTGCCCATGACGTTGGCGATCTCGGGACCGGTCACCGCGAGCGGCCAGCACATCGCTTGGCTCAATCCCCTGCTCGACACGGGTTGGTTCTGTCTGGTCTCGACCACGGACGCGGTCTGCTATCACGACGGACACCGTTCGCTCGACAGCGCCGGCGAGCATCCCTTCCATCAGGTTCCGATCCACGGGGACGACGGGGCGTTGCGTGACGATCGCACGATCCGGATCACCGACATCGGTTTCGACGAGGACGTGCTGCTCGACCAGGACACCTTCCTCACCCGCTTGCTGCGCGGGAAGGAATTCCAACGCCGCATGTCGGGGACCGAGATGCGCCATTTGCTGGGTGCCGCGTACGCGAAGCAGGAACAGAAGGTGAAGGCGCCCGAGGGCCTGCTCGCCCTGTGTCACCGCAAGGCCATTCCGGTCTTCGTCGGTGCGGCCGCCGACGGATCGACCTTCCTCAACTCGATGAAGCTCTGGGCGCTCGCGCATGCGGGCAAGCTCGAGCACAAGTTCGAACTCGACCTGCACCTCGAGGTCTTCGAGAGCTGTGCGTACCACTGGTGGGGTCAGCACGGCACGGCGACGAAGGGCATCGGCACACTGGTCCTCGGCGGCGGGGTGCCCAAGAACTTCAACCTGCAACCCGAGCCCGCGCTGTCGCAGATCCTCGGGTTCGAAGAGGTCGAGGGCTACCTCTACGACATCCAGATCACGACCGCCCCGATCACCGACGGTTCGCTGTCGTCCTGCCCGCCCGCGGAAGCGGTCACGTGGGGCAAGGTCGACGCCGCGGTCTATCGCCAGACGACCGAGTCCCTGCACGCGGACTACTCGATGGTCATGCCGTTCCTCGCGAAGGCCCTGCTCGACAAGCGCGAACGGCTCGCGCGACTCCAGGAGGAACTCGGCGCCGAGACGTTGCTCGAGAGGCACCCCGAAGCTGCCGGCTACCTACGCGACACCGCGGGACCGCGACTCTACGAACAGCGCGACGCCTTGATCGGCGACCTGCACGCCGCGGTCGCCGAACGCGCCGACGAACTCATGCAGGACGTGTGACGCGCTCCGATACAGGACCCCATTCGGCGGCCCCTTCTGCGTCGATCGCCTCGCCCAACCCTGCGCTCCACACCGCGCTCCATTCGGGGCCCTATCTGTGGCCCTATTCGGGGCCGAACTCGGGGCCGAACTCGGTTCCCGCTGCAGAGCACGCATCGCTACCAACACCGTGGCCCGTGCCGCGCGCTACCAGAGTCGTGTGCCGCCCGGCTCCAAGCATGCCGCGGTCACGACGCGGCCCCGCGCGCCGTGCCAGAGGCCCAGCGCCTTCGCCAACACCGCGCGCGCTCGCCCTGTGAACAGTCCTACGCCGAACAGAACCGGCAAGGTCAGCACGTCGCAAACGGCGAAACGCATCCAACGCTCCGCCGAGCCGTGTTCGCGCAGGAATCGCACGCTGTTCAGCGCCTGCATGTACTTGCGCTTCGCGGTGTAGCCGCCACCGGTCGAGGCACTCGCATCGTGGACCGCGTGCACCTCGCCCACGACGACGACGCCCCAGCCCTTGGACCGCGCTCGCAGCCCGAGCTCGACGTCCTCCATGTACGCGAAGTAGCTCTCCTCGAAGAGCCCGACGTCGTCCAGGCACTCGCGGCGCGCAAGCAAGGCGCAGCCGGGGATGTAGTCGACGTCGCGCGTGATCTGGACCTCGGGTGCGTCCAACCGACCGTGGCCGATCAAGGTCGACAGGTTGTGGGTCCAGTCGAGCCGCCCGCCCGCCGCCCAAACACGCACCGGCTGCCCCGGATAGACGACGCGCGGTCCGACCATGCCCCACTTCGGATGCGCCACGAGGGCCGCGACCAGCGCAGGCAACGTGTCCGCGGGCAGCGTCACGTCGTCGTTGATCCACATCACGAACGGAGCACGGTGGTTCAGGGCGTAGCGCGCGCCCTGGTTGGCGCCCTCGCCGAAACCCAGGTTCGCGTCGTTGCACAACACGACGACGTCCGGGTGAGCCGCCGTCGCGCGCTCCAACGAACCGTCCGTCGACGCATTGTCGACCAACACGATGTGCTCGGCGAGCACGCCGGCGGCGACCAGCGATGCGAGGCAAGCGGCGACGCGCTCGCCTCCGTTCCAGTTCACGACCACAGCCCAAACGTCGGCCCAGACGTCCGCTGTGGCCGGCGAGATGCTGGCGACGCTCACTCGCCCGCTCCTTTCCCGTCCATGCTCCCTGCGTCGCTGCCGGTCACGGTCGAGCGCACGCGGCCGGCGTGCAGGATCGTCTCGATCTCCTGGCCCGTCGTCGCTTCGTCCGCGGACCGCAGCGCGCGACCGTCCGCGGTGCGTGTGATCGAATAGCCACGCTCCAGCACGGCCAGCGGGCTGATCGCCTCGAGCGCCTTGCCGGCGATCTCGAGGCGCGTCGCGCGGGTCGACAGCGCGAGTTCGGCCGAGCGCTGCAGGGCCGGTCCCACCCGCCCCAGACGTTCGCGCGCGCGTCCGACGCGAACCACCGGCGAGCGATCGGCCAAGCGCACGCGGAACCCGGCCAGGGTGCGGGCGGCCCGATCGAGTCGCGACTCACCGGCCAACCGAAGTCGACGCGACAGGTCGGACCAAGCGCGGGCGCGATCCTCGACGAGCCAACGTGTGTCGCGCAGTACGCGGCGTTTCGACAGGTCGATCAGCCGGCGCGTACGACCTTCGAGCAATCGGTCCACGACGTCGTCCAGGTGCGCGCCGTGTCGTTCGAGCTGGGTGCGCCGTTCGCGCAGATCCGGGATGACGGTCTGGGCCGCGTCGGTCGGCGTGTGCGCGCGATGGTCCGCCACGAGATCGATCAAGGTGTGGTCGGACTCGTGACCGACGCCCGAGACCACGGGGACCGGGCAGGCCCAGACCGCTTCGGCCACGACGGCTTCGTTGAAGGTCCACAGGTCCTCGAGGCTGCCGCCGCCGCGCACGACGCAGATCACGTCCACGCCGGTGCTCGCCAGGTGGGCGATCGCGCGCGCCACGTCCTGGGCGGAACCGGGGCCTTGCACGCGCGTGTGTCGCAAGCGCACGGGATAGGCGGGCCAGCGCAGGGAGCGCGTGCGCAGGAAGTCACGCCAGGCATCGGCATCGCGACTGGTGACGACGCCCACACACTTGGGCATGTCGGGCACCGGCCGCGAGCGGTCGAACCAACCCTTCTCGCGCAGGTCGACCTTGAGCTTCTCGAGGCGAGCCAGGAGTTCGCCCAGACCTCGACGCTCCACGCGTTCGACGATCAACGAGTACGAACCGCGCGGTTTGTAGACGTCCAGGCGTCCGTGGCAGACCACGCGTTGGCCTTCCTCCAGCGGCGTGCGCGTCGCGGCCGCCACACGGCTGCGCCAGATCGCACAGGACACCGCGGACTGCCCGTCCTTCAGCGTGAAGTACACGTGGCCCGAGCCCGCCTTCTTCAGACCACTGATCTCGCCCTCGACGGCGACGCGGCCCAGGTCCTTCAGCCGACGCTCGATCTCTCCGGTCAACTGCGTGACGGTCAGGACACCGGCGTCACGCTCGTCCGGTTCCGGAGGTTCCTCGTCGAAGTCGTGGGCGCGCGGATCCACCTCGCTGCGACCTGCGGGTGCGCGACTCGCGGGAGCACGCTGGCCCTGGGCCGCACGCTCCGCCTTCTGGCGCGCCGCTTCCTGGGCGGCTTCCCGTGCGGCGTGATCGAAGAGGTCCATCGCCCCCATCTCGCCGCACACACCTCCGCGGGTCAACCTCCGTCGGCGCTCGACTCGTTCCGATCGGGCATTTTCGCCTCGAGCGGCGTGCCGGATCCGGTGATCGCACCCAGGGCGGGCTTGCGGTCCTTGCGTCCCAACAGGACGGGGCCACTGACGAATCCGGGCAAACCGGCCAGGCGCCATTCCTGGACGTCGGCCTGCGGGAGGTAGAGCGTGTAGCGGCCCTCGAGGAACGGTGTGCTGGTGCTGCCGCGCATCTGGACGCCATCGGTGCACACCAGCGAGACGCCGGTTCCGTGCGGTTGCAGCGTCAGGTCGTCGGCGAAGATGCGCCGGACCACGGCGTCGTCCTGGCCCAGTTCGACCAACTGAACATCCGTCAGGACGTCGCGACTGACACCGCCCATGGCGGCCAAGCGCCAGTGACCGGTGGTGTTGTCGCTGGCCAGGAGTTGGTTGAGTTGCGCACGCACCGCACCCAGGTCCCAGCGTCCATCGTCCTGGATCACGTCGATCTCGGACGGGTCGAAGAGTTCCGGCAGGGCTTCGAGCCAGGGCTCCGGGTCGATGCCGAACAGCGGGACGCGCCGCACGCCACCGCGCTCGGCCGTCGGCCCAGCGGTGCGTCCGAAGGGCACTTTCAGCCCGTCCCGCATCTCGTAGCCGTTCTGGAAGACGAGGGTCACCGAATGTCCGGCGCGGGAGCATTCGAGATGCAACCGATCCGCCGCGAGCATGCCGGACGGTCGGCCACGGTTGTCGATCAAGCGCACGACCACGGGCCCCGTCCAGCCCTCCTCGGGAAGCCCGATCTCGAGCAGATCCAGGGCACCGACGTGCTCGACCGTCAGGAAGGCCCGCAGGTCCATGAGGATACGATCGGCCCGCTGCTGGCGCGGGTCCACCGATGTGGTGTTCACCGCCTGGACCTCGGGCTCGAACACGGGGAAGAAGCCGGGTCGCTCGGGAACGTCCGGGATCGGAAGCTCCGCGACCAGGTTCGTGTACTCGAGCCAGCGCTGTTCGCGCGTGAGGCGACGGTCCTCCATCTCGGCCATCATGCGGCGCAAGTCGTTGTTGGTCGTCTCGAGGCGCGCGACGTCGCTCTGCAGACTTTGCTCGCGTTCGTGTGCGGCGCGCGCGACTGCCTCGGCGTCCGCGGCCTGCGATGCGTTCGACGTGAATCCCCCGCCCAGGGCGTAGCCCAGTCCGACCAACAGCACGACGGCGATCAGGAATCGCTTCATCGGGGCTCGCCCCCGATCTGGATGATCGGCCCGTTGACCGAATCGAGCGGGACGCTGTCCGGATCCAGGGACAGGCTCCACGGCTGGCCGTCGTGTTCGAGACCGACGACGCGCACGTCAGGTCCGGGCTCGACACCCCAGAGCACGAGCGTGCGACGGCCGTCCGAGGGCACGGCTCCGGCGGGAGGAGCGAACAGCACGGCGGTCGGTCCGGCTCGCATCACCGTGTCGCCCTTGCGAACGAGGGGATCCAGTTCGCGGCCGGCTGCGTCCAGGATCCGAATGCCCGCGAGGTCCACGGGAGCGGCATCGGATGCGCGCAGTTGCAAACGCCAGGGCTCACCATCACGACGCCCGAAGCGTTCGCCCAGGGCCTGCGCCTCGAAAGCCTGACGCTCGTCGAAAGCATGCATGCGACTGAGCACGGCGGACCAGGTTCGATCCCCCGCATCCGCATGCCCGGTCCAGGCCGCGACCTCCGAAGCTCCATCCGTCGGAGGCTCGGCGCGATCCTTGTCCGAACCACCACCGCGGGTCGACTGCCAGATCAGGGCAACGACGACCGCAGCGAGCGGAAGCAGGAGGGCCAGGAGCCCGTTGCGGGCTGCGGAATGGGATTCGACGGACAAGGCTGACGGAGGAAGGACGGGATGGGAGGTGTGCCAGGCTGCCCTTCAGAGGGGAAGACCAGAAGGAGGCATACGGCTCGAGGCCGATCGCCAGGTGGGCGGCCTTTGGAGGAGGCTCCTCCGACGACCGAGGCTCAGTCTTCGTCCCAGTTCTTCTTCTTGTTCTTGTTCCACCAGGTGCGGAAGTCGTTGGGCTCACGCAGCGACTCGCCGGACATGATCTGCAGCGTCGTGATCATCGAGCCCTTGATCGCGTCGTAGCGTTCGCGGGCGATGTTGTCGGTGACGTTCTGCTCGACCAGGTTGTGCGCGGCCGTGACGATCTTGAGGACCTCCTCGAAGATCTCCTTGCGCGCCTTCTCGTCGCGACCGCTGTGGTTGCCGAGCGCTTCGGACGCGGCCGCCTGCAACGTGGCATCCTTGTTCTTCAACAGGTCCAGCAAGGTGTCGATCGACTTCTCGTCCTTGGTCAGGCCGAGCGCCAGGATCAGCTTGCGCTGAAGCGCCAGGTCCTTCTTGTGAGCCTTGTGACCGATCCAACTCTCCAAGGGCTTGACGCTTTCGGGACCCATCTGGCCGAGAGCTTCCGCGGCACCGATGAAGATCCGGTTGTCCCGGTTGCCGTCCTTGTCCTCCTTGCGCTTCTCCTTCAACGCGTTCGACACGGCTCCGACGATCGCCTTGCGATCCTTGGGCCCGCTCTTCTCGAACTCCTTGACCAGGTTCTCCATGACCGCGATCGCCTCGCGATCTTCGGCACCATTGCGCGCACCGGCGTGGTCCTTCAGGGCCACCAACATTTCGGCGACCTCCTCGCGCTTGTCCGGCAGGGAGTCCGGATCGTCCTGGGGCACGACGACGGTGGGCGCCACCGCCAGAGTCGTCGCCAGAGTCGTGGAGAGGTTCGGGGCGGGCGAGGTCGGAGCCGTCGTGGACAGCAGCGCGAACAGGGTCGGAAGGAGGTTGAGCATGAGATATCTCGATCGGCTGGGCCAAGATCCGGCGGTGGTGTGGTCCGTGGGGCTACCGCCAGGTGAACGACAGCATAGTCCCGAAGGTCCTAGTCCCCCACCATCTGCTGGTCCCTCCTGACAGATCGACTTCCAGGAACGCAGATGTATCGAGACTGTGAACCGGGATTCAGCGGGTTCAGGCCCACGAATGGCGTTCGTAGGGGCCGCCTATTTCGGATGCATCAGGTCCACGCCCAAGGTGTCCGCATCCTGGCCCAGCGCGCACAAAGACGCCGCGAGCGCCGCACCCTTGACCCGCGTCTCCAGTTCCTCGGCCGCGGGATCGGAGTTCCAGGTGATGCCGCCGCCGACGTGGAAGCTGACCTCGCCGGCCCGCTCGCCCAGGTCCGGTCGCGGGCGCCAGATCAGAGTGCGGATCAGGATGTTGAAGGCCGCCGAACCGCGCACGTCCAGGAAACCGAGCGAGCCGGTGAAGTAGCCGCGGCCGTCGCCTTCCAGTTCGGCGATGACCTCCATCGAGCGCAACTTCGGAGCGCCCGTGATCGAGCCTCCGGGGAACAGCGCGGCCAGCGCATCGACCGTGTCCAGACCGTCCGCCAGTTCCGCGCGCACGTCGGCCACCAGGTGGTGCACGGAGGCGTACGTCTCGAGCGTCGGGAAGCCGTCCACATGGACCGACCCCGTGCGGGCGATGCGCCCCAGGTCGTTGCGCTCCAGGTCGACGATCATGGCGAGTTCGGCGCGGTCCTTGGCGCTGGCCAGCAACGTGGCGCGCGCGGCGGCGTCGTCCTGGGCGTTCGTGCCGCGTGCGATCGTGCCCTTGATCGGACGCGTGCGCACGGTGCCCGCGTGCGACTCCAGCAGCAGTTCGGGCGACGACGACAGGATCGCGCCGTGGTCACTCGCCAGGAGGGCCATCCATGGAGCGGGATTGACGGAGCGCAGCCGGCGGTACAGATCGAGCGGCGCGCCGTGCATCGGGCGCGTGTAGCGATGCGCCAAGTTGACTTGATAGACCTCGCCCTCGGCGATGCGCTGGCGCACGCGTTCGATGCGCGCCTCGTGTTCGTCGGCGGAGGTGTGGCGCACCAAGGGCCCGGCGGGTTCGGTGCAGGGTTCCCCCAGCGCGACGTCCATCGCGACCGAGAACTGAGCCACGCGCTCGGCCACACTTGTGCGGCCGTCGCCCGGTGATTCGCCGAGGACGAGCCAGGCGCGATCGGATGCGTGGTCCACCCAGACGAAATCGGTGAACAGTCCGCCCAGGATCGGCGGCCAGCCCCAGGGATCTTCGGGCAGGTCGAGCGCTTCGCCCACGACTCCGAGGTCGTAGCTGAGCGCACCCACGAACCCGCCGGCGAACGGACCGGGGATCGCGTCGCCCTCGCCCACCTGCAAGCGATCGACGTAGGCGCGCAGCCCGATCACGTCTGTGGGGAGCGGCCCGGCGTCGAGCGGATCGAACGCGAACAGGGACCCACGACAAGGCTCACCGCTGGCGCTGTCCAGGGCCACGCCACGGTGCGCGGCGCAATAGGCGAGCAGGCGCTCGGTGTCGGGAACGGACGGCAGAGCCCGCACCCTCGGGTCGAATCGCAGGGACGACATGACCGAAGAGAGTACGCCCAAGCCTTCCCCATTGGCATCGGAGTCCCCGCGCCCGTAGAACAAGCGCCCCATGACGGACCCCACCTTCGATCCCAAGCGCCGGCGCTCGATCCTCGGCCTGGTGTTCCTGACCGTGTTCCTGGACATGGTCGGGTTCAGCATCATCTTCCCGTTGTTCCCGAAGATGCTCGAGCACTACGTCGCGAACGACGGCCCAGACAGCATGGTCGGCCAGCTGGACACGTGGTTGCGCGGCCTGTCCATCGGAGGCGAGGGCGAGGTCAACCAGATCGCGGTCTATGCGTTCTTCGGCGGGATCCTGGGCTCGATCTATTCCTTGTTGCAGTTCGTGTTCGCGCCGTTCTGGGGTGGCTTCTCGGATCGTGTCGGACGCAAGCCCGTGTTGCGTTTGACGTTGGCGGGCACGGCGCTGTCGTACGTCCTTTGGATCTATGCGGGTCCGTTCTGGGTGCTGGTTCTGGCGCGCATGATGGGCGGCATCATGGCCGGCAACATCTCAACGGCGTCGGCGGTCGTCGCGGACATCTGCCCGGGGCCGGAGCGCGCCAAGGGCATGGGCATGTTGGGCGCGGGCATCGGCCTGGGCTTCGTGATGGGCCCGGCGATCGGAGGCATGACCTCGGGCTGGAACCTGCTGGAGTCGCATCCCGAGTGGGCGAAGTTCGGCATCAACCCGTTCAGTGGCTGCGCGGCGATCGCGCTCGGGTTGGCGGTGTTGAACCTGGTCCTGGTGATGCGCAAGTTCCCCGAGACGCGCCCCGCGAAGATCACGGGCAGCGAGCGCACGCGCATGCCCTTCCGCTCGTTGAACGAGTTCGCTTCGCCGGCGTTGAAGCGCGTCAACTTCGCCTACTTCACCTACTTCCTGGCGTTCGCCGCGATGGAGTTCACGTTGAGCTTCCTGGCCGTCGAGCGACTGCAGTACGAGCCGCACGACATCGCGTGGATGTTCGTCGCGGTCGGCCTGACGATCGCGGTCGTTCAAGGAGGATTCGTGCGACGCCTGGCGCCCAAGTTGGGCGAGCGCAAGCTGGGACTGTTCGGCATGGCGTTGACCGTGCCCGGATTCCTGCTGGTCGGCTTCGCGCACTCGAGCGCGATGATGTACGCGGGGCTCTTCCCTTTGGCCGCCGGCTCGGCGTGCGTGATGCCGTCGTTGTCGGCGCTCGTCAGTCATCTGGCGCCGGAGGATCGCCAGGGCCTGGCGCTGGGCATCTTCCGATCCCTGGGATCGATAAGCCGCGCGATCGGCCCGCTCTTGGGAGGACTGTTGTTCTTCGGGTTCGGGAGCTCGTCGCCGTACGTCACCGCGGCGGTCGTGATGGTGTTGCCGTTGATGCTGCTGGCGGGCGTGCGGGGCGCGGACAGGGCGGCCTGACTCGAATTGGATGCACGCGACTTCCTAGGTGAGAGTCCCTCGCAGGGGCCACCCGGAAATCGTTTCCGAGTGTCTCTCCCGTTCTCGCCAGGGCCGCGAATTTCCGGTTCCAGGGATCGCGGACCCGTGCCGATAATGGGGTCGTCATGCGCAAGACCCTCATCGCCTCCGCCCTTGGACTCGCCGCCGGCCTCGCTGCTCCCACGCAGCAGGACGGTGACTTGGCCATGCGCGTCGACGGCTTGGCCACCGAGTTGGCCACCACCCGTACCGAACTGACCGCTGCTCAGGACCGCCTGACCGAGGTCGAGACCTATCTGCAGAAGCAGGCCGCCAGCGTGCAAGCGCTGGGCGTGGCTGCCGACGCTTCGGAGGAGGCCGGGTTCACGTCCGGTATCAACCCGAAGTCGCGCGAGATCCTGCTGGATGCTCTGCGTGCTCAGGCGAAGGCTGCCGAGGCCGTCACGCCCGGCACGAAGCCCGAGAAGAAGCCCAAGGGACGCTGAGTCCCGGCTGCCCGGTGCAGCCGCGTTGATCGTGCTTGGAGTTGCCTAGGTCGGCCGCCTGAAGGGATCCACGAAGATCCCCCACGGGATGCTGGTATCGAACGTGCGTGAGCTGGATCCTTGGGGAGCCGCCATGCACGAACACGTCGATCGATTCCTGGGCCGGTTGGAGCACGCACGCAACGCGTCGCCCCACACGTTGCGTGCCTATGGCCGCGACCTAGCCGAGTTCGCCGCGTTCTGCGAGCAGCGCGGCGTCGAAGATCCGTCGGGCCTGACGCAGCGTGCGTTGCGCGGCTACCTGGCCGTGCTGGAGGATCGAGGACTCGCGCGCGCGAGCGTGCAGCGCAAGCTGTCCAGCGTGCGGAGCTTCCTGAAGGAGCTCGTGCGCGAGGGCCTGCTCGAGGCCTCCCCCGCACTGGGCTTGCGGCGACGACGCCAAGCGCGACGCTTGCCGGCAGCCTTGTCCGAGGAAGAGGTCGGCGCCCTGTTGGCCGCCCCGGATGCGACGACGCCCTTGGGCCGTCGCGATCGAGCGCTGTTCGAGGTCATGTACTCGGCCGGCACGCGAGCCGCTGAGACGGTCGGGTTGGATCTCGGTTCCGTCGATCTGGAGGCCGGCATCGGTCGCGTGATCGGCAAGGGCCGCAAGGAGCGCCTGGTCGCGCTGGGCCCCCATGCGGTCGCGGCGCTGATGACCTATGCGGCGGATCCGCTGCGGCCGAAGCCCTCGATCCACGCGGGCGACGCGATCTTCCTGAACCGTCTCGGAGGCCGGCTTTCCGTGCGTTCGCTGGAGCGGGTCGTGGACAAGCACGTCCTGCGCGCGGGCATCGTCCGCCACGTGACGCCGCACACCCTGCGGCACTCCTTCGCCACGCATCTCTTGGATCGCGGCGCCGATCTGAGGTCGGTCCAGGAGCTCCTGGGCCACGCCCATCTGGTGACGACGCAGATCTACACCCACGTCTCGATCGAGCGCCTGCGGGAGGTCTACGCCAAGGCCCACCCACGGGCCGATTGAGGCCCTTCCGCGCCCCCCATTTTTTTCCGCCCGACTTGTTGACCCGGGCCCCAGCGCTGCCTATTCTCCGCGCCACGAAACGACTTCGGTCGGGACGTATCCGAGTGGCCCCGTCGTCTAGTCAGGCCTAGGACACCAGGTTTTCATCCTGGCGACTGGGGTTCAAATCCCCACGGGGTCACCACTCTTCCTCCTTCCGCGCACGGTGTTGCGGGGAGTCGCAGGGAGCCGCGAAAGCGAGTGATAGCAAGGACTTACGGTCGCGTTGTGTCTGCTCGATCGGGCGCTCGAGGCGGAATGCAATCTCGCAACGCTTCGCAGGCAATTGCACCGTTCCGCGCACGGACCACCATCAAATCCACCATCACACTTTGGCGGTGGATCGCCTAGGAAGCGGCGGTGTTCTTGGACGCCGGCTCCACCCCTCCCAGCAGCGACAGGCCGTCATCCAGGGCCATCACGTCGAGATGGACGTAGTAGCGCATGGTCAGCTCGATCGTCGCGTGACGCATGAGCTTCTGCAGCTTCGCCGGAGCGGCCCCCAGAGCCGCCAGGCGCGTCCCGAAGGTGTGGCGGAGACTGTGGAGGTCCGCGACGCCCATGTCGGTCTTGAGGGCGATCCCGGCGCGCAGGAAGTCCTTGCGGCGCGTGTTGTGCCCCACCGTCGTCGGGAAGACCTCAGCCGACGGCATGACGGTGCGCGGGCGGATGCGCTCCAGCTCCTTGACGAGGTCTGCATGCAGCGGGAGTACGTCGACTCGCCTGCGAGCCTTGCCGCCCCGGATCGTCAGGGTGGCCGGTCGCGTCTTGAGTTCGAGGTCGCCCCAGGTCATGCGCATCATGTCCCCCCGTCGGAGGCCGGCGAGGAGCGGGAACAAGTACCAGAGGGGTCGAGTCTCGGCCCCAGGGATCTCCTCGGCTTGGCGTCGAGCCACGGAGATCAGGCTGGCCTGTTCCTCGAGGGTGAGGATCCGGCGTTCTCTGCGTCGGTCGAGAACCTGGTTGCGCTTCTCGATCACGCGCAGCGGGTTCGCACGCAGGCGACCGTTGCGAACACACCAGTTCAGGAGAGCGTTTGCGGCCTCGAGTCGGAGGTTGACCGTTCGGGCGGACAGTCCCTCGGTGGTCAGCACACCCAGGCGCACATCGAACTCGTCCGGGTGCACCTGGTCGAGCCGGATGGACCCCATGACATCGCAGACCCAATCCAGGGCGCGACTCTTCTCTTCGAGCGTGCGGGGCGCGTCACCACGGGACCTGCACGACCCCAGGTAGTCCTGGGCATGTCCGCGCAAGGGCTTCTCTGCCTCGCTCCGGAACCGCTCAGCGGACGGATCCAGCAAGCCTTCTCGAATCGCTCGCACACGATCGACGTGCTGGTCCCGGATTCGAGTGGCCATGCGCTTGTCCGACGTACCCGAGCACT